>Ga0315289_10001034_pt1 | contig 43518 bp, 32 predicted proteins | sample YL17G11_40_MG_FD_203452 | JGI IMG/M metagenome (GOLD analysis project Ga0315289, IMG submission 203452) | Sediment microbial communities from Yellowstone Lake, YNP, Wyoming, USA - YL17G11_40 | ecosystem: Environmental > Aquatic > Freshwater > Lake > Sediment | place: USA: Wyoming | collected... | reverse complement strand
CATATGTGTGTCAGCACTGCCACCGTCAGCTGCCGGACGGACGTTTGTCAGCGTAAGAACAACCGTACCTATGCCTTCCGGCCCAACAACACCTTCCGCGTCTACAACTCTGTATGTAAAGCTGTCCCCACCAGTATAGCCAGCCTCCGTAGGTGTGTAAGTGAAACTACCATCAGAATTCATCACTACCGTTCCGTGGCTCGGCTGTGTATAGTCCAAAACCGTGACCGGAATATCAATATAAGAGCCACCGTTCACAGGATCTAGTATATCGTGAGAACCGGCGCTGCCGTCAACCGCAATGCCCATATGTGTGTCAGCACTGCCACCGTCAGCTGCCGGACGGACGTTTGTCAGCGTAATAGTAACCGTAATTGGGTCAGTGACAATACCGCCGTCCATAGCAACATACGTGAACGAATCTGTTCCTACAAAGCCAGTGCCTGGTTCGTAAACGAACTTACCATTTTCATACACAGTAACTGTTCCATGGCTTGGCTGAGTAAAATCTACGACCCTGAGCGTCTCGCCTGGCGGGGGAGTGTCATTAGACAGCACATAACCAACAATAATGATATTCATGTGTCCTAATGCCTCATCAGGAAGAGCTATCGGCTCTATAGGTTCATCCAAATCAGGCGGTTTTGGGCAGTCCGGACAGGGCTCAGCGACATTTGGGTTTCTTTCTATGCTTACATATACCCCTGTTTTGGATGTAACACCAGGTTCAGTTCTGCTCAATGGTGAGCCGGTACCGGAAGTAGAAGCCTGAACATGAGTACCGCCTGGTGTGGTAATCGTAGCTGAATCCAAAGTATTCCAGCCGGCATGTAATACTATGGCCGCCCTTGATGTATTACCTATGCCTTTCTCCGAAGTTTTTGCCTGAGCGTCTATCAATCCGGTAACAGCCACGTTTTTACCCGCACAAATGCGAACATCCGCATTGGTTTGCTCCTTGCCGTGCGCATCAACCGCAGCTTCACCTTTAATATTTATATTTCCACCTGCCAACAGGCATAATTTGGCTTGACCGACTAATTGGTCTTCGCTCGGAACCTGATTGGTACTTATCTCTACAGAGCCATTAATTGTCAGATTACCCGCGGCAATAGCAGAAACCTCATCGTAACTGCCGCCATTAACTGTCAATGCCCCTGTTGTTATATTACCATTATTGGTGGTAAGCAGTCTGATTCTGCCGGGGTTGGTTACCTTGTCATTTGATGCAACGGTAGTTTCTATGTTGCCGGTGGTTATTCCACCGCTGCCGGCCAACATATAGATACAGCCGCCATTGTTGGTCAGAAGCGTAGTGGTGCTGGGAGACAAGAACGTAATTCCGCCCGTGTTATATACTGTGCGAAGAGCAATATCACCGCTGCCGCCCGTGATAAATCCATCACTTATATTGTTTACTATAATATTACCATGATAGCTCGAATGAGCAACCAGTTCAAGGTCGGTATTTGCCGCCGACTGGCTTTCTATCCATTTTTCATAAAGTGTATTATCGACAGGGTCAGCCGGCCTGTAACCATCTGCAATGGTCAGGTTAAGAGCATCAACCACAACCTTACCTCTTTTGCCGCTACTAATTGTTGCAGAAGCATCGATGTCGCCGGCAAGATTAATGTAATGTCCGCTGATTTCCACGCTGGTCTCCACGGTACCTCTCTTGTCTTCTAATCCTGGCAGTGATTCGTAAACCGGAGCGTGGCCTCCTTTGGCCTCGATTGTTGCACCAGCTTCGATCACAGTAGTACCTGTAGAATGGACTATTACCAAGCCAGCATCACCACCGGTTCCGGCGTTTGCTGTCGTTACGCTCTCCGGTCCAAGTACAGTTTCATCACCCGACGAAAGAATTACGGTCCCGCCATCACCTGTGGTACCATCGGCATCTATTGCTCCATTCTGGACCACGCTTCCCTCACCGAGTAGAACCTTGCTGTCTAATGCAGTTGAAAATATATCACCGGCTGCAAGAACTATTGTTCCGGCAGGTGCAGTGATTCCGCCTTCGTTAATGACATTACCAACACCATCTAAAGTGCCGGTAGCCGAGGACATTTCGACAATGATTTTGCTGCCTGGTTCACCAAGCAGTACTCTATCTCCTGCAGCCATCACGACGAATCCGCCAGAAGCCGTCGTTATAGTACCGAAGTTTTGAACCATTTTGCCTATAAGCGCAACACCCTCAGTAACAACACCATTGCCAGAACCAATATAGCCGCGGTTGATTACTGCACCGTTGCCGCCGGAAAACTCAAATTGATGTGTACCTAATGGGTCAAGCCCTGCCAAGAATTTAGCATCTGTTATTTGCAGGCCAGAAGCAACCAACTGAGCAACATTGACCGTTGCCCCTTCTCCGAAAACAATACCTGCAGGATTTACAATGAAAACCCTGCCATTAGCCAGAAGAGAACCCGTAATGCCGGTTCCCCCTGCATCGTTAACTCTATTCAATACCGCCGCTGTTGCGTCCGGCTGGATGAACTGAACGGCGGAATTTTGCCCAATATCAAAGTTGTTCCAGTTCATAATCGCTTCGTTGGCTGTTTGCGTAACTTCCAACCAATTAGCAGCTGTATCAGTTATACCGGCGCCCATCGCATCAGTTAGGTTGCCCGGTCCTGGTACCGCATCTGGGAGCGGATTGATATCCGCCATTGCAACCCTTACTGGTATTCCTAAGCAGAAGACCATATAGCCGGCCAGCCAGCAGCATAAAATCTGCCTTACATAACACTCCTTCGAAATTTTTCTTATAGTTTTCATCATATTTCCCCTGTTTTCAAAATATCTTTTATACTTACTGTAATTTTGCCCATTATGTCATTGGGCAAAGATAATTTTACCATCGCGCCATTAATCCTATATTCAGACGGCCATCGCCTTTGTCGGTATCATCAGCTGACCTTAGCGGAAAGCCGTAATATATTCCTGCATTAAAATGCTCTCCAAGTTCCATAATCGTACCCAACCCTAATGAACAAAGCTCTTCGGTTCCCTTTTCACCTGCAACGGGGTCTTTTATCTCGGCTCGGCCATAATCAAAGAAAGCCAGGGGTGCCAGTTTTTTAAGCCATGGTTTTTTCCCTTGAGATTTTGCGGGTTTAGCTTCTTCAGCCTCGCTTTGTTTTACTAAGTCGTACTCATATTGAAGTGAAGCAACTATGCCGCCATCAGCAACAATTCTGCTTTCCTTATAGCCTCTGACGGTGTACATTCCGCCAAATGTAGTCATCTTCGCAGGGACTAATCTATCATTGGGTACTATATATTTGAAAGAGCCAAGAATCCTCTGTATCTTATTTGGATGGAGGAACTGACTGTGATTAGCAGAAAATATTAAAATAGCAAAATCACGCTCCGCATTTGTCCGTGCGCCTGTAGGTATAGGTGTAGCTGCTGAATCCCAGAACTTCTTTTGACTACTGGAACCATCTACACTTTGGATGCGATCGAATACAAAAGAGGTGCTTGACATATCGTTTCGACGATGTATATCAAAACCAACTCCCCAAAGGTTCATATACACTTTGCTTTCGAAAAATCCCGGAAACAGTTCAGATAGTGAAGATGTAACCTTGCTTTTTTCACGGCTGAGAGAAGTTGTTAAATCAAAGAACCAGCCACCCGCCTGAAAGGCATTGAACTGCAATTTTCCGCCATAGACATACCCGTTGCCAAGAAAATCAATGCCGCCGCCGCCATCTACATCGAATTCGCTGCGTCCAGCGAAGAGATTGAGACGCAACCGAGGCGTATAGAGAGGAACATCATAACTTCCATAAATCGAATAATTATCCTTTGGATTTTCGTCAACAGGTCCCTGCAGAATAGTTGTAAGTTTGTCGTCTCTGCCTGTAAGATTGGTATTGATAAAACCAACTCTTGGAGTCCATTGTCTGTCTTTGGTTCCCGCATTATCTATCTGGGCAAAATAATGCCACGGATTTATCTCGTAAATATCGTATCCTATAGCAAGCGACTTTGGCTTAGCGCCTTCAGATACTACCGTAGATATATATCTATCCGGGTTCAGATTGAGCAGGTTTATATAATCCTCCAGCTTTTTCTTATTTATCACCTTCCCGACCTTCGATGGAGACCATTCTTCAAAAACGGAATTACGCAAATACCCTTTTTCTTTTTGATTATGTTCGATATCATAATAACTTGTTCTGATGTTACTGACCGGTATCTCAATAATTTCTATGGGCAATACACCTTCTTTTAATTCACCATTCTCAATAGCATTTGGCAACACATACACGTATATGCCCGCGTAATTCTGCTTCTGATAAACTGAGAGAAGGTATTGGGTAAAACCCTGGATACTTCTCGTAGAAACCTCACGTGGCTCGCCGGGTTGCTTTATTACATCCTGCAGGACGCTCAAGTCAAAAAGGTACATGCTTTCCGCCTGTTGTAAAGGCTTATTCGATGCGTTATAAGTTGCAGGTACCTCTTTCAATAATTCACGGGTTGATATTAAAGTATTGCCGCTGATAATTACTTCCTTCACAGTCAGGCGCAGATTTGTATCTTCTGGTAAATTTAGTTTGCCAATTTCCTCTTCCGGTTTAGCCTTTCCGACGGCCTCAATTTTTTCTTTAATACTTTGCTCCCTCTTAGCTTTTTCCTCAAGCTTTAGTTGAGGTTCTGTCTTTGTAGGTTCCGTAATAGCCGACATTGCAATTTCGGCGCCAACAAATAACACAATACACAAAAGAAAGCAGCAAACCATCCTTGTCATATTATTCATAAACAGTTTCCTTAAATGTCTTCCTTAAAACATGTTTTTGTTTCTTAAGGTATTATGTTACCAAAAAATACACAATAAAGAGTAATACTTTTCTTCCAAATTTTTGCTGGCGATTAATTCTTTCCCTCCTTGAAGTCGTACTGAGATATCCCTTTAATCTCCCGAAAAACAGTACGTTAGATGTATTCTACCAATTTTGCTATCCCAAAGTCAAGCCAAAAGTTCCCAGACTGTCCAAAACGCCTATTTTACAGAGGTTTTTAGCCAATTTATGGCTTCATTCGCAAGTCAAAAAAATAAGAAATTTTATACTGGAACCCCATATTTGCCGATAAAAAGGTGTGGAAAGCCGGGTTCAGAAGTTTTTTTGCTGGCCAATAAATAGAGATTTGAAGCTAAAATGAAAGGGTTTTACAATGGCACCAGCTTACTTGGTAGCAATTATTGTTTTACTTGTACCGGTCGCGATTTATGTTATAGTGTTACTCGGCCGCATTGTGAAAGCCGTTGAAAAAATCGCACGTAAAGTTGACGAATACAAAAGCAAGTAACTCTCTTCCCATAGAAGAATACGCCTGCGTTTAATTGTCAAAAAGCCAAAGTGGTATTGGTTGGATTCCCCTGGGGTTGATAGATATTTTTCGGTCTGTCCTTTTACCGGCATTATTGGTCAGTTGGATCATTCTACAAGGTATGACTTGTAGCCAGGGGATTGTTTTTGCCGATGAATATCAAGAGTGCCGAGTCGGCGTTAAAAGACTGAGAGAAAAAATAGCAGAAGGATGCTGGCAGATGGGTTCCCAAGGCAGTGAAGACAAAAAAGAGCTAATCAGGTTTACAATTTTCTGTATTTTCCTTTGCATAATGTGGTGCGTGTTTTATGTGGTTCGGCGCGCACCGGAGCTGGCAGACCCCGACTGCTATTTGCGTTTGAATCGTGTGCAGAACCTGTACGAGGGCGGCGGGTGGTATCAGACAATATTTTTTCGCAGCAATGCCCCTTATGGCGAGAGCCTTCATTGGACCCGTCCGTTCGATATGCTGCTGCTGGCTGGGGCACTGCCGGCGACGGTTTTTGTCGATTTTAGAACGGCTCTTTTCTGGTGGGGAGTAATAATCAGTCCTGTTTTATTAGTCGCCATGCTGCTGACGATGCTGTGGGCTGCAAGGCCGCTCCTGAGCAGGCAGGGACCATTTCTCCTCGGAATCCTGCTTCTTTTCCAGACGGGGGTAATGGCATATTGCCAGCCGGGCAGAGGCGACCAGCATAGTCTTCTGATTTTATTGTTCGTCGTGCTGTTTGGTTTCGGCCTGCGTCTTGTTTCGGGGCCGGTGAACCGATGGCTTTGTTGCGCCGCCGGCGCTGTTGGCGGCCTGTCGATGTGGGCAGGTTTGGATTTGACATTAGTTGTTTTTGCGATAGCGGCGATACTGGGTTTGCTGTGGATTTGGGAGAACGGCGATTTTGCAAGAAAGAGCGAATGTTACAGTGTTTGGCTTTTTGTCACGGTGGGGATTAGCCTGCTGGCAGAGCGTCCGTGGAATAATCTGGCTGCCAAGGAATTTGACCGGCTGTCTATAGTCCACTGGAGCGTGTGCGGTTTTCTCGCGGGGTTTTGGATTATTGTCGGTTTGATAAGCCGGTTTTCGCAAGTTTTTGGACGTCGAAGCACACGGCTGATATTTGCAGTGGTCGGCGCCGGGCTAACCGCAATTTGTGTATTGTTTTTGTTTCCAAAGATAAGTCAGAGTATTTCATTAAGCTTTCTGTTTCCGAGGTTTTTTGGCGGGCAGGTCTGTGATGTTGACCCGCGTATAATTAAGATATGGTACGAGAAAATAAGCGAGCTGCAGCATATATTTTCGAGAGGGGCGCCGATTATGATATCGGTTCAGTTTGCAGGAACAGCTCTTGTTAGCATTGGGTTTCTTCTGTATCTGCTTTGGAGCAGGGGCTGCCGGAATAAAAGAGTCTGGGGTTACGTATTGGTCCTGCTGCTTGTTTATATTCCGCTTTCGATTTACCGAATAAGATGGACGGGTTACGCTCAGCTTCTTCTTATGCTCCCTATGGCGGAACTGATGGACAGAGCGTTAAAAAGAATAGAAAGGCAGAAACGCGGGGCGATGAGAGTGCTGAAGAATGTTTCGGTCGTAATGGCATTTTCAGCAACGTTTCTTGTTCTGGGTCTGGCGGCGTCATTGGTTGCTGAAGACAAACAGAACAAAGAAGTTTCAATAGTGAAGATATGCCGGTACTTAAATGAGGGCGAGAAATGGCGAGGCAGAAGCGTGCGAATACTGACGGACACTAATTTCGGTCCTGAAATTCTCTATCGCACCAGACACGAAACGATTGGCTCGCCTTATCATCGTAACTGGAGAGGAATACTTGATACTTACGATATTATGAGAGCCGTGAACGATGATGCGGCACACGAATTGATAGAACAGCGCGGGATTGAATTGATTCTGCTGTGTTTTAATTCACCCGAATTCGGCGATTCCTCAAAAGCGGCGGGGGAAACGGAATTCTACAAGAGACTGTTTCGCAATGAATGTCCAAACTGGCTAAAGGCGGTTGAACTATCGCCTGAGCTGTCAGCTTCTTTTAAGTTATTTGAGGTAACAGGAAGCGGCCAGGGCCGGGATTGACTATTGAATCATTCTACGAGGTATGATCTGCCGCCCGGCGCTCGGTATCGGCCATCGTAGTTAACGGTAATAGTTCCATTACCGTGAATTCTCATTGTCGATGCAATCAATTGCGTTCCTGCGGTGAAATTAGTGCCGCCTAAGTCAAGGTGATTCTCGGGAAAGTATATCGTCCCTTCAAGGACAAAGTTGCTTGTGCCCAAAATTTTTGCATCCTCATGATTGTCGCGCGCCTGGTAAATGACCATACCTTCATAAGTGTTTAAGTCGATTCCGGCCGGGTAACTAAAACCGGGGTCGCAGAATTCGGTATCAGGTATAACCCCAGCGGCTTCATCCCAGGGGACAAGCTCGGTAATAGTCATTTGGCCTTTGCCCTCAATGTCCAACGGGCCATCCTTGGCGTAAAACATAATCCTTTTGGCACATATAGTGGGGCTGCCGGTAATCTGAATCCCCGAACCTTCAAATACATAAATACCGGGTTCAAAAGTAATATCACCGCCGGTTATCTCAATGCCTCCGGGGTAATAACCGGGCTGAAAAGTATAGGCGCCTCCGGTTATTTTGACGGTATTTGGTTCTATTAGTGTCCCATCGGGCGGCGGGGGCAGACAGATTCCCTCATCACAGCCGAGCGGGTCAGGGACGATAGGAGCACCAGTCAGAACCGGCATTTCCGAAGGGAAGTCGTCCTTCCAAATATCACCGCAGACATTTATCTGTTCGGCATCAACAAAACCGCTTCCGCCATTTGCCCTGATAGCAGGGTCTCCACAACAATTAACCTGAACCTCGCCGTTATTTACCACGACCTGGACACCACCATCTAAGAGAAGGCCTGGACTGCCACAATCAAGAGCGAGAAGCCCTGTGCCGGTTCCGCCTGATGACATTGCAATAGCATAGCGGGAGACATTAACTGTGGGCACATTAACAATTGGGCCAAAGTTTAAGGATACGGGAGGATTTGCCTGTCCTTCTATACACTTTGGGACAGCCTTGACCGCATTAGCAAATTCTCCTGCACTTGCAGTAGGTTCAAACCTTGTTGCTGGATTTGTTCTTTGTGGAAAATATCGACCAAGGACGATATCACCGTTTACGGCGTTTGACGGATTTTTATCAAGCACAATGGAACTGTTGTCAACGCAATAATTCGCAAAAGCGAGATTATAAGTCACATCTCGGGTATTCGCGTCGTTGCCGGCTTTTACCACCTGGGCGCCCGCAAGAGCGGCGGCATCGGCAGCGTTTTGTAACTGATGAGCTACCAGGACAACCTTAGCTGTATCCACTGACAGACCAACGATTAAAATCAGCAAAAGCAAAAGGAGCGCAGCCCAGACCAGCACTACGCCGCGGTAACGAAGCTCTTTTTTCTGCAAACTTTTTAGATAGCTCCCGTCCCCGTCCCTTATGTTAGCTTTGCTGAGCATAATTACCTTTCCCTTCAGCTATGAACCCGGCATTGGTCGAATGTCCTAATATTCTATCCAAAGTATGGAAACCCAGTTCAAAGTCTGTCTAAAATCATATTATAATAACAAAAAAATTGCAAGCAAGATTAAAAATATTTAACCTGTGTGTGTGGGGGGTGGGGGGGTATGGGGGTAATTTTGTAAGAGAAATCATCATTTTTATAAGACTAAACCTGCTCATTGACGGTTCAAAGACAACTCCGGGCAGATTTAACTTGCCTTATTGATGCTATAAAGCTATACTACAAGGTCACAATAATGAGGTGTTACGAGGGTGTTCCTCGTAAACGTGTTTTAACCCTTATCTTTTAACGGGAGTGTGAAAATTATGAAAGCTTACGAAATGTTAAAAAGGTTTATCAGGGATGAGAGCGGTCTGGAGACCGTTGAGTGGGCAATAATAGCTGCTATTATTGCTTCGGGTGCGATTGTGGCTATTTCATTCATAGCAGACAAAGTGACACTCAGATTTAACACTTTGAATGAAGCAATTAAATAACACCGGAGTATAGAGCGGAAAATCAAGTTTTTTACGGATGTTCGATATTTTGACAGATGGAACTGTAATAATTCAGTGGGCTGTTGTTGTAGGTGTTTCACTGATTGCGGCGGTTTGGGATTTCCAAACAAGACGGATACCGAATGCACTGACTGCCCCGGTTTTTGTAGCGGGGTTATTGCAAGCCTTGTGGGCAGTTGGTGCGTCTGGATTTGCTGACGCAGTTAAAGGGAGCGTGTTGCTTGCGCTTCCGTTCATTTTGCTGTTTTTGTTCAGTCACGGGGGAGCTGGTGATGCAAAATTGATGGGCGCTATCGGTACCTGGCTTGGGCTGCAGCAGGGAATAGTAGTTTTGTGCGCCGTCCTGGCAGCCGGGCTTGTTTTATCGTTGGCCACCGCGGTCGCTAAGAGGCGTTTTAAAATCGTAATGGCAAATATTTTTTTCATGGTTTACGGTTTTTTGCTGGCGTTTTTTATTGAAAGGCGCATACTGCCCCGCGCAGCAGAGCGGGTTCAGTACAACAATGGTGAGGCGCTGACCATTCCTTATGGTGTGGCGATTTTTGCCGGCGTATGCGCAGGCGGAATAATAATATGGTTACGCTGAAGACGCGAAAATCCGGCCGTAACAAGGGTGTGGTTATTGTAGAAGCTGCGTTCATCTTTCCTCTCCTTTTGATGCTTACATTCGGGGCAATTCACTACGGCTGGCTGTTTATGAGACTCAACCAAATTACTAACGCAGCCCGACAGGGAGTTCGTGCTGCAATCTGTGGAAACGATTTTGAGGCTGCCGTAGATAATGTAATGTTATCGCCATGGGTCGGTCTAAATAGAGATGATTATGATATCATCCCCCCTGATAATATTGGCAACGCTCAATCAGGTGACCCGATGACGGTCCAGGTGATAGTGTACACTAATAATCCGAAGATTGGCTTGATTAATATGCCGTTGCTGCTGCCAACTCCATCCCAACTAAGGGCTTCGGTTACAATGGCCAAAGAAGGACCATCATAGAGGGGCCGGCGTCTTGGAATTTATTCTGAGAAAGGATCCAATTAAATGAAAATGAAATGGACTATTGTGATATTGGTAGTTTTCGGGATGATTTCGGCTGTCGCTACCACAATCCTCGTGAATGTCTTACGTCACGGTACCAGCGGCGATTTATCTTCAATTATGGATGTTTTAGTAGCAAGCCGGCCTCTACCTGCAATGTCTGTAGTTACTCCTTCCCATATCATCAAAAGAAAAATCGCAAAGAACCTCCTGCCGGAAGGGTATCTTTTAGATCCGTCACAGGCCGTCGGCAAGGTTCTTTCCAAGCCAGTTGTTCAGGGCCAGGTTCTGACCAAACATTGTTTTATAACCGAGGGTGGAGGCGCACAATTAGCCGCATCACTTCCACAGGGAATGCGGGCGGTGAGTGTCCCTGTTTCCAGCCATTCTGTAATGGGAGGGTTGTTATACCCCGGCTGTGTTGTTGACGTGTTGGCTACTTTTTCCCTGACATATACGGAACGTGAAACCGGCCAGGCAATTTCAACAACTCTTCTGCAGGGAATTCAGGTACTTGCCATACAGGAGGTATCTGTTGTTTCGAAGCCAGAGCCGGAGAAGAAGGGAGTCCTTGATACAAGAAGAGGAACGTCCTATAGTACATTGACGGTTACGCTTATGGTTAATTCGAAACAGGCCGAAGCTTTGCAATTAGCAAGTCAGAACGGCCACATAATGCTTGCGATGCGCAACCCCTCTGATAAACAAACAACAGATATAGCTGCAACCGTGCTAAGTGAAGGTCAACTGGCGAAGTTTGGCTCTAACCTGACGACTACGGTTCTTTCGGGTAAAAACGAAGATGGCGCATTAAAGAACTACGATCCTAATTTAATTACTACTGGTTTTGAGGGAATAACCCGTGCGAGGGTATCGCCGCAATGGGAAGTAACTGTGATTCGCGGTATTAAAGTAAGCAAAGAGGTGATTGATACCTCAAAAGATGATACAGTTGTGGAAAACAAGGAATAAAATTAGGAGCCTTATAATGGCAGCAATATTTTCAGGGATGCCAAGGATAAAATCAATGAAAAGAAGTGGCCGAACCGGGGTATGTTTACTTGTATCTGTTTTTTTGCTTACACTTGCCGGTGGTAATTCTGCCGGCGGAACCGACGAACCAAAAACCAACGGTGTTTCTGCTAATGAAGCCCCTATAACAATTATTATGGGAGAATCAATGGTAGTCAAAGCTCCGTGGCCAACGGTCCGAGTGGCAGTTACCGACCCCAGGATTGCTAATGTTCAAATACTAACGGCTGATCAGATTTTGCTTCAGGGTGCTGTTATTGGTTCGACAGACCTGATTCTGTGGAGCAAAGCAGGAAACAAGATATGGCAGCGTAAAATATATGTCAGCCTTGATGTTGCCCACCACCAGCAAAAACTATACGAGATGTTCCCGTTTTCTCCTTTGGAGCTTAATCAGTCAGGCGATGTACTTATAGTCAAAGGTCTGCTGCGAAGTGCGAACCAAACGGTCAATCTGCACGGGTATCTCGATAAAGTCGGAATAAAATACGTTGATATGACAAGTGTTGCCGGGACACAGCAGGTAAAGTTGGAGGTACGCGTTGCTGAGGTCAGCCGTACAGCGATTCGTGCATTGGGTTTTAACATTTTCAATGCAGGCTCAGATAATTTTTTTGGTAATTATTCTTTAGGTGTACAGCCAGGTTCGTCCAGCGGCGGAGCGATTGTTACTGGTCAAGGTCTTAATTTAGCGACGCCAGCTTCTCTGTCCCCAGCTTCTGTCACGGCCCCATCTACTGTCTCTATTTTCGCCGGTTTTGGCAATGACTGGAGAGCATTCATTCAGGCCCTTGCCGAGAACCAGTATTTAAGAGTTTTAGCTAATCCGACACTTGTGGCTCTTAGCGGCGAGGAAGCAAGTTTTCTTGCCGGCGGAGAGTTTCCGATTCCTGTTGTTCAAGGCTCAACTGGCGGCACAAACACTGGAACTTCCATTTCGATTGAGTATAAAGAATATGGCGTGCGGCTGTCTTTTCGTCCAATAGTTCTCGGCGACGGCACTATTCGACTTTATGCCGCACCGGAAGTCAGCGACCTAACTACTTTAGGCGCAGTTACGATTTCGGGCTTCGAGGTCCCGGCATTGAGAACACGAAAATTTGAGACCACCCTCGAACTTAAGAGCGGCCAGACATTTGCTATGGCAGGATTAATTAAGAAGAATGATGATGCCATAAATTCTCGGGTGCCGGTTTTTGGCGACTTACCTATACTGGGCGCATTGTTCCGCTCAGTTCGATATACCAGGGGTGAAACCGAGATGGTTGTGCTGGTAACAGCTTCTTTGGTCGAGCCTATGAACCTGGCAGAGGTACCGCCTCTTCCGGGTTTCCTGGACGAGGAACCAAGTGATTGGGAATTATATCTTGAAGGCCGAATTGAAGGCAAGGCACCTGCGAAAATCAGTCCGACCGATATGAAATGGCTGCGACAGATGGGTCTCGATAAACTTTCAGGACCCGGCGCCTGGGATTCGTATGAAAATTCTATCGTACCGAGTCAAGCAAATTTTCAAAGACCGCAATATGATAATTCCGTAGATAAAAATAATTCTGCAACGAACGAGAAAATATCCGATATTATTACAGACCTGTCGGACGATTCAACCCAGGTTAACAAGGAATAAAAAGACGGAAGAGCGTGAACAATGTCGGAAAGAAGTGTGTTATTAACTACAAAAGAAGACGCCTTTGCGAAAAAGCTAAAGTCTTTTTTAGACTCGAGAAAAAACAAAACACTGGTTTTGCGGAACGTCTGTAAGGAAATTTCAGAACTTAGGGTTTATTTAGAACATATACCAAACGCCATTGTAGTAGCTGATATCGACCACAATCCTTCCAAAGGATTAAAAGAACTGGATGATATTACTTCTTTGTATCCCAGAGCTATTTTTGTTGTTGTTGCAAGTAACTCAAGCGAAGAACTTATATTAGAAGCGATGCGCGCAGGGGCAAGGTATTTCATACTCAAAAATCGTATTGAGATGAAACTTGACGGGGTAGTAGAGCATCTTCTTTCCGTTGGTTTCAAAAAAGCATACTCTCCAGGTTCTATTATATCAGTATTTTCTGCCGGCGGAGGCTGTGGGGCCACTACTGTTGCACTTAACCTTGCCAATGAACTACGCCTTCTGACGGGTAATACAGTTCTAACAGTGGATTTAGATCATAGCTATGGCGCAGTATCAAGCTATCTCGAACTTAGCGGAAGTTACAGTTTGCTCGACGTTCTTAATCGCGGGGAACAAATCGATAAAAATCTGGTAATGTCAAGTGCCGCCAATTACCTGAAAGACTTTCATGTGTTGACCAGCCCGGCCAGCGATGAACACTTTCTTTCCAATGGGTTCAAATACCCCAACCTCACAGCTTTTTTTGAGGCGTGCAGACAGGCATACAAGTATACGATAATTGATGCTCCGCGAGTGTCTAAAGATGTGGCGAGGCTTTTAGCTACTATTAGCGGAGTTCAATTAATTGTTTTCCAACCTACAGTTAAAGATATCAAAATAGCCAGGTCAGTGATTTCGTCTTTAACGCGATGGGGGGCGAGACCTGAAAGAATTATACCATTAGCAAATAAATTCCGCAGATTCAGCCATCTGGTCACGTTGGAAGATATAAAGAATGTCATGGGTTTGGATAATATATGTTACATTCGCAAAGATTTCCGGAGGGTGGTCAACTGCATCAATCATGGAGAACTTTTAGCTAAATCTGCCCCTTGGTCGGGGGTGCGTCGAGAGTTCCAAAAACTTGCCGCGGTGGTCAACTGCATCAATCATGGAGAACTTTTAGCTAAATCTGCCCCTTGGTCGGGGGTGCGTCGAGAGTTCCAAAAACTTGCCGCTATGATATATACGAATGGCGAAAAACAGCAATAATCAATTGCTGGGATAAAAATTAATGGGTACCAGGAACAATGAAAAATTAGAAACAAAGGATAACAGTTACGAAAAATCAACGAGCTGGCATAAAATAAAAGGTGCATTACATCTAAAATTGTTGTCTGTATTGGACCTGCGACAAGCCCGTAATATCCCGCTTGAACAGCTACGCGAAGAATGCTCATCTAAAATAGATGCCTTGCTTAGTGAACAGAATTACCCTCTTTCTGAGCCCGAGAAGCAGCAATTGCTTTTTGAAGTTATGGATGAGGTTTTTGGCTTTGGGCCATTAGAGGAGCTTCTTCGAGATCCAACAATAAGTGATATTCTTGTTAATGGTCCACACAAGATTTATATAGAGAGAAATGGAAAACTGGAATTTACAAACGTATCGTTTTCAGATGATAAGCATCTAATGAAAGTGATTAGCCGAATAGGGACAAATGTAGGTCGCCGCGTTGATGAGAGTGTTCCAATGCTCGATGCTCGTCTTCCAGATGGTTCTCGTGTCAATGCTATTATACCGCCTTTGGCGTTAGGCGGCCCAACACTAAGTATACGTCGATTTGGCGTTAACCCAATTGATATTAAACAATTGCTTAAACTAAATTCACTAACCAAAGAGATGGCCTTTTTCCTGGAAGCTTGTGTCAGGTGCAAGATCAATATGCTAATCTCAGGTGGAACTGGAAGCGGCAAAACTACTTTGCTCAATGTATTATCCCGCTGGATACCGGCTGGTGAGCGTGTAATAACTATCGAGGACGCCGCGGAATTAAAATTGCAGCGCGAACATGTTGTTCGATTGGAAACTAGGCCTCCTAACATCGAGGGCAAAGGTGAGGTTACTCAGCGCGACCTGCTTCGCAACAGCCTTCGTATGCGTCCAGATCGAATTATCATTGGTGAGGTCAGGGGCGCGGAAACCATAGATATGTTGCAGGCCATGAATACAGGTCACGAAGGATCTATGACAACTGTGCACGCCAATAATTCGAGAGATGCGCTTCGCAGACTGGAAAATATGGTAAGTATGGGAGGTATTAATTATCCAGTACAAGCTATACGAGAGCAGATCGGTTCGGCACTTAATCTATTGATTCATCTAGCACGTACCACGGGCGGGCAGCGTAAGGTAGCGAATATCTCTGAGATAACAGGGATGGAAGGTACTGTAATTTGTCTTCAGGATATTTTCTGCTTCAAACAATTAGGAATCGACGATCACGGTAATGCTTATGGAAGATTTGAGTCATGCGGTGTTCGTCCCACTCTGGTAAAGAAATTAGAAGCAGAAGGTGTAGCTATGCCACCGGCGACGTTCCATCATCGTTTTCTTGATGATTCCAGTAGTGCAAAATAAAGATAAGGGTTGAGAAAGCAAACAGTAAGAATATCAATAGTAACCGTTGGAATAATGTGGATAGAGTAATGTTAGAGTGTGAATTCGGCCAAAATCAGGTTCTCGGAAGCGTTAGCCTCAATATACAGACAGGAGAATAGTATTAAAAAATATGAGTCCTGAAAAAGCTTTGAATATTTTTGTTTTAATTACAGTTTTTATATTAGTTTTCTCTGTATGGTGTCTTTGTGTTTTTGTTTGGCTGGGACAATACCAAATTCGCCTGAAAAATATACAAAAAAGGCTGGGTTTTGTTACTAAGGATACGGAAGAAGCAAAAATTTTACGCCTTTGGAAAGACACGCGACATACAGATGATAGAATGAAAGTGCCCAAGAAGTCGGCTTTTCAAGAGCAACTCATAAAAATCGCAAACGATGCGGGTTGGAGTACATCGCTACAGGTAGTTGCGCTTGGTGTTGGTGGTTTTGCCGTTTTCAGTTTAGTCATCACATATGTCTTAAGCCAAAGTATAGTTTTGGGGCTGGGTATGGCCATGGCGGTCGTGGTTATATTTTGGGCCAATACTAAAAGACGCATTTCTAAACTTGCAACTTTATTTGAAAGACAATTTGTGGACGCGTTGGGCATTGCAGCTCGTTCGCTTCGCGCTGGTCATCCATTGGTTGGGGCTTTCCAATTGATTTCGAGCGAAATCCACGAACCTCTCGGAAAGGTCTTCTATAATATATGCCAGGAGCAGTCATTAGGCCTTGATATGAAGGATTCATTGCGGAAAGTTGCCAGTTTGACGGCAAACAAAGAGATGAAACTTTTCGCCACAGCGGTGGCTATACAGTTACAAAGCGGAGGAAATCTGGCTGATCTAATGGATAGTTTGGCGTCCGTGATACGAGCAAGAATAAGACTGTACAAAAGAATTCGAATTCTAACAGCACAGACTGTCTTAAGTACAAGAATTCTAATGTCCTTACCCATTGTGCTCTTCTTTGTGCTCAATATAATTAACCCTAAATATATGGACCCATTTTATAATACCACGGTAGGCCAATATATGCTATTTGTAGCCATTATGCTCGTCTTGGTTGGTTACGTGGTTATGAAACGAATTTCAGTGTTGCATTTTTAAATAACTATCAAAAATAGATAATCCAAATTGGGAATAAAAAATGAATAACATAATTTATGTTTTACTTATCCCCATGCTTACCTTTGTTTCTGTTGTTGCTATCGGTGCTTCAGTAATCATATCACGGAATCAGAAAAAAATGATAGCAGCAGTCAGACTCAGGAACAACATGTTGTCAGACATACCTGCAGAAGAGAAAACCAAGAAATTTAAGTTTATTCAGATTTTGGCGAAGATTGGCAATTTTGCCTCACACGGAAATACAAAAAAAAGCTTAAATGAACAACTAATGCGGGTTGGATACTTGAGTTCAGCAGCGCCCGCAGTTTACACCGGCACTAAGATTCTGCTTCTTGTTATTGGATTGGTAGCTATGACATTTTTTTTAACTCCTCTGAAGACTTCCGCTAGTACGAAGTTCATCTTGATTATTCTGGGAGCATCTGTTTTGTCGTTTATTCCTAATGTGGTAGTAGCAATGAAATTGAAAAACCGTCACCACGAAATTAGTGAACACTTGCCGGCAGCAATGGACCTGTTAGAAATATGTGTTTCTTCAGGAATAGGATTAGATATGGCTTGGAGCATAGTTTCAGATGAAATCAAGCAAGTCAGTCCAATTTTAGCAGATGCCATGTCTCTAACGAATTTTGAAATCAATCTTGGTGCCAGCAGGACCGAAGCAATGCATCATATGGCAGATCGAACAGGTGCAGAAGAATTGTCTTCCTTCGCAGCTATTCTTATCCAGAGCGAGAGGTTTGGCACCAGCATTGCAGATGTGTTGAAAGTATACGCCAACTCTGTCCGTGAGCAGATAAGATCCCAAGCGGAAGAACTCGCAGAGAAAATGGCAGTGAAGTTGATCTTTCCAATGGTTCTTTTTATGTTCCCGGCGATTCTTATCGTGCTGGTAGGACCGGCTTTTATCTCTCTGGCAAAGACGCTTGCCATAAATTAATTAAAATCAATTTAAATTAGGAGAACGTCCTTATGAAACTTCCTATCGTAATTGAGACAGTTATTTGTTGCGTCCTGATTGGTGGGTGTGCCGGAACAGTCGGGGAGGAAGGTTTGGATAAACGCATCTTTGACAGAGAGCTGGTGAATACTGTAAATGATACCGCGATACAGTATGCGATCATAAGCCAACACACGTTGTTTCCTTACCACTTTGTAAACAACAGTAATAGGCTTAATGAACTTGGTGAATTTGATCTAAATGTGTTGGCAAATCATTTCCTGAAAAATCCCGGTCAGTTGAACATTCGGCGAGACGATACCCCTGAAGAACTTTATCAGACAAGGGTATCATTTGTTTTGGAACGATTAGAAGATGCTGGTATTGAATCAGAAAAAATAACTTTTTCAGATGGTATGCCGGGAGGGTCTGGTATGCCTTCGGAGAAGATATTGACTATTTTAGAGCGTGAGAATAAAAAAGCGACCAGCAAAACATCATCTCTTAGAGCTAAGCAATGAAAAATATATGTAAAATACGTTTGATTTCGGCAGTATTATTTGCTGAAGTAGTATTTATTGGTTTGCTTTTCCTCCAAGGCTGTACAAATTCTGTTCGGTCTGAGTCCATTGATACGCTTGCAGCACAAAAAGATGATGCAGATTTTGCAAGTGGCGCAAACCGCCCCCCCACCGCAAAGACGCTTTTTGCTATGGCTGATATTCTTGTCATGCAGGGAAAGGATGCAGAGGCAGGGTTTATGCTCCGTAGGCTTATCAAAGAGTACCCCTTATTTATGCCAGCATACAATAGTTTAGCTGAGTTGGAAATGCGCCAGCACCGAATAAAAGAGGCAATTCAAACAATTTCCAGCGGCTTGTTAGTGAATCATAGAGACCCGGTGCTTTTAAATAATCTTGGTATGTGTTGGATAGTTTCCCATGACTACAAAGAAGCGCTCGAAATGTTTACCCAAGCTGCCGGTGTTATGCCTGAAAATACCCGATATAGGGCAAATATGGCGATGACACTCGGGTTGATGGGACGCTATGAAGAATCTCTATTTCTATTTGAACAAATATTGCCGGAAGAACAGGTGGAACATAATTTAAATGTGCTCCGAAAGACTGGGCAGTACACAAATTTCGAATAAATTATGAAAAGCCAAAGTGAATCGAATCCTCATTTCCGCGATATTATGCCTTGTTTTTTTGACCTGCCCCCTATTTTTTAGTCTATGTTAAGCGAGCTGGGCAAAACTTTCCTGTCACGATTTTACTGATAATCAGGTTCGTCTCCAGTTATTTGTCCTAACATATAATCTTGGGGACTTTTCATGGCGTTTGGCTTTACCAAAGAGAGTGCCATCTTGCCCTTTAATATTAACAATCCTATTGCTAATTGTGGATCAGCACTAATTGTATCCTGGCTTGAATAATATTTCATGCTACCGGGAGTATGGTTATTGATGTCGTTTCTTGGGACTTCGTTTGCATTTTGCATATCGGCCAACTTTCTAAGTTCTTCGGTATTTAATTTCACTTCAACGTCTGGTGTAATTCCCCAGTTTGCTACAGGTGCCTTTCCCACTGCTTCTATGCCCTCAACACTCTGTCCAGATGGTAAACGGTAATAAGCTATCGTATATTTTAGCTTCGCATTTCCCGAGAGGCGTTTTATATTTTGTACACTGCCCTTGCCAAATGTTCTTTCTCCTACCAAAACAGCTCGTTTGTATTTTGGGTCCTGCAACGCTCCAGCTACTATCTCTGAAGCACTTGCTGAAGTTTTATTTGTCAATACAACAATAGGGTAGCCAGGATGTGTATTCTCTTTATGTGCTGACATATAGGTTGCCATGCCATACCTCGGACAAGTACTGACTATCATCCCCTTCTCAATAAACTTGTCAACTATTTCAGCAGCGGCATTTACAACCCCGCCAGGATTGGATCGCAAATCCAGAATCAATCCCATTAGCCCCTTTGTCTCAAGTTGAGAAATCACCCTCTCGAAATTTGCCGATGTTTCTTCAGTAAAAGTGGCTATGCGAATGTAGCCAATTTGATTACGGCTATCTATCATATATTGCCAATCTCCTTCTCTGGTTCTTTGCCACCCACGTATTGAAGGAATGGTTACGTTGGCTCTGGTTATCGTAAGATTGCTTATTTTGTTTTTATCAGAAGATTTTATTGTCAATGTTACAGCGGTGTCTGCAGGGCCGGTTATCTTTTTAGTCATGCAGTCAGCAGTCATTTCTTTGGCTTCGACCCCATCTACCGCTTCTATCACATCACCCACGTTGAGACCAGATTTATATGCCGGCGTATCAGGGAGCAGACTTGATACAACCCAAGACCCTTTTTCTTTTAAAAACGTTATGCCAATACCTGAAAACTTGCCATTTAATCGCTTTTCGAAATCAGATATTTGATTAGGCCAGATAACAACCGTATGTGGATCAAGCGCAGATAAAGCTCCTTCGGCAAATTGGGCTATTAACACTTGCTGAGGCAACTTTACAGATGTTACATTTAATTCTAAAACTTCTTCAAACACATCTATAAATTCTTTTTTGCTTATGGCCTTAGAAGACTGGTTTATTTTGTCTGTGATTACCGTAAGTGCTGTTGACCAGTCCTCAAATCTATTTTTCTCTCGTGGCAAAAGTGCAATTTTGCTTTTCGATATCTCAGGGTCAAACTTGGCTATTACTTCAGCCAACACTTCACAACGCTTTATAGCATTAATTGCCATTTGACGATAATCAACAATTCTAACAACGTAATCTGTATCTAAAGTATTAATTGCCTCGATGAATATTTGTTGATTTATGCCAACATAGCGTTCGGCGCAGGTTTCACAAGGACTATCCTGAAGAGATACTTTAATATCGGCCTTCTCTACAAGCTGTTTGGCGCGATTCGAATAAGATTGGTTGCCAGGATCAATTTTCTCCAACCACCAATAATATCGTTTATATGCTTCCAACCATTCGCCATTGGCATCAAGTTCATCCGCTTTAATTATGGCCGTTTTGATTGCCTGTTTTACAAAGACATCTTCGAGCAGCACACGTCTCTGCCCATTCGTTGCGTATTCACAGGCTTCCGTAATGACTTGTAATGCGTCAGTTATATTATTGGCTTCTTCTAAGTTGGTGTTTGGCTGAAAATTTTCGAGTTTGTTAAGCCGGTCCCTGTAGGCATTTTCACGAACGGTTTGGCGTTTTTTGTCTATCGCATCATACTCAGAGATAATGTTTGCTAAATAAGTGATACCTGCAATGTCACTTTCGGTTTCCGTTGCAAGCAGTTCTTTGGCAGCAGCGAATTGGCCGGAACAAATTAGATTGGCTATTAATACTGCGTTATCAGTGCCAGATACTAAGTATTGATTTGACTCTGTTGCATAGCAGGATTCTGCCAATGCGAAAACGTTGGCTATTAATATGACTGTTATTAGCCAAATGACCCAAACCTTGTTGTATTTATTATCAACTCGCAATAACGTAACCTCGCCTATGCAAAAACAGCAAATTTTTGACGTAATGTGTCTGCCTGAATATGCTATCGGTCGAATTGCACCTTTGCTTTAGATGGGGCATTTCCCGCAATTAACAGCTTTTTAGCTGAACTTTTATCAAATATTATAGGTTGTAAGTTGCTTTAAACATATTCAATATCCACGCAATCGGTGTTGATATTCCGAATTAGTTTTTTAGGATTCCATTTCTCGAAGCCCCATAACATACAACCAATTGAAACATATATACGTATTTTTGAGGACGTTAAAAATCCTGCATAAAAACAAGACCTCTAATTTGTCGTTATCCATATTGTTCATTATGTTTTACAAGGAGAAACATCGGTGTTTGGGGCTGTGGAGGAAGGTTTGTAACACTTAGGGGAATAAATTATATGGCGAGGATGCGAGGTTTATTTAGATTACTCAAAGCAGCACAACCACAACGAAAAGGCAAAAAAAATACTTTCGTTGTAATTGCTGTTTTTGCCTTATTAATCTGCATGTCTGGGGTCTTAAGCGGAAAAGAAATTTCATCCGGCAATTCCTGCAGAACGCTTCGTTGTATGGCACGTATTTATGTTTCTTGTGGTGAATACACAAAAGCGCTGCCTCTCGCAGAGAAAGCCTTAAATTTGGCCGAAACAAATAAAGTTTCGGATTCTGAGCTTAGCTCCTGTCTCATCGATTTGGCATGGGTTTACAAAGCCCAGATGCAATTTGAAAAAGCTCAACAGGCTTGTGAAAGAGGTTTGGAGCTGCAAAAAAAAGCTTATTATGAAAATCACCCTTATGTAGCATATACGTTAAGAATTTTAAGTTCAATTTATCAAGGCCAGGGCGACTATCAAAAAGCCAGGGATAGCTTATATCAAGCAATGGTGATTATGCTCGAAAATCATCCGGCAGATGAACAGGTAATAGCCCCATTCAAAGTGGATATTGCCAAGCTGTTAGTTGCACAGGGTAATCTTGCAGAAGCAGAAACATACTATCTAAGTGCATTAGATTTAATCAACAAGAGCTATGGCCCAGACCATCTCTATACTGCTGGAGTAAATGGCGATCTTGCAAAATTATATGTATTGCAAGGGAAGTATGATAAAGCCGAACCTTTAATTACACAAACACTGGCAGTACAAGAAAAAATCTATGGCCCTGACCATCACCTTATAGCTCCGAGTTGGTTGACAAAAGCAAAAGTTTGTCAAGTAACAGGAAATTACGCTCAGGCAGAAAGCCTGATTAACAAGGCTTTGGTTGCGATAGAGAAAACCGGGAACGCGGTAGCATTCGCAAAATTAGAGCAAAGTGTAGAAGAAATCCGTGCAAGCAGACAGGTTGCTTACGGACCGATCGCAAAAGCTAATAAATAGAAAAACTACCAATCGTTGTAAAATACTGCTAAATAAAAAGCCTGCACCCTTTCAGGAGCAGGCTTTTTTTCTAATAACCAATTAACATCAGATTCGCTTATTACTTACTGGCAGCTTCTAAACGTATTGCGACAAATGCTGCGATATTACTGTTATCACTGCCTGTTATGTCTGCACCATATTTATCCATAACAAAAGCCACAGAGTCACCTACCGGTGAACCAAGATCGATGTCCAGAACGGCAACATACTGAACGAAAGCGTCAATATACTCCATTGCTGAGGCATACTGAGTTCCTTCTTCAGCACCTTCGAAGGCCATAGCAATCGATGTTGCCATTTCCGGAGTAAACGGTGCATCGGCCGGAGCCAGTGCATTGAACATCTGAACCATAGCAGCCATTCGTGAGCCGTCTTCATCTCTTAGAATGCCGGCAGCATTTACAAGTGCCTCACAAGCCTGGCAAGGCTGTATGCTCGGATTAAGAGCAAGAGCATTGCCTATACCAACCTGGAGGGTTTCCCCTGCAATTCCAAGTTCAGCAGCTGCTGCTAATGTCAGCGCAGGACAGCCCTCTACTCTGGGAATTTCGAACTGAACGAGCGGAGCAACGGGGGCAAGCAGTGGTGCAGCTTCTTCTTCACAGGGACAAGGCGGGCACGTCGGACAATCCTTACGATTGGCGTAATCCTGAACGAGCAATACGGCTGTTCCATCGGTTACTGCCACTTCACCATCTATTGTCATACAATAATAAGCAGGTACGTGTGGATTTTCTTCATTACCGACAGCGTATGCCCAAATTCCCTGCCCATGGTGGAGACTTGAAACATTAACCTTAACATCGGTGGCATAGACCTGGGTAGTGGCTTGGTTAATAGACTCCTCATCACCCCGCCACCCTCCTGCTCGGGATTTGATTCTGGCTTCGCTGCCCTGGTCTGCTGATACCCGGACTTCACCCGGAGCGCAAATTACCGTATCGGCTGTGTTCTCGCCTGGAACCGGAACTATCTGCGTCTCACCATCTACCGGAACTTCTACGTATATTGGATAGGCATCGTGAGCCCAGGCCAATATTTGAGCCTCACTGTCACCGAAGGCTTCTACAATAACATTTCCACTCAGAGGCAGGTCATCAAAACCGTCAAAGGTAAATAACACAACCTCGCCACCATCAGGAGGTAAGGCCACGTCCGCAGGTGAAAGGTCGGCAGCGGCTGCGACACCGACTTTTGCGGTGTTCAGATGTGCGCCTTGTGCCTCTGCCTCTATACCGGAGTGGCCGTGGTTATATGCCAATACCTCAACGTTGCCCTCATGGGAGAAAACCACAACCTCTGCGTCAGCAGTTGTAATCAACGGTTCTTCTTCGGGGTCTTGTTGAATTTGAATATCTCCCATATCAGCTTCTGCTCTTATCACGGCATCGCAACCTTCCACCATATCAGGCATCATTTCACCGGTCTGAACCACAACATCTCCCATAGCGCCGATTCCGACGTATGCATCATTGTATAAACCGGTTTTAGCCTGAGCTAATATTTCAGCGTCGCCGCCGCGAAGTGCTTTTACGTCAACACCGCCTCCGGTGCAAACTATAGTGCTGGCAGTGTTGGTTTCACCTTCTTTTGCTTTGGATGATATTCCAGCTTCGCCACCACGGTCAGCTATTACCTCAATACCGTCATCTCCTTTGGCGCCAATCCCGACAGTTGCGGTATTTGTACTATCCCATCCCTTGGCTAAAGCTTCTATTTCAGCTTCGCCGCCGCGGTCACCTTTTACTGTGACGCCGCCGTCAATGCAAATCAGAACATCGGCGACATTAGTTACACCGTCTATAGCTAAAGCTTCTATTTCGGCTTCGCCGCCTTTGTCGGCGATTACCTTGACGTCGCCGCCTTCGGTGTCATATACATCGTCATCTGTACTAACAGTTTCACCACCGCTGACTAAAAATTCTACCTCGGTGGCGGTAATTGTAACATTGGCGGTGTTAGTCCTGGGGCTTGTAGCATCCTTGGCGAAAGCCGTTATTGCAGCTTCGCCGCCTTCTGTACCTAATACCAAAACATCACCGCCAACCACATCAATCGCGATAGTGGCGGTATTATCAAGACCATACTTAGCTATTGCTTCTATTTCAGCATCGCCGCCTTCTTCGGCGATTACCTTAACATCGCCGCTTGCAGCAATATCAACACCGGCGGTGTTACTACCAGTGTAGGCATCCTTGGCAAGGGCCATTATCTCGGCCTCACTGGACTGGCCTTCGCATTCGGCCAACACCTCAACGTCGCTGTCGGCGGTAACATTAACGCCGGCTGAGTTCTTATCACCGTCTTTGGCTATGGCTTCTACTTCGGCCTTGCCGCCATTCACGGCTATTACGCCAACATCACCATCACCAAAACCATCTTCTTCTTCCTCATCTACAACGTCTGTGGCGACAATCGTAATATTGGCGGTGTTGGTGGAGGTATCTTCGCCTTCCCCTTCCCCGGCGTATTCGGCAGTAGCTTCAACCGAAGCCTCGCTTCTTGTGAAGCCCTCTTCAGTTGAATACTCTCCACCTATGGCGTGAACTATAACATAGCCATCCTGGGCGGTAAGGTTAATGTTGGCGGTATTCTGTGAATCAAGAGCATTACCGGCATAAGCTTCTACTATAGCCTGCCCGCCGTCTTTGCTCAGCACCACAACATCGCCGCCTGCGGTAATATCAACACCGGCAGTATTGCTGCTTAAAGCATTCTCAGCTATGGCTTCTACCGAGACAACATAAGGCGTGAAACTACTATACCAGACCTTGTTCCACTCCCAATATCCTTCATGCCAAACATCTTCATAATGGCCTGGAACCCAATGCCTGTTCCACCAAGAGCCTTCCCAATGACCGGGAATCCATTCTGGACTCCAATATCCGTCGTGCCATTCCTTTTCCCATTCGTACCATTCGTGCTTATCCCCGCCTTCGCTCTTTATGTGCACGTCGCCACCGGCGGTAATTTCGACATTAGCGGTATTGTCTTGGCCTTCGTGAGCATAAGCTAAAATCTGGGCGTCGGCCTTTTCGGCTATGATGTCAACATTGCCCGCAGCATTAATAGCTATTTCAGCATTGTTTACAGAGCCGCTGTGGGCCTCGGCCTTTATGATGGCCTCATCTCTTTTACCTGCGCCAATAATTTCTACATCACCTTCTGTAGCCTGAATATCAACGCCGGCTTGGTTCTCCACTGCATCGTGAGCATAGGCGGAAACCGTTGCCGGTCTGTCAGTAACACCTAAATCGGTGGCCGTAATCAAAACGCTGCCGGCCGTGATGTTAATTTTTGCCTGATTCAGCAGGGAGGCGGCTTCTCCAGCATCGGCCTCAGCTTGAACTGTAACCCGGTCAGGAGCATTTATGGTAAAAGCACCAGCAGCTTCTAATGAAATCTCTGCATTGTTGTTAACACCGTCGGTGGCCTCGGCTATTAGTTCTGTTCCAGATGAATTTTTTGATTTTACCGTAAGGTCTCCGCCGGAACTGATATCTATCGTCGCAGAAGCGTTAAATCCACCAGCACCATCACCTACCGCCGTAGCCGTAATATCGTCGTCTATAGTTACACTGCCACCGCTTGTAATTACAACCCCTGCAACGGCGTCTGAACCGGGGCCGGCGTAGGCATCTATATCATCCAAATCACCGGCCTCTATCGGGCCTTTTACATCAATCTTGACCGTCTCGACATTTTCGATTGCCTGTGACCAGAGGTCGCCGGCTGCGAGAATTATATGGGGTGCTTCAAGCTTTGTTTCGACTCCGTCATGACTTTTGTCCTTGTTCTCGACCTTGAAATCGCCAGTAGTCCAACCGTCCGGTGTCGAAGGCATCGCAACTTCAACAGCAACACTGCTGCCGTTCTCGCTGATAAGGACGCTGTCTCCGGCGGCCATAACCACATAGTCGCTTGCTACCAAGCCGCCTTTGTTGCGGACGTATTTGCCGATAAGATAGAGACGTTCGGCAATGACGTTATCATAATGGGCATTGAAGGTTACGTCTCCTGCTGCAAGTCCGTCGGTAAACTGATATGGAGCGCCATCCAAAAAGTCGTCGTCTCCAAGATTCAGGCTTGAAGCGACCAACTGTGAGACATTGATGTGGGCACCAGAACCAAAGACAATGCCGGCAGGATTAATAATGAATACCCTGCCGTTAGCAATTAGCGTACCGAAAATCTCGCTTGCTGGACCTCCACCAGTTACCCTGTTTAGTACTGCAGGATCTACGCCGAGCTGGTGGAATTCAGTCAGTGCGCTAATACCGATATCAAAGGTACCCCAATTGATGATTGTCTCATCAACAACATCCCTTATGTGAAGTTGGTTGGCAATCGAATTGTCAAACTGACCGACACTACCGTTAGTCACAGTCGGATCCTGCGGTAGCCTGTTGTCGATAGCCATTGCAACCCTTACTGGTATGCCAAAGAGCATGTAGAACACCAGCCAGTAGACCATAATCTGCCTTAAATAATACTCCTTCGAAATTTTTCTTAGTTTTTTCATCTTTTTTCCCCTTTATCCAATTAACTTGAAAAAATTATTAGCTCCATCTTCACGCTTAAATCCATCCCGACTACGCCGTCGGATACAATTTACTTTTACCATCTCATCATTAAGCTGAGATTCAGCATGCCATCCTTGGTGTCAGTGGTGCTTGTTGCCTGGAGCGGAAAGCCATAATACACAGCTCCACTAAAATTATCACCAAGCTCAACAATTCCGCCAAGGCCTACTGAATACATATCCTCAGCACCATTCTCGCCTGCGACCTTGTCTTCCATCCTGGCCCTGCCGTAATCGAAAAAGGCCAATGGGGCGAGTTTTCTCAGCCAGGGTTTCTTCTCTGAACCGGCAGCGGAAGCACCCTTAGCCTGGTCGGCCTTAACTAAATCATACTCATATTGAGCCGATGCGAGCACCCCGCCATCGGCAACGATTCCGCTTTCCTTATAGCCCCTGACAGAGTACATACCGCCGAAAACGGTCATTTTTGCAGGCACAAGCCTTTCGTCAGGTACTATCCACCGCACAGAGCCGGTAAGTCGCTGAACCTTATTGGGATCCAGATACTGGCTGTGGCTGGCTGCGGTAGTGTATATGACAAAATCACGGTCAGCATTTGTTCGTGCACCTGTAAGTGTGGTTGAATCCCAAAACTTTCGTTGACTGGACCCACCCACACTCGTAATACGGTCAAATGTAATAGATGTGTTCGACATGTCGCTACGCTTATGGATATCAAAACCTATTCCCCAAAGATCCATGCTGACCTCAGAGCCCAATATCGCACTGAATATCGAAGAGGATACCTTGCTCTTTTCGTGACTTAGCGATGTCGTAAGGTCAAAGAACCAGCCATCCGTCTGGAAGGCGTTGTATCGCAATTTCCCGCCATACAATGAACCATGTCCAAGGAAATCGATACCGCCGCCGCCTTCTACATCGAACTGACTGTAAGCGGCATAAAGCTCGAGACGGAGACGAGGCCCCATAATAGGCAAATCGTAACTGCCATACACAGAATACTTGTCCTCCATACCCTTTTCCCAGGGGGCTTGATAGAACACTGTGAACCTGTCATCTATGCCTAAAAGGTTCGTATTAATAAGACCAACTCTGGGAGCGTATCGTCTGTCCTCGGTGCCGGCGTTATCTACTTGGATAAACCAATGCCAAGGATTTGCCTCGTAAACATTATAACCAACGGCGAGGGTGTCTGGTTCGGCACCCTTTGACACTCTCGCAGAGATGTACCTGTCGGGGTTAATATTGAGCAGGTTAACGTAATCCTCCAGTTCCTTCTGTTTTCCCACCTCTCCGACCTTGACAGGGGTCCATTCCCGCAGGAACGAATCTTTTAGATACCCTTTTTCCACCTTCTCATTTTCCGGAGTGAAGTAACTTGTAGTGACCGAAGTAACCGGAGCTTCGGTAACCTTTACCAGTAAAACGCCGTCTCGCAGTTGTCCACCCTCAAGGGCTGCAGGCGGGACAGACACAAATATACCGGAGTAACCCTTGTTTTTATAGGTGGCCAGTATGCATTGGGTAAGCCCCCGAATAGTCCTTGCGGAAATCTGACGAGGCTGGCCGGGATTTTCGATTATATCACACAGTGTCCTGAAATCATAAAGATTAGTACTTTCAGCCTTTTGAAGTGCCACATCAGAAGCGTTATACACCAGAGGAATGTTTGATAACAACTCTTCAGTTGTTATTAGAGTGTTGCCACTTATACGAAGTTCCTTTGCAGTCATCAACGGACTTGTATCCTCCGGCAGATGCAGTTTTGCAATTTCTTCAGGGCTGATTTGCGCAGCAGCTCTTTTCTTTTCCTCCTTCTTTTCCTCTTTGGCTTTCTCCTCAAGCTTTAGCTGAGCTTCCGTCTTCGTAGGTTCCGTAATATCAACAGGCTCACCTCTTACATCTCTCACTGCAACACAAAACACAATACAACATAGGAAAGCAAACCACTTCATTTTTCTCGTCCTTATGTAGCCATTCATAATAAATCTCCTAAAAATTAAATTAACCTTGCTACCGCTTCTCATCTTACATCAAGTACAACAAAACTCCCTTCCCCGGGTATGGGGCAAGTGTTGCACTTGGAACTGTGGAGATATTATTATACTTCATTATTAATGGCTACTAAATTTTTACTCCTCTTAATAAATGAAACTGGTACTCAGCCAAATTATACAGTATAAGCATCGTCTCAGAAAACAGAGTGGGATGCTCATCCGATTTCTTAAACCGTTGTTATTTTAGCAAATTGTGTAAGTAAATGTCAAGCTAATTTGCCCCATATCGCCCAAATTGCCCATATTATTGGGCATCTAAGGCCCGTTTTTTTGCCTTTCTCGCCCTCGGAGACAGAAGTTTTGTTGTAGGGCTTGAAGATTAGCAGGGTAAAATTTTAACCTTTCTACATCGCAAGCAATACCACCCGCCAAACTTTTGCTGTTCTGCCTCGGTGCGGTGATGCTGAGTCGCCGACACTCCAACCTGTCCTCCGCAGTAGCCCTGCTACGGAGGATGGATGTGCACTCGGTAGCCAACAAAAAATCCCCCATTCAAAAACCTTGATTATTAAAGCCATTATTCTCAAAACCATGTTCCTTAAAGCACTACATTAGTATACTCGCTGGGGCGGAGCCCAGCGAAGCCCAGTACGCATATACTAATATACTTTTACTAAAAGTCCCTCTGCGTAACCAGCGTAATGCCGCGTAAGCGGCATGCCGAAGCTTAGCTTCATAGAGGTTACTTCCTTCGGCATCAGCGTCTAAAGAAATCAATCAAATGCGCACCTACCTCCCCACCAAAACTGGCAGAATCTAAAAAATTTTTACTCCTTTTCTCACATACAGTTACGAGATTTAGGAATCGAGAATCAAGAATCTTTTTCACATCAAACGCGCAAGTTCGCCCTACTATGGGAACGCCCATACTCCGTTCCCGCAACTTTGACAAGTTAATATCAGTGTTAATCCCGTGTAAATCAGTGTCTAATAAGATTTGGAGGAAAAAAGGGGTCAATCAAATTGGAGTTATTATGCGAAACGAACCCAATTTCCAAAAAACCGAAATGAACTTAACCCCCTGTTCGACAATGACTAATAACAAAAAACAACGAACTATGAACTATTCAAAACAAACCCAAACAAAGCCAATTTTGTCTCGCCGAAGCCTTTGGCGAAGGCGGACGAACCCAACCTGTGGTGAGCAAAGTCTGCCTTGAGCGTAGTCGAAGGGTCGAATCGTCGAAGTGTCGAATCGTCGAAGTGTCGAACCTATTTCAAAGGGGGGCAGATTAAATGGGAAATCCCAGGTAATAAAATCTCCAAAAAATTCTTGACATTATCGGACGAATGTGTTAGTTTAATTAGGCCTTATCGTATTTGTAAAAAAAGTGGGAAATCTAATTCAATGATTTTTTAGGAGGTGGACAATGTCTAAAATTCTCTTTCAATCAGTTGTTTTGTTGGTTGTACTTTTTACATTCAGTACTGCATCAGCCAATATCAGCGGCGCTATTTTCACTACTGACGGCAATTGCATCGGCACCAACGTGAACCAGTTTGGCTCGAAGATGGCTGTTTATCTTGACGGCGGGCCGAACAAAATCGGCTCGGCAGGTCTGCCGGATGGTTATTACTACGTCCAGGTTACCTCGCCTAATGGAGAACTGCTTGGCACTACTGACGGAACGTTGACTCCGGCGCCTGTACATGTCGTCGGCGGAGAATTTGTCCAGTGTTATCAACTCTGGGCCATCCTGATAAAAGCCAGCAACAGCAGTCAAGGTTACGACGATACACCCAATACCGGCGGTGTTTACAAGGTCTGGATAACGCGGGACGTCGATTTCGAACGGGAACAGGGCTTTGCAAATGCCTGGAGCAAGACGGACAACTTTAAGGTTAGTGAACAAGGCAATCCGCCCGCTTGCGAAACCGCGGAAATCACAATTCTCAAGTTTGACGATTCAGATGCTAATGGTATAAAAGATATCGGCGAGAACGATATTAACTGGCCGGTAGAAATAATCGACCCGTGCGGTAGCTCAAGCGGAGGAGTCACAACCCTCACTATACTGGCGCCGATTGCGGGAACCTGGCAAATATGTGAGGAGAGTCCAGGTAACTGGCTTCAGACCGCTCTGATTGTCGATGGAGTCCCATTTAACCCTGCGGCCTGTGCTGCGGTTGACGTTATCCACGAATGTAATGAACAAGCCGAACAGCATACGGTCGTCTTTGGAAATATCCAGCTCGGAAGTATAACGGCCTGTAAGTTCATTGACAGCAATGTCAATGGAGGCAAAGACGCAGGCGAGCCGCCGCTGGAAGGGATACGCTTTACACTTGACGGTAATGATGTCAAGGGAACCCATATCCATCAGGAACAAACCACAAGCTCGAACGGCTGCGTAACTTTCGACGGGCTTTTGCCCGGCAGTTACACCTTATGCGAAGTTCTGCCGCCAAACTGGACGGCGACAACCGACATTTGCCAAACTGTTGAACTTGGCGAAGGCGATAATCCTTCTTTCGATTTCGGCAACGTCTGCACAGGAACCGCCGCTTTCGGCACAAAGGGTTACTGGCACAACAAGAACGGTCTTGATGAAACGGTGCAGGCAGATTTTAACGACCTTAACAGCCTTGATCCTTGGAAGACCCAATCAAGCTATTTTGGCGCCGGTGATGAGCCGATAGACGGCAAGTTTTCAAACGGGAACCCTATTCCCGCTGCTAGAGATGCCTCGAGGAAAGTGATCGCTTTGGCGGGCACTTCATGGGCGGAGCAATCCTACTTCCTGATAGACAAAAATAGCGGCGGCGACCCGCGCGAGCAGTTGGCTCAGCAGTTGGATGCGTTTATTATGAACGTCCGGCATCGCCTGGAATGCGGTCCTGATACGATGATTCAAAAGCCCGATGGCACCTGGGTTTCCGCATCGGGTCTGATTGATCAAGCCATTAATGTTTGGAATAGTGGCTCGGCCTCTGAGCGGACAACCATGAGCACGTTGCTGGATGCGCTTAACAACTCAATCGCGGTTGTGTTCGTTCAGTGCACACCTTGTGACGTGGCGTACCCATAGTTCGCCGGCAACTGTGACCGGGGAAAATAGTGACGAGGGCACCTTTAAGGGTGCCCTCTTTTTTTAAAAGGACAGGAGGGGTGTAAATCAAGCGGGAAAGAAGGCCGAGATTCATGCAAATCGGTAACAACGTGGAGACATGCAACAAGGTATTGATGTCAGACAAGGCGTAACTATTCATTTTACAATAAGTTAGAAGAGTTTGATTTTTGTGACACCCAGATTAGAAATCCGTTGCTCTATCCATCTGAGCTACGGGCGCAAAAGTTTTTAAGTGCTTGCATTATAAACATTTCCTGAATACATCACTAAACGGGGTAACAGGAAACTTTGTAGGTTTCTTTGGCCTTATCCATCAGGAAATTTACCGGAAGAAACTTTTTTATCACCTCTATATTGGTCAGAAAGTGCGTAGAAAGCTCGCCTGTTGTATAACAACCGGCTTTCGCAATAGCCATATAAACCAAAAGCTGGTCGGCCAGAAAACAGTCTATCGCAGCGCCGCTGCCGAGAAAATCTTCAGCTAAATTAACGACTTCACTAATCACATTATCGGAAGATTTACCTCGCATCCCGAACGCGGTGAATACTGTTGTGCGGCCGCTCCCGCAAAGTCGAATCATTACACAATTGCCGGGGCCGTCAGAATCCGTCACTTCGACGTGTTCGATATTTTTGATATCCAGCTTGCTTTGAAGCAAAAGTTTCTGCTGTCGCTGAGCTATGTGTCGGGGTAGTTTGGCAGTGTATATTCTTGCGTTCATTTCGAATTGCCTGCTCGATTCACAAATATCGATAGTCTGAAGCGATTGCTCCCGCCGGGGCTGAATATCGAAGGTTATTTTTCCGCCCCCTGCCGGGAAAAAGCCATGCTTTATCAACCTGCAACTGCATAAAAAGCTGGCGGCTGCAACGGCCGGCAAAAAGGTTTCACAAATAAAATCGAACGGCGGCGCCAGCGGATTATGAGTCCCGCCAGTAATAGTGACACTTGAAGGTCTATCAGCTAAAAATAAAGCGGGCAAAACGGTTTGACCTACTAATGTCGCAGAACCTGCCGAACCTATATCGAAATGAAAATCACCGCCCTGCACTACCCCGGGCTGAAAATCCAGCGCCTTCGAACCCTGCACAGCACCCTCGCATTTACCGCCGCAGATTTGACAGGCGGCCAGCACACAGCCTAAATGCTGCTTTGCCAGCCCCGGATTGCGGCGAGCGGCACGGATGTTTTCGATGTGAAGGCTTTTGCCTGTTATGCAGGCAAGCGCCAAACTCGTTCGCAGAATTTGACCTCCACCCTCGCCCACACTGCCGTCGATAAATACAGTTTCGGTATTACTCATCGGGAATATCAGCTATGACAATAGCCTACCACGACCATATAAATCGGTTCAAGTGACCTCGGCAGCGACAAAACTTTACTCACCGAAGTATCATCAAAGGCGCCGACTGCGACTGAGCCAAGTCCCATAGCTTCGGCCTGAAGATGAACATTTTGAGCGGCATGCCCTGCTTCCATATACACATAACGAACGCCCCGCTCGCCGTAATGGTCCGTTGTCCTCGAAAACTCGGCTGCAACAATCAATGTCACCGGCGCCGCTTCGATAAATTCCTGTCCCCACGCAGCCGAAGCAAGCTCATTGCGTATGTCCCCTTCTATCAATCCTTCGAGTGCGTGTTCAGTAGATAAATACTTAAAAAGTCCGTCTTTTGTGACAACGAACAGTTCCAGAGGATAGGTAGCACCCGCTGAAGGGGTGGTGCGATACCTGCTGTGGGCATCCCTGCCCTGTGCCGCCCAGACCAATTGGCCGATTTGTTCAAGCGTAAGAGATTTCGGCAAAAAACTACGCCGTGACCTCCGGGTTGCTATTGCCTGCTCCAATGACTTAACACCATTTTGTTTCGGTTTAGGAAGATTTATCTTTGAATCCATCTTTAATCCTCAGTCACTGAGCATTTGCAATATCTCAGTTATTGTTTTATTGCAGCTCTGTTGTGTCAATTTGAATATTTTAACATATGGGTAATTTTTAACTTCAGAAATAAGGCCAGAGCCTTTTTCAGCCACAGTTGCTAATACCGTCTTGTCGGATGCAAAAAGCCGTCTTACAGCACCGACAAACTTTTTAGATAAACATTCCATCTTGCCAATCTCATCGATGATATATAGTTCAGCATCAAAACGCTCTATGTCCAAAACCGGTATGACGGATTGTTCAAAACCTGCAACATCTACACCATATTTACCTACCTTAAAAGGCCCTTTTATGTCAACGTGAGCCAGTACGCCGTTGGTTCCATCCAGACGGACCCAGCGAAAACCTTTGCGGACATTGTTTTCTCGAATCTCCTGCGTATAAAAACCTGTCACTTTCCTGAGGTCGAGAGTGTGGATAATTTGCAGCACGGCTGTCGTTTTGCCACAGCCGGGCAGACCAGTTAACAGGATTTTAGCTGAATCGGATGCCATTGAAAGATTGCTGTTTCATTTTCAATATTTGCCTTAAGTCTACTGGCACTCAGTGCCAAACTCAGCGAAAATCCTCACTGAGTGCTCATAGTTCTGTTTTAAAGTGTTCGAACCGGATTCCTGCGAGTATGCATCCTGCCTGTAGCATTCTGTGATAGCTGTAAGGAGGTTCTTCAACGAAGGAAAAAAGAAGTAATATCCATCCTCGGTAAGATGATAAAATATGCAGCCCTCATTGTTCTTTCTGTTCGGGTCATAGAAATAGCCATCACCACAAAGGTCATCGAATATTGTAATCCAATTTTTCCTGTGGCCAGCAAAAACATTGAATGCGATACGTTGAGGAACGGATGCAGACTTTAGCTGCTGCTTGCAAATCAGGTATTGCTCGATAACAGTATCCAAAGGTAGGAAAAGATGACCGGGAATGAAATTCTGACTCGACCCGGTTGAACATCCATTGTGCCACATGTAGAGGGCTCTAAGTTCGTCAGTTAGTTCTATGCCAGCCTTCTTTTCAAGTTCGTCTATTTTTATTGGAGACAATCCGGATTGAAGTTGGATCGCAACTGATGGGGCCTTTTCGGCCAGCACACTGTCTAGGTCTTGGAGAATATCTTCCAGAGGTCGATCAACAACCTTCGGCAAGTGTGGTGGCTTGGGATAGAAGAACTCACGTAGTCCACGGAGCATCACGAAATAAATAATACATGTGCCGAAAACAACAATGCTAATCGTAAAAACTATCCACATCCATTTTTTTGATTTAGTCATGTCTTAATAGTTTGATATATGTTTTTATGGTCTTTTAGCTTTGACCCAGCTTTTCAATTTGGCCGCAGACAAGGTGTTAATGACATCTGCTTTTGTCACCCAGCCGCGTCCGGCGGTCGCCACGCCAAAGCCCATCAAGTCGAGACTGGCAGCATTATGAGCATCAGTACTGATGGCCAGCTTGACTCCTGCCTCGACTGCCATCCTGCAGTGAACATCCTTCAGGTCCAGACGCAGCGGATTTGCATTGACCTCCAGAGCGGTACGTGTCTGGGCGGCATGCTCGATTACAGCGGCAATATCAATATCCATTGGCTCTCGCTGCCCGATTAGCCTGCCGGTAGGATGAGCAATGCAGTGAATGTATGGATTGTCCATTGCCTTTAATGTGCGGGCAGTCACCTTCTCGCGCGAGCTTGTCATTCCGGAGTGTATCGAAGCGATAACAAAATCCAGCTCGGCAAGCAACTTGTTATCAAAGTCAAGAGAGCCGTCGGCAAGAATATCGACTTCGCTTCCTGCGAGGATAGTTATGTCTTTTAGCTGCTCGTTGAGTTTGTGGATTTCTTTGATTTGCTGGCCAAGCTGTTTGGCAGACAAACCGTTGGCGATGGCCGATGAGTGCGAGTGGTCCGTGATGCAGATATATTTGTAGCCGGCTTTTTTTGCAGCATCGGCAAGTTCCGGTATGTCGCACTTTCCATCGGATGCGTTTGTGTGAACGTGCAGGTCGCCTTTTATATCTTTAAGCTCAATTAATTGAGGCAAAGTATGTATCTTCGCTGCGTCAATTTCACCGCGGTCTTCGCGAAGCAGCGGCTCAATATAATCAAGGCCGAGTTTCTTATAAATTTCTTCCTCCGTCTCTCCTGCAATCATTTTGTCCACTTTGAACAGGCCGTACTCGTTTAATTTCATTTTTGCCTTTACGGCGATTTCTCTCAGCCGGACGTTATGTTGTTTCGAGCCGGTAAAATACTGCGCCGCAGCTCCGAAGCTTTCCCTCGGCACGACACGGACATCAATATGAACAGGATTGCCCCCTGACTGGATAATCGCTGAGCCTTTTGTCGGTCCGGCTGCGAGGACTTCCTGAACAAATTCAGCGCCTGTAAATGACTTTATGATTTGCTCGCCCCTGTTCGCAGCGACAAGGATGTCAACATCGCCGATAGTTTCGGCGCATCGCCGCAGTGAGCCGGCGTATTGCATCTTGTAAATACCGGAAAGGCCGTGCAGAAATTTGCCGACCAGCTCCGCCGCCTCCTGTGCCTGGTCGAGTCGTATCCGTCCTGTTGACTTTTCGAGAAACTCGATACCTTTTGCAATTATTTGCGTTTTTTTATCACCAAATCCGGGCAGTTCTGCTAAAGAACCGTTCTTAATTGCGCTCTTTAGCTCGGTTATGTTAGTGATTTTCAGCTTTTCATAGACTGTTTTGACACTTTTTGGGCCTATTCCGGGTATGGTAAGAAGTTCGAGCAGACTCGGCGGAATCTTCGTAAGCAAATCCTGATAAGCGGTTATTGTGCCGGTTGTTACGAACTCTTCGATTTTGGCAAGACTCGATTTTCCAACCCCGGGCATATTCGCCAGCTCACCGCTTGTCAGCAGGGTCTCGACATCAGTCGGTATATCGGAAATAACTCTTGCTACTTTTCTATAGCTGTTGATGCGGAAGCGGTCCTCGCCGAGAATCTCCATAATATCAGCCATCCGGCTGAAAAGCTCGCTTAGTATAGCATTTTTCACGGGATTGATTATATCTTCGCCATAGTAAAATCAAAAAGGTAATTTTGTGTCCCGTTGACTTGAGATTGTTCCCAGGCCCGGTTGTTCTATCGAAAGACCAGCCGGACAGAACTCGGCTGACCCCACGCCTGACAAACAAGAGGAGCTTTTATTTTATGGCCGTCATCCGCCTATTGCCAAACGGTTGCGCTATGCAACCATTGATGACAATAGAAATCAGTAGTTTTCCAAAAGCTCTATGACCACGCCGAGCTGTTTTATGCTGTCGAAATAGGCATAGCAGCCGCCCGTATGGGCAGTCCATTCACCGAATTGTATCAACGGCATATCTTTCTTTTCGAGGTTGGCGATTTGCTCTTTCATACCCTTGACCTCGAAGGCAATATGATGAACGCCTTCACCATTGGCCTTAAGAAAGTCCATCCAGGTGCTTGGTTCTCCTACCGGCTCGATAAGCTCGATTTGAAGGTTGTCCATTTTGAGGAAGGCAAGCTTTGCTCTGGCGTCGGTAGGTTTACCACGATAAGTAGCGTGAGAATCTTCCGGCGGGTCTGTCAGAGACGTTTTGGGAACCTCCATCCCAAAAAACTCAGCCCACGTCTTGGCTGCCTTCTCGACGTCCCGGACTACTACGGCAATCTGAACAACACCTCGACTTGGCAGGGGCTTTGAATCGGTTTCTGTCATTTCGGCTGCCTCTTTTTTTTCTGCCGGTGCCTGAGCGGCTGCAATCACGAACAGCAACGCCAGCATCACAGCAATTACCAGAATTTGTTTGTACATATAATACTCCTATGCTTTTAGAAATCCGCCTCCGGGCGGACAAACATAAAATACGTTTTTATTCTACTTCAAACCTGCTGACAAAGCAAATGGAAAGCCAGCCGGTTTGTTTTCTGTATCATCTTATGTGCTTTTTACTTATAACACCGCTAAAATGCCGGAAAATTGTCGGAATCAGGCTAAAGAAAACTTTAGTCAAGACAGCGGTTTTTCCGATATTAAAAGAAGAAGCGGAAAGCAGTTTTAATTGGGGAAATTGCGTTGGAGAACAGATATGTTCGATTTTTTGGGGCGAAAAAAGAAAGCGGATAAGCCAAGAATACTGATAATCGAGGATGAGCCGGACCTTGTGCAGACACTTAAGGACCGCCTCGAGAGGAACGAATACGACATCATCACCGCCGAAAATGGGAAAGCGGGTCTGGAAATGGCTCTGCGCGAAAAGCCCGATGTTGTTTTGCTTGATGTGAATATGCCGATTATGGATGGGTTCGCGATGCTTGAGGCATTGAGGAAACATCCGGAAGGTATGAACTGTGCGGTTATTATGATAACCGTGCACAGTCAGAAACAGGACATTACCCGTGCGGAGGCCTGCGGCATTAATGACTATATTGTCAAACCGTTCAATATGGAAGATTTGATAGAGAAAATCGAAACTGTTTTGAAACGCCGCAAAGAAAGCTAAAAGCGAAAAGCGAAGTTTCACCACAATATAACCAGCCAAGATACGCCAAACCAGCTTTCATAAGAATCATTTGTCTATAGCCGGCTTATTTGCTACACTTCTGCCTGAAATGTCGAAGGTTATACGGAGAGTAATTATGTTTATAGTTCACGTTTTCGCCAATGTAAAGCCCGGGTGTGTCGAAGCCTTTCGAACCGCAACTCTTGAAAATGCACGCAGCAGTGTAAAAGAACCAGGTATTGCGAGATTTGATGTTCTTCAGCAGCAGGATGACCCGACGCATTTTGTGCTTGTCGAAGTGTATCGAACTTCTGATGCTCCGGCCAAACACAAGGAGACGCCGCATTACTCAAAATGGCGAGATACAGTGGCTGATATGATGGCCGAACCACGCACCAGCATTAAATACACTAATGTGTTCCCCGATAAACAGGGCTGGAACAGTTGCTGCACCTGACCTTTCTATAAGCAGGAAAATGTATGAGATTTGAATTTGCAACCGCTACACGCATCATCTTCGGTGCTGGAACAATCCTGGAAGTTGCGCCTTCGGCAGCCAAGCTTGGAAGCCGGGCTTTTGTTGTGACAGGCCGGACAATTGAACGGGCAAGGCCGCTTCTTGAACAACTAAACAAACAGGCAATTAAATCCGTAACGTTTAACGTGCCCGGTGAGCCAACCACAACTTTGGCAAAGGAAGCCGTAAAACAGGCACGGCAGGCCAAAAGCGACATAGTCATTAGTATCGGCGGCGGGAGCGTCCTTGATACCGGCAAAGTCATTGCAGCAATGCTGACCAACAGCGGAGACCTTGAAGATTATCTTGAGATTGTTGGTCATGATAAGCCGCTAACCCAAACTGCCATACCTCATATTGCCATTCCAACCACTGCCGGAACAGGCGCCGAAGTGACGCGCAATGCAGTTCTCATCTCTCCAGAACATCATATCAAAGTGAGTATGCGAAGTCCGCTGATGCTGCCGCGTCTGGCCGTGGTGGACCCCGAGCTGACCTATTCGATGTCACCGTCTTTAACAGCCGGCACAGGTCTGGACGCCCTGACCCAGCTCATTGAACCTTACGTTTGCAATAAGGCCAATCCCATTACCGACGGTATCTGCAGGGAGGGTCTCAGGCGTGCCGCACGCTCCCTGCAACGAGCTTATGAAAACGGCAGCAGTTCAACCGCCCGTGAGGATATGTCCCTTGCAAGTCTCTTCGGCGGATTGGCTCTGGCTAATGCGAAACTCGGAACTGTCCACGGCCTCGCAGGCCCTTTAGGCGGTATGATTTCCGCCCCGCACGGGCTTATATGCGCTATGCTCCTGCCGTATGTTATGGAAACCAATATCCAGACATTACAGATTCGTGAAGCCGACTCGCCCTGTGGTGAGCTCAGTCGAACCACGGCATTGACCCGGTATGATGAGATTGCCCGGATTTTAACAGGCGATGTCACCTCACAATCGCTCGATGGTGTCAAATGGGTAAAAAGTCTTTGCACAGCATTAAAAATTCCATCGCTGGATGAGTTCGGGTTAAAAGAACGGGACTTCCCCGCGGTGGCGGCGAAGGCACATACATCAAGCAGTATGAAAGGCAACCCAATTGCCCTGACGGATGACGAATTAAGAAAAATCCTGGGGAAAGCCGGTAAACAAATAGTATAATGCGCGGGTTTAACCGGTTTTTCAAAAATCAACAAACTTTGTACAGGTGGTTTGATGACGAATCTTATGCGGCCCGGCGGCTGGATGCTAAAGTTCTCCAACGGCCTTGTCGGCGAAAAAATCAATCTGAAAATCTTATACTTTATGTATTGCGCCAGTGTTGCAGCCTGGCAGCCGCTGCTCGCTGTTTATTTTAACGAGGTTGGTATGTCAGGTCTGCAAATCGGCATCATAATGAGTATTACGCCGATATTGGTGTTTTTAGTACAACCTCTATGGGGTATAGCCGCCGACCACTGGGGACGCCATCGCTCTTTACTTTTTGCAATGTTTTTAGCATCATTCGCTATTTTAGGTTATGTATGGAACGGCGGTTTCTGGTTCTTTCTTCTCTGGACTATCCTTGTCGCATTCGTGACCAACCCTATTGGCACCTTGATAGACAGCCTTATATTAGACTACGTAAAAAAGCAGCAGGATTCATCCTACGGACGCTTCCGTATGTGGGGCGCCATAGGCTGGACGGCCTGCACCCCGCTCGTCGGTTGGATAATTACAGGCCGAAACATAACTCTCATATTCCCTATCAGTATGGCTATTATGCTGGCAGGCTGGTTTGCGGGCTTCCTAATGCGTGACAGAAACGAAGTCAGAGGGGCAGTAGAAGAAGCTTCCTGGGAAAATCTTTCGCAGGTTTTGTGTAACTGGCGGCTTATTATCTTCCTGACTATAGTGTTCTTTTATGGAGTCGTAAGCACCTCTGTCTGGACTTTCTACGGCGTTTACTTGAGCAATATAGGAGCTTCGAGGCAATTGATGGGTATTGCATTCGGCCTGCAGAGTGGAATTGAATTGCCTTTTTATTTCTTCTCCAACGTCTTTCTTAAACGTTTCGGTCCAGGCAGGATACTTGTTTTCGCATTTTTCATATTCACTATTCGCTTGTTTCTCTATTCATTCATTTCCACTCCTGAGATTGCAGTATCGGTGGAACTGCTGCACGGCTTATCATACTCACTATTTATCGTTTCCGCGGTTGAATATATAAATGAGCTTGTGCCGCCAAACTGGCGTGCCACGGGCCAATCCCTGTATGCAGCCGCCTGCTTCGGGGCAGGACCACTGGCCGGAAATACCCTGTCGGGCTATCTGTATGACCGGATGTCGCTCCAGCAGGTGTATCGATTAAATGGCTGGCTCCTTCTCATCGTGACATTAGCTACGCTGGCGGTTTTACGCAACCATTTCAAAAAACCAGCACAGGTAAAACAGTAACTAAAGGGAGTAACTTATGAATTTACGAGAACGGCTTATGACAGTGTACAGAGGCGGCAAAGCCGACCGTGTCCCATTAACGATTTACGACTGGATATTGAAGGCGGCCTGCCCGGGCGAGGCAAACCCCTTTGAAAAAGAAGGGCTTACTCTTCTCGGCGTAGCAACCTTGTTCAAAGATAAGCTGGACAACACTGTCACAATCGACCAGAAAGAGGTTGGAAGCGGCAGGGACAGACAAATTATAACAACAATAAAAACTCCCGTCGGCAAAGTGACGGAATGTGCCGGCTTCGACCCTTTTTTCGACAGCAAGTGGATAACAAAGCATTTTATAAAGTCGTTAGAGGACTACAAAGTAATGCAGTATTTCTATGACCATACAAAGACCGAACCGCAGTATGATGACTTCATCGCCGCAGACAAAAAAATGGCAGAGCGAGGCATTATTATCGGAGGAATTCACCCGCTGCCTGTGGCGTGGCTTATGCTGGAAATTATGGGAACCGAGAACTGGTGCGAAGGAGTTATGCTTCATACCGACGAGTATGATGCCCTTCAGGAATCATTAACCAGAATTTACAAGAGGCGGCTTGAAATAGCTGCCGATAGCCCGGCAGAGGTTGTTTGGTATGCCGAAAGTCTTACGGGAACTATAGTTTCCCCCCCGTTGTTTAATAAATATTGCAAGCCCACCTATGATTACGGCTGCAAAATTCTAAAACAGGCAGGAAAGCTCACATTTTCACATTACGACGGCACCAATCTGCCGCTAAAGGACTGCCTCGCAAGTGTTGACATTAACATTATCGAAGCTTTCACGCCGCCGCCGATGGAACGGATGACAATAACACAGGCCCGGCAGGTCTGGCCTGACAAGGTCTTGAGCATCAATTTTCCCGGAATTCTTTTCAGCGAGCCAAGCAAGGTCATTGAAAAATATACACGGGAATATATGGAGGAAGGAGGCAATGAAGGCAAGTTCGTTATCGGCTGCACAGAAGAGTTTGATTTCGCGAGATTTAAACACACTTTTTCAGCAATAACAAGAGCGATGGCAAAGTTCTCTGGTTGAAATCAATAAATGATTATCTTAATTGCCTTATGTGCACCTGAATTTAACCTTTTTTGGCCTTGATTGCCGTAGAGTTCTGACCTATAATTCAAATAAAATACAAGACAGAAACGTTTCCTTAAAATACAGGTAAATGATTTTGGGCAGGGAATTTGGAGAGGTGGCCGAGAGGCTGAAGGCAACGGTTTGCTAAACCGTCGTACGAGTGAATGCTTGTACCGCGGGTTCGAATCCCGCCCTCTCCGGTCTTCGCTGCGCTACGAACGGCATAGCCGTTAGAGTCTGCTTACTTGAGGTGAGCGGAATTCGAACCCCAAAGGGGTGTGGGGAAAAGATTTCCCCACGTCGTCGGGGTGACAGCAGCGAAGCTGCACCAGAGGGGCAGAGCCCCTATGGAAATCCGCATTTGGCGGATTTGGGTTCGAATCCCGCCCTCTCCGTTCGAGTCTGCTTACTTGGGCAGGCGGGATGAGAACACGCGTGAAGCGCAGCTTCGCTAATCCGTGAATCAGTTGCCGATAGAGCAATGGTTACAAAAATGATGTTTATACTTCTTCAATCCTTTGCTTGGAGGGATTTAAAGTGTTTCGGTCTCCT
>Ga0315289_10001033_pt1 | contig 43520 bp, 43 predicted proteins | sample YL17G11_40_MG_FD_203452 | JGI IMG/M metagenome (GOLD analysis project Ga0315289, IMG submission 203452) | Sediment microbial communities from Yellowstone Lake, YNP, Wyoming, USA - YL17G11_40 | ecosystem: Environmental > Aquatic > Freshwater > Lake > Sediment | place: USA: Wyoming | collected... | reverse complement strand
GCTGTCCGAGCGTTGGCGCTGGTCTCGGAACTCGTCTACGGGACGACGCCTTCATGGAAAGACCCCGCAAAGTACAGCTTTGCCCACGGAGGCAAAGACGGCATCCCATACCCAGTGAACAGGAGAACCTATCACCGGACGATCGAAATCATCGAGAATGCGACCCGAAAGGCCACCGTTGGAGAGAACGAGAAGACCAAAGCCATCAGAAGGCTACACGAACTCCTCCAAGGACAACAACCAATTCCCTCGAAGCCGACTATCATTCCATGACGCTTGTCTCTCGATCTAGCTTCAGCAAGTAGGACCAGAGTGGGCCCTGAATTTGCGGATTCTCTGACGATTCCGCCTCAATACTTGCCAAGCCCCGCCGAATAGGGGGACCCCTCTATAGGAGGGGTTCTGTGGTTCTGTTAAATCGCGTGAGGGCAAAATCGGCTGTTAACTTGTGGGGGCCAAGTCCTCAGTTTGAGGTTCCCGCTTGAAGGGAAGATTCGATCCTCTCAATCTCTCTCTTGATTGCTTTCTTAAGACCCTCGATCCATTCCCTTGGGGATGTCTTGTCTCTTTCGCATAGGTTCAGCGCTTCTTTCCAATTCAGCAAAGCAGCAGGTTTGTCTCCTTGCAGTTCTTGAATCTGAGCTAACATCGCGAACTGATTATAGTGCGACTTGTCGAACTTCGTTAGAAATTCAGAGGAGTCACGCGCCTTCGGCCAATCATGGGAAACATGCATGTAATACATGACGAGTGAATACAAGGTCATCCTAAGGTTCTCCTCAACTCTCGCTAGAACAAACTTGTATGCAGGTGCGTCCGGTATTTGTCTCAAGTATCCTTCCCCCTTTGCCTGAGGATATCCCATCAATAACATGATTCTCGCTTGGTCTTCTTTGATCTGGGCGATGAATGCGCCATTCGCGTTCGGCCCCTGCGCGAGGACTCTGGATCTGTCCAATGTGATACGAATTGTCTTAGAATATGAGCGAAGTTGTGGGAGGAGTTCGTAGAGACGGCTTTGAATCGACATCCAGTAGCATGTATCTGCCTTCTCATCGTAAACGACTAGCATGACAGGGGAAGGATGGGTGAGCCAGTACCTTACGGTCGATGTTTTGATGCCTTGACTCCAAGTCCCCTTGAACCGACGCGTTCCCTTTGCTTGCACATAGAACGGTGCACGGTTCTCTAGCAATTCGCAGTAGAAGTCGACCGCTAAGTCAGGGGTGAGTTTGGTCACATCGGAAAAATGATTGAGCCTCGCTCGTATTTGATCTTCAGCCCTTGCAGCAAGTTTCGTTGTCCATGGAACCTTGGGCATGGATGCCAAAGACATGGAAACACGACCGCGTTCTTGGTTTGTTAACTTCGGCTGGCCTTCTTTATTATGGCTTCCCACTTGTTCACACCCAAGTCTAACTCTATTCCAGCTGCTTGCGTGGGGGTCTTGCCGTTCAAGCCTTGATGTGGGCGTATGTGGTTGCAGTAGACTCGTTGACCCTCAATGATTGCTGAATTAGGCTTCTTGATGGCTCGCATGACTTTGGTTCTCTCTTTGAGTGTTCATGGTAGCTGCCCGCTATCCAAGTCGGATCTGGAGTGCTTTGCATCTACGATGATTCCGTCTTGAATCACGTAGGGATCTCATCGATCGGGAGTGATGCGCCGACTATTTCCAAGTTACGATAACCAGCGATCTGTCCATGTTTCCGGGGAATTCGTCCGATTTGGAAGAAGTTGTTACGAGCGAAGAAACCTACGGTGCCGCACGAATAGCATAGCGCTCCCACCTTGCGTGGGCTGCCTGACTCGAAATAGACCGTGAACTCGCTTCTTCCGCAGCTCGGACACGGGTTGCGGACGGTCTTCTCGAAGCTCGGGCGAATGTTCCTATGTCTCACCAACCTGCCGTGGTGGTCGCCCCTCTTCATCATGTCCCTTCCCCTCATTGATGGCACTGCAATGCCAATAGGCGTTTCAGACTGATGCTTGACAAAGAGCAAGAAATCAGCGCTCATCTTTGCGATCAAACAAGAATTCATTTGAATAGGCTCAGGTTCAGACACATCGTCCGTTAACAGTATCCGTTGTTCGCAATATCCGTCGTCGTCAGGGAGCAGCTAAGAACAGTACTTCTCGATGATTTCGCGGTAGACGCGGGCTGAGGCGACCACATTTTCGAGGCTGACGTACTCGTCAGCTGAATGTGCTACACCGATATCTCCAGGGCCAAACAGACAGGTTGGTATCGAGCCCAGCTTGGATAGGAGGGCGCCATCAGTCCAGTACGGAATCCCAACCACAGGTGCTTTTGCGCCCATCACTTCGGCAAGAGCCTGCTGTGCCATCTGTACGACATGTTCAGACTCAGCTGTTTCGAGAGGAGGCATGTCGTAGGGGCTTCGTGCAGTGGCATTGAAGCCCGGCGTCTCCTGCTTGATGATTCGGAGGATGCCTTCGATCTCAGACATAACGGAGGCAACTGATTCTCCGGGGAGGGTTCGTCTCTCAAGCCTAAGGACACAGCGCTCGGGGATTATGCTCCAATCAGTTCCGCCCTCGATTGTCGAGTTGTGGATCTTCGGTGTTCCTAGAAGCGGATGAACTCGCCTTCCGAACTCTCGTTGGAGTCTCTCGATTGCCGACACGATCTTCGCAGCGTGAGCGATAGCGTCTACTCCTTTCTCAGGAACCGAACCGTGCGTCGCTCTTCCTTTGACTTCGATCTCGATCCAGACGAACCCTTTGTGAGCTGGAGCCACCTTCATGTCGGTAGGCTCGCCGACGATCGCCGCGTCGGTCCTGTATTCTTCTACGAGCTTCTGGATGCCGATGCTCTTGTACTCCTCATCAACCACAGCGCTGAAGATGACATCGCCACGCAGTCTCGTCCCTGAATCGCTGATGGACTTAACGGCGCCAATCATGGCTGCGAGCGCTCCTTTCATGTCGCATGCTCCTCTACCATGCAGCAGGCCGTTCTGGACGGACGGCTTGAATGGGTCGATGGTCATCCCATCCACGCCGACCGTGTCGATATGTCCGTTCAGCATCAGGCTTCGCCCACCGCCTGAACCTTTCATAATCGCGACCACGTTGCTCCTCCCTTCGGCTACGGGCTGCGTCCGCACCTCAAGGCCGCCAATAGAGTCAAGTCGATCATGGAGCAGCCTAGCAATGGCAGCCTCACCAGGCCCTCTGCCAATAGTTGGATTCACACTATTGGTTGCCACGAGTTCCTTCAGCAAATCGACAACGTAGTTCTGAATTATGCGGTCTGCTGGGTCCATGTGTATCATGACTCCCGGTTCAAGATATATGCAAATACAGAATTTCGGTGTTTCCTTTTCATTGAATTGGGCCCAGAGTCATGTCTTCGGTTTCGAGATGATGAAGGCGAGCATGCCAAGGATTCCTGTCGAACATGTGAGCAGGCTGTAGGTGAACGCCACGCCCATCGAGAACTGATCCGAGAGAGCCCCGAACATGAGATTCGCAATCAGCGAACACGTGCCGATCACTAGATAGTAGACACTGTACGCGGTTCCCTTCAACTCAGCAGATACAAATGAAGGAACCAGTGCTCGCTGTAGGGCTTCTGAGATTCCAATATACGTTCCATACACGAAAGCAATAACAAACGCCAACAAGACGCCCTCGGTTGCCATCAGGCTCGCAAGTGAAGCGATAAAGAAGATACCAAACCCTACGACCAGAACTCTCTCCCTTCCGAGTCTATCCGACAGGACGCCGGACGGAAATCCCACAACGACGGTCGCTACATTCAACGTGGCATAGACCAAGGCAACGGTCTCGGTCGAAGCGCCGAGAGCGCTCGCCTTCACCAAAACGAACGAGAAGTTGTAGGCACCGAGGGCAAATACTCCCATCACGAACAGGAAAAACTTGAACCTCTTCGTCAGAATCGTTCCCGCATTCTTGAATACGGGAGTTGAGGTCTTCGGTCCTCTTCGATCCTGAACCCAGAATACGAGAACAATGAGCGAAAATGCGCCTGGAATCAGCGAGATCCAGAAGATCCCCTTTGCTCCAAAGAATGGTAGTAGCAGAAAGGCGAGGACTGGTCCAAGGACGGCTCCAACCTGGTCGGCAGAACGATGCAGTCCAAATGCTGTGCCGCTCTTGGCCTCTTTCACAGATTCGCTGATCAGCGCGTCCCGTGGTGATGTACGGATGCCCTTCCCGATCCTATCGGCTAATCTTACGAAGAGTGCGTCGGTCCAGCTTGTTGCGAACGCGAAGAGAGGCTTGGCAAGCGTGGAGAGTCCGTAGCCAAGGAATACGAGGGGTTTGCGGCGGCCTAGTCGATCGGAGATCGCTCCGGAGAAGACACGGAACATGTAGTTGAGGAATTCTGCGGCGCCTTCCATCAAACCGAGCAGTTCCTTCGTCGCGCCCAGTTGGGTAATCACGTAGACAGGAAGGATGCCAAGGATCATCTCCGTTGAGATGTCCGTGAACATGCTCACGATTCCAAGATTTGCGACATTCTTCAGCCCAAGCTCTTTAGGACGTTCTGTGGTTGAAGCGCCACTCTTCGCTGTCAGAGCCCTGAAACCTCCGGGATCACAGAGATGAGGACGCACTCGGGGTCATGTGCCTTTCTTTCATTTTGCAGAACTAAGTGCGCCGGACAAGTCGCAGGAAGGATGATCAGGCAAAGTACTTGCGTAGTCCCGTTGCGATATCTTCCGGCGAGTCGAAGACTTCGCCTTCGTCGAGGAAGTATCGTAGTCCCCAAATGTCATTCACGTTCTGGCTTTGAAAGCCGTATCTTGAGGCAACCTTCAACACGCCAGCCATATGTTGTGAGGCTTCTCCGAATGGTGAAGAGAAGAGTATGGCGTTGAAGCTTCGCATGCCCAACTCATCGTAGTACTTCAGTACGCGTGAGAGTCCGTCAGCCAAGTCCGACAATGTGCTTTTCGAGATGTTCGTAAGATCAGCGCTCTCACAAGTGATGCCCCAAGCCTCATCGGAGCCTGTCGGCGAAAACGCCACGATCCAGTCCGACTGACCTAGCGATCCCAGATAGCGCTCTTTCCGCATCTTCTCCTCGTTTACTAGGTCTCTCCAGTAGTTCGAACCGTGGACGTTCCAGTACTCTCGCTCTTTCGCGTCAACTTCGGCGACCATATCGAAAGGGTGATCGCTTGCTAATGCTTGCATGTGAGGGTGCACAACCGTTGAGCCCGCGGGCGGAAGACAGTTCATTAACACTGCCCCGTATCTGACCTCGGGATTCTTCTCGTGCACGATCCGAAGATATCGGGCAGAGGCTTCAAGCGCGTCCGCGAGGATTCTCGTGGTCAGCTCTCTCGGTCTGAGATAGTGGGTATTAGTGACAACAGTGACAGCGTTGAATTCAGAGTGAGCGAAAAGGCTCGGGAACGTCCTGGCCTCACCGACCTGGATGCTTCCTTCCGGCACCAATTCAACGGGGAACTTGGGCGTGGATTTCGCAGCCTTCTCTGGGCAGAACGGACAGCTTTCGCGCGTCCGCTGTGCGGTCTCATCAAGGAGCTGCTCGTCTGTCTGGAAGTAACGTTTCACGTAGTCCCGTCTGCCTCTCAAGACTACGCTTCCTCGGCCAGTGAGTGGATCGCGTCTGTGATCCACCAATTGTTCGTCTAGTTCGAAGTTCTTGAGAGGAGAGTGAAGCCTTGCGTATCTCTTCTCAGATTGGAATTCCATGCGCCCTACGTTGTCTGGTCAAGCCAATAATGGGTTTCTGTCAAGGAGGCTGATGTGTGCCAGTGCTTGCATGTGAACGCGCTTGTTTGAAATACCCTGATCACTATCAATGATACGAATCGCGTGCCACTAGGTGCATCATGCGTGAGTGTCTTGGCGAAGAGTGAGATCCTTCGAGAGATCAAGGCTCGCAGGGTCAAGATCGAACCGTTCCGACTAAGCTGCGTCAGAGCCGCTTCGATAGACCTGCATCTGGCGAACGTGTTTCGAGTCTTCCTGTCGCCCCACAAGAGCATCCCAGTCACTGACCTAACCGACTTCAAAAGGGCAACAAAGGGGATTCGGGTTCCGCGCGGGTCAGGGATTCAGCTTAGCCCCGGCGAGACAGTTCTAGGCATCACTGAAGAGAAGGTGACGCTTCCAGACAACATCTGCGGGTGGCTCGAGGGGCGCAGCCGTTTCTCAAGGGTAGGCTTACTGGTTCACATTTCTGCGAGCTTCGTGCAGCCTGGCATAGCAAACAATCAGGTTCTGGAACTCAGCAACTTCGGCCCGTCCCCCCTGGAGATATTTCCGCACACAGCAGTATGCCAGCTCATCCTTCAGAAGACCATTGGGACCGGTCACTATCACGGCCTCTTCGAGGACCAGACCCCTGAAGGCTTTGCCAAGAACTGAATCGTTCCTGCCACTCCACAAGTGTTTTACCCTTCGAATCTAGCAGGCTCATGAGGCATTTCGATTGGCCGGAGTCTACGACTCTGCGATGCGTTTCGACAAGAAAGTCAGATTTGCCGCAATTGTCGACAGCCAAGGGAGAATACTCGAAGGTGGAATGCGTGCTGAAGTTGAACCTATCGAGCCGCTTGAGAAGACTCCAGAACTTATCTCGCAACTTATCGCCCGCGAGTCCGCGGAAACAAGGGGGATCTTCTTCGGTCCTCCAAAATACTCGATCCTTGTCCACGAGAAACTGATCGCCGTGATCCTCTATCTCGAGGATGGCTTCATTTTGGTCACGACTCAGCGGCCGTTTCCGCTCGCGAAACTGGATGCGCTCACGAAGCGATTGACGAGAGCGCGGACGAGGATGAACAAGAAACCGTAGTTGGTGAGCTGGAGCGCGATGTCCACAAGAGATGTCCCACTCAACGAGTTCTCGCGACTGTTGCACCCATTCAATGCAACCCTCGTTACCTGCCAAGGAAAGGACGGCAGACCCAATGCATTGGCGATAGCATGGATCATGCCGGTGAACACGAATCCGCCAATGCTCGTCTTTGCAGTCAAGAAGGAACGCTACTCCTGCAGACTGCTGGAGCAGACACGTGAATTCGTCGTAAACATCGCACGATTCGACATGGCAAATCAAGTATTCTACTGCGGACGCAAATCCGGAAAGGATGTGGACAAATTCAAGGAAACCGGTTTGACCGTTGGAAAAGCGAAGAGAGTGAGCGTCCCGATCATCAATGAATGCGTTGCTCATGTGGAATGCAGGGTCGTGGAGATGAGTTCGAAATGGGATCATGTTCTCGTGATAGGCGAAGTACTAGCCGCGTATGCCGGAAAAGAGGCTTTCAAGGGAGTGTATGATCTCAAGCGGTTCAAGCCGCTTCTTTACTTGGGAAACGATATGTTCACGACGACATCGACGAAGACCATTGAACCGAAACTGGATTAGGAAACGAGTGTTTCATAGACCGTCGAGAACCCGAAATGCCCGATAGTTGCTTGCAATTCTCGGATGATTGGTTGCAAGGAGCACTCCCGTGGTGGACTTCCATCATCCGCTTCTTAGACCGTTCGGTCGACAGCCTAAGTCGTCAGGGGATTATGTTGAGTTGGAATACTGCGCGTGTGATGAATCCTGCTCCAAAGTACATCAGGAATAACGCAAGCCCGATGAGCAACAGTCTGTATCCTCGTGCTCTGAGGAGCGTCTTGCCTCTGGCCGAAAGATATGAAGTACCAGTCAACCAAGCGTAGTCCATCCACACGTGCGAAATGTACATGATCAAGACGCCGAGAAGTGCGCCGAGTTCTACTGCTTGAACCACGAGTCCTAGGCCAAATGTTAGCCACCAAACTATGAAGTACGGGTTGAGTCCGGTCAGTGCGACGCCGAGAATCAATGACCTCTTCTGCAGCTTGGTTTCCTCGACCGGTTCAGTGCTGAAAGAGCTGCGTGTTACGTATCTGAGCTGGAATGCGCCGAAGATTACCAGAGCAGATCCTCCGATCAAGCCCACGGCTGTCAAGAAACCTGGGAGATTCACCAGGCTTGATATGCCTAGGCCCATCAGCATGACGAGCGGGAGTTCTACGAGCATATGTCCGACTGACACCATGAAACCAGACTTGGCGCCACCTTTAGTCCCTTGCAGCAGGCTAGCTGCGAACAAGGGGCCTGGCATGAGAGCCCCGGAAGCGGTGACGACCACCACCGTTGCCATGAATGTTGCAAGGCTCGCAGAGAACTGCACTCAACTGCCGGCTCCTGACGGTAAGAATGGGATCGTCGATTTCTCTCTTGCTGCTCGCTGAGACGGGACCTTCGAGCACAGTTCGACTAGATGTGCAAAGGGAGAGCCGGTGGCGACTGCGCAGTTGTCGACAGTTATGGTTCCGTGATCTTGATCGCGGTCACAGGGCATTGGATCTCGCACGCGCGGCAGAAGATGCAATCGTTCTCTCTGGCCGGGTCCGCCTTCTTGGCAGCAAGGATGGCCTGCCCGCTTGCGTTTGGTGTCTCGCAATCCGGAGTCTCGAACCACTCGAAGACGTTCACTGGGCAAACTGAGATACAGATTCCGTCTGCGATGCAAACGTCACAGTCTACTGCGACAGTTTTCCCGTGGATTCCGAGCTTCTTTGGTAGCTGAACCGTGCCCCGGACTTCGTGACCTATGTGATTCTGGACCACTGGCAGTTTCATGAATTCTGGATCGATCGGCATCGTGTTTGCGCCTCGCAGTTGGCGGGTTTGGCTTGCTTATATTCGAGAGGGTGTCTGTGTTGTGACAGACAGGGTTCTGCGTGATAGAATGAGTCTAGGTCATCACACCGCCCGGACGATGGAAGAGATTGTCGACCAGCTCGTCGAGTATGGACTAAGCAAGAATGAGGCTAAGGTCGTCACGTTTCTCGCGAAACGCGGTGCTGAAAGAGCGAGTGTGCTAGCGCGAGCGCTCAAACTGAACCGAACCGAAACCTACCGGACTCTCAGAAACCTGCAACGCAGAGGTCTCGTCGAGGCCAGCTTAGAACAGCCAGTCAGATTCCAGGCAGCACCTTTCTCGGGATGCCTCGAAATACTCATCTCAGAGCGGAAGAACAGGCTTGCAGCGCTGGAGGAGCGAAGCGAAATTCTCGAGCATGCGTTCGAGAGTATCAACGTTGAAACAGGAGCTCCAGCATTTGAAAGGTTTCAGGTCATCGAGGGAAGGGCAAGGATAGGGCAGAAGTTGCTCCTCATGTGCGAGAGCTCGAAGCTCCAGATCGATTCAATCATGAGATCTTCAGATCTCGTCGGAGGAAGCGGACGTGTGGTTCTCGACACGTTGTCAACACTGGCGAAGCGAGGCCGCCAGATTCGAGTGATCACAGACATCAACGCAGCCATCGCTCGGTTCGTGGAGCCGTTCCAAAATTCGATCGCATTCAGGCACTTGGATTTGGTCCGAAGACCGGTGCCAAGAGTATCAATCATAGACGATACGGAGGCCCTTTTCGGCATAGGAGGCTCCGAGGAAGCGACCGGGCGAGGGTCAGAACAGGTCACGTTGTGGATAAGTAGTCGATCGTTTGTGCGAAACCTTCGCGCATACTTCAACGAGATGTGGAGCAGCGCAACTCCGACATTGGCCAAGACCGGGAAGCCCGAAGAGGAATCGACTGGAAGACAGGCTTGAGGTCCGACATAAGTTATGATCATTCAGCAGGATCGCAACCAACGACGTGACGCCCGTGTCGTCAAGTCGAAGCATCTCTTCAACATCCGCTTCAGTCAGTGCTTTCTGTGACCTCAGGAATCGCCGAGACATAGTGTCATCAGATAGCGAGCTGAAGATGGAGGAAAGTATCTGGAGATCTCCAGGTTCGGCTCTTCGAATCAGAACCCTTGACACATTCTTGAGGATGACCGTGTGAGGAAATGCGCCGTCAGAAACGGGCGCAACCAGGGTCCTCCGGTTCAAGGCCTTTGCTTCTCTATGGTCGCAGGACTATTTTTCCGAAGTGCTCCCTTTTCTCCATTCTTTCTTGTGCTTTCGCTGCTTCGGCAAGCGGGTAGACCTTGTCAACAACGGGTTTGAGTCGTCTTTGTTTCACCAGATCGATCACTTTGAGGAGCTCTCCTTTGCTTGCCATATACGAGCCGAGGATCGACAATTGTCTACTGTACAGATATCGTATGTCTGTCTGACCCATGTAGCCAGTTGTCGCTCCGCAGGTCACGAGTCTTCCGCCGGCAGCTAGTGCTTTGACGCTCTTCTCCCAAGTCGCTGAGCCAACATGCTCGAAGACGATGTCGACACCTCGTTTCTCCGTTATCCTTCTTGCTTCCGCTGCGAGGTCTTGTTCGCTGTGATTAACTAGCTCGTCAGCCCCCAGTATCTTGGCAAGTCTCAGCTTCCCCTCACTCCCAGCGGTCGCGATCACGCGAGCTCCAAAGAGCTTGGCTATCTGAATCGCGGCACTCCCGACGCCACTCCCTGCCCCAAGAACGAGCACGTATTCCCCAGGCGAGACCTCTGCCTTGGTCACAAGCATATGCCAGGCCGTCATGAAGACGAGCGGTACAGCGGCGGCTTCCTCAGGTTTCAGCCACTCTGGCATAGGAATGATATTGACTTCCGGTACACTCACCAGTTCCGCATACCCGCCGTCCACAAGATAACCGATGATCTTGTAAGATCGGCACATGCTGTCGCGTCCAGACAGACAATACTCACATACGCCACAACTCAGACCCGGGGATACAATGACGGCGTCCCCTGAGCGCGCTCGCGTCACCAGTCTACCTGTACTAACGACTTCTCCGCAAATGTCGCTCCCTGAGATGTGAGGGAGTGGGATATGAATCCCCGGCAGTCCTATTCGTCCCCAGATGTCAAGATGATTGAGGGCACAGGCCCTGACCCGCACCAGAACCTCGTTGTCTTTCACCACAGGATCGGGTCGATCTTCGTATCTGAGTCTGTCCACTCCTCCATGCTCATGGAAAACTACTGCCTTCATTGAAACTCACGTTCTGACTGAATCCTTGGTCCCTTCATGCTAAGATTTACCTGTTGCTAGCGAACGCCCAGTGCCAAGTTAGGCGCTAACTCCGTGGGCAATGATTAACTCCAAGTACGTTCATACGAGCGAGCACGAGGCGACTAGTTGTGACAGTCGAGATAGGACAGAATTCCCCTGGGTTTCAGCTTCCCGATCAGGACAAGAAACAGCGAACTCTGAACGATTTTCTGGGAAAGAAGACTGTCTTAGCGTTCTTTCCAGGAGCCTTCACCAGCGTCTGCACCAAGGAGCTCTGCACCTTCAGGGACTCCATGCAATTCCTCAACAGTTTGAACGCACAAGTGGTCGGCATAAGCGTAAATGACCCTTGGACGAACAAGGCCTTCGCAGAAGCCAACAAGCTCCAGTTCCCGATTCTGAGCGACTACACCAGGGAGACAGTGAAGAAGTTCAGCGTATTCCATGAAGACTTCGCGGGATTGAAAGGATACACGGTTGCGAAGCGATCTGTGTTCATCCTAGACAGCAAAGGCGTGGTACGGTACAGATGGATCACCGAAGATCCAGGGAAGCAACCCAACTACGACGAGGTCAAGGATGCTTTGGCGAAAATCTGAGGTTCCGACAAACCTCAGTGCTATAAGATACCTCATCGAAGTGTAAGGGGTGAGATGAAGAATGGGCAAGTTCAAAATGGTGAAGAAACCCAGGAAGAAAGAGGAGAAGAAACAACAACCGTCAGCACAGAGCGCCTAGAGGTTCGAGCGCCAGAGAACCTTCCGTGCATATCTAGTACTTATCCATCTCCTCTAGTTTGGCCGGAAGGTACTCGTCTACTATGTAGGCAAGACCGTACCGGCTGAACGCTTCCTGTTCCGCTTTCTTCTTGATTTTGAGAAACGTCTCGATCTCTCTCTTCCACAGCTTTCCGTCGTAGCGTGGGTCCTTCTGGAGCTCGTAAAGCCTCTTTATGTCGAGATCAGTCAGCTTGTCGCTGGGTAGATCGTAGTCGACGATATCTGATGCCCACACTCCAGCCCACTTGGCGTCGGGCGTATTGAGGTCACGTAGGTGGGCCGCGTTTGCTGATCCCGAAATTATGACCATGGCGATGTGCATCCCCCAAGGGTCAGCGTCACAGAAAATGTAGACGGGCAGATCCAACTCTCGGCTAAGCCTTCTGATGAGGGATCGTGTCGCTCTAGGTGCTTGGCCCGCCGTGTGGACGAGGATTGCTTTGTGCTTGTCATGGACTTTTTCTTCGACGAAGCGGGTGAAGAGGCCGCCCTTCTCTATAGCAATGATCTTATCGGCTTTGCATTCGACGAACTCCGCGTTTGTTAGAGCAGGTCCAATCATCATTCCGTCCGGGTGTGATGCGAGATTGAGCCTTTTTCCCTCGTAGCCCGGCACAGTGTACTCTATGACTAGGTTTCCGAAGATCGCCGACCGCTCTTCTGGGAAGACGTTGAAATCCTCTCGTGAATGTCCTATGACGGTCTCCAGGTCTGTGATGATGTTGTCGCTCTCGGTTTGGTCGGTGAAACTCATCTCGTAAGCCTGTGCAGAGTAGAAAACGTCCCTGAGCGTGGAGGTTCTATCTTGTTCCCTAAGCTCGTCGACAAAGGACGCTGTCCACACGAGCTGAGTCAACGGCCGAACATGCTTGATGTTTCTTGCGCTTCGTTTGACGGCCTTGTCACCAAGTATGTACTGTCTGAGCTTCTGGTCGTACTGTATGTTATTGGTGGACCGGTTCGGCATTTCAATCCAGGGGAATTGCTTGTGGATCATCTGGTTGTAGAGCCGGTCACCCAGCCCCGTCAAGGCCGTCAGGACCTTCGTTTTCTTTTCCTTAATCAGTCCGGTCTTCTTTGCCCGTTTTTCTGCTATTGTCTTCTTCTCTTTCTTCATGCTTCAACACACTCTTGAGCAACGATCTAACGTCAGGTTCTTTCTCTTTCCCGGCCAGCTTGGTCGAAAACGAAGCTATTTTGGGCAGATACTTCTCAAAGACATCAAGCCGTTTCTTCTCCCGCTCGACGGTGTGCTTCCGAGAGAGGAAGACGGAGAGGCGTCTCGCAACCTCTCGTAGAGCGTTCAGCATCTCCCTTTCCACGTCTGGCCGGTCGGCGATGAATTCCTTACCCACGGTCTTGTAGGGGACCTTTGTGGAGCAAAGGTGAACAAAGACAGCAATGGGCATGTCAGGCAGGACCTTGTAGTGCCGCCAGTCAACGAGAGAGTTGACTACCTTCCAAGAAACATCGCTTGCTTCGTCGAAGAGAAGCGGAATCTTGTTTGCGAACCTGTAGAGCACTATCCCACCGGTGCTGCGAATCCGACCACCATAGGCGATTCCAACCTCCACAATGAACGGAAAGCCTGAGTAGGCGGATGGTCTCCGCTGATAGACCTCCACATACTCTGGAGCCAATTCCTTCTTGATCCCTGCCTTCAACAGCTCTTCGCCCAGCGGCGAGAGGCAACTCGAGTCAGGGGGGAGGAAATCCTCAAAATTCTTCATCGCGTTTACGAGAACGACGATCTCCTCATTTGTCATATTCTTGGGGGTCTTCTTGGCTGGGATCCCTGCGTACTCCAGAAACCTGCGGGCTATTGTGTCTCCGACTCGTTGAAAATGCATCTTCATGAAGGCATGCAGTGACCGTGCCTGTGTTACGTCGATGATCCGTTTCATCGTCTCTACATCGACGCCGTGGGGGTGGAGGGTCGTCTCTTTTGGAGGATCAGGCATGTGAGTTGTCGCACGCTCGAACCTGTATAGCCTGCCTCTGGGATCAACGAAGGTGAGGTTGGCATACGGTGAGACGATCGCAGTCTCCTGTAGGTAGTCCAGGATTTTCGGTAGTGCTCGCGTATAGTCTGCCTCGGTCGAAAACTCAACTATTGTACCATGCCAACGATCCGGATTAGGGTGTGTGATCTCCTTGATTTTCTCAGGCTGATTGCGTTGGATGTCTATTCGAAGCCTCAGCTCATGTATCTTGGTTGGTCCCGTGCTCGAGATCACGACCGCTTCAGAGTGTGTGGTGATCTGTCCGTAGAGTATGGCCATCTTGCCGCCAAGGCCGAACTGTCCACGCGTCTGTCTGAGCTTGTACTTTGACCCGAAGAGGACTTGACCGAATGCAGAAGGTATGACCTTAGACGGCACGCCTATTCCGTTGTCTGCGACCCTAATACGATAGACCCCAGGGCCTTCTGCTGGGCCGGATTCGTGTGAGATCCTCATGTAGATGTCTGGGGCTATGCCATGGATCTCGCATGCGTCGAGGGAGTTTTCGACAAGTTCCCTAATCGTAGAGTAGATTGCACGCGTCGGGTTGGTGAATCCGGCAATGTCTCGGTTTCTGTAGAAGAAGTCAGCAGGAGAGATCTCTTGAAAGACCTCAGCTGCTCTCATCGTGAGATTCCACAGGTGAGGGCTTCTTTCGTTTCCAAATGCATTACAGAAACCGGAAGGCTCATCGAGGCGGCTTCTCCCAGAGTTCCAGGGTCTTTCTTCTCTTGCTTTCGCTCTTAGTTCTTCTAAGGAATTTATACACGGATGAGTGCTGTTTTCCCTTGATCAGCATCTCGATTGCCTGCCTTGCAGCGGAAACCGATTCGAACTCACCGATCATTGATATGGTGGAACCGTAGACGGAGACTCTTGCGTCTGTCATCTCCTCTAGGAGTCGTCTCATCTTGCCTTCACTGCCGATCACTCTGCCCTTGATGCGGTTGATGTCGCTCTCATTCTTCCCAAAGAGTTCTCGGAGATCAATCACATCAAGGACCATGTCGTCGTCGGTCAATGTCATTGCGCGTTCGGGGGAGAACCCTCTTCCGACAGCAGTCACAACATCTTTTGCTCGCAGTATCGTTGACGGGTCGTCATTATCGTCAGAAGGTGTGACTTCGATTGTTCCCAACTCGCTGTTGACGTTGAGTTTGACCTTGAACGCTCGTTCAATCTCGGTCTTTGTCGCGCCTTCTCGGCCGAGGATGACGCCTATTCTATCGTGAGGTATCGTCGTACTAGTCTTGGTCGACAGTTGTTTTCACCACTTGATCGTAGACATCGCTCTCGCTTTCAGTCTCAACGCCGATCTGGTGGAAGTACCGGTTCAAGTTCAATATGTCCCTCATAAGCAATTGGTCAGCCAAAGGATGTTCCGTAGCAACCGCTTGTGAAACGTCAAATATGACAGGATGGCCGCGCCAAATCATTATGTTGTACTCGCTGAGGTCCCCGTGAACCAGCTCAGCCTTCTGATAGAGGAGCCGGAGGTATGCGATCAGCTCCCTGTAGATCTTCTCAGGTTTCTTCAAGTCGCTCTCCCTAAGCAGCGGTGCCGGCTCGCCTTGGTTACCTATGAACTCCATCAACAGGACGTTCTTCTGTACTGTGATGGGTTTTGGAACGCGTACCTTTGCATCACAAGCCTGCTTGAGATTCCTGAATTCTTTCTGAGCCCAGATGTAGACGATCGATCGGGTGTCAGTGCGCGTTCTCTCGAATCTGGGATCTCCTTCTATGTATGCGAGTCTGCCCTTCCTGAATTCGCCTGACAATGTCAAGTAGATCTTGATAGCGATTTCATTCTTTTTGGGGCCGATCCCCCAGTAGATCTTCGCTTCTTTGCCGGATCTAACTGCGCCCGAGATCTTGGCTAGTTTGCCAGTGTCGAGCATGTGGTAGATGACCATGAGTGTGGACTTGTCGAAAACCTGTTCGAGCGCTTCCAGTTCTTCGCTCCGCTTCTCTCTCATCAAGCGAGTAGTTTCATATCGGGCCTGTCTCAGCCTCAGACGTTCTTCGGTCCTCGACCAAGCCACAAACAGGCACCCGTAAGCGCTCACATTGCGAGCTGACCCTTTTGACGCAGTATTTGGGCTTGGGCTTCCGTGTACCTCCAGAGGATGTCGCCGCGGCTTTCAAACTGGAAGTCCCAAGGCGCGACGAGGACTGTGTCTCCCACTTTGATCCAAACGCGTCTCTTCATCTTTCCTCTGATTCGGCAAACCCTCTCATGCCCATCTGCGCACTTGACAAGGAGTCTATCGTAACCGAGCATCTGCAACACGATCCCAAACATCTGACCTTCGCCGGGGGTTACCATTTCGCGAAGCTGACCTTCGCTGAGAACTTTCTTCTTTCCCAATGGCTCACACTCAAGGCTCGCAGATTCGTGTAGTTAACATGTGACATTAAAAGGGTATACTCAGCGATTCTCGGTTCTACAATCTGACGATCTGAACGTGAGGGACTGGGCCGAAGTAGATTACGGCTTGAGGGTCAGCGAGACCTTTGTCGACAGCGGCGTTGATCGCAGCTTCTCCAACAAGGTTGCCGATATCCGCTTGTGCAAGTGCTTCCATTGCCTTGTCGACCGTGCACAATGTACCCCCGTAGAATTCGGTGTTGACTTCGAGCTTCATCTTGCCTTGTCGGAAGGTCTCGCCTAACAGTCCGGCATCACAGATCGCGACCAGTACACCTCGTCCGTCATTGATGACTCGGAGATGCACTTCCACAGCCCTGCACTTCTCACGTTGTCGATATGGATGATCTTGCGCCACAAGCTTCGCATGTGAGGAAGGTGAACCGGTCCTGTTTGTCTATCTTTGTGTCTGGTCGCTTGCAGACCGGACAGATTACAAATCTCTGCGTGTATATGCTGAGCAGTCTCCTCATTGACTCCACTTTGAAGACTCCTTGAAAGATCGCCCGTGCTCCATCCATCGTGGCCGCGGTGGCAAGCTCTTTGGAAAGGAACTTCAGAAGGTGATGCGGGTCCCGGTTCATCCGGTCGGCAATCTCCTTGAAATTCTGGACTATGGTTTTTCTGCCCATTCTCACTCCTTGGATCGGGGGTAGCTCGAACCTTTCGCCTAAAGAGGTCTTCTTTGGGATCTTTTCCATCGCACTATCTAGGAGCTTCGTGTACTCGTCGCTCATCGTTTCTCTTCCCCGGCAAGACATCGCCTGTGGTCTATTTCTCCGTTCCCATTCGGCAAATCAGCCAAAAACGTTAATCTATTTGAAGGGTTGCCTATCGACTCTTCAGGCTCTGGAGGGGCAATTCTAGGTACCTGCTCGGTCGCAGTGCGACAGCGAGCCCGCAGGACCTATCGCAAGTTGACGGTATGTCGTGGAGGAGCAGGGGATGGGCAAGTGGATAGTGTGTTCGGCGTGGCCGTACGTTAACACGCTTCCGCATCTTGGCACTTTCATACACCTGTTGTCTGCGGACGTTTTCTCGCGATACTTGTCGATGAAAGGTGAGGCCGTTATCTCTGTCACTGGTTCTGACGAGCACGGAACTCCGATCGAGGTTGAGGCTATCAAGAAGGGGGTGCCTCCGAAAGAGCTTACGGACAAGTATCACGCCGCCATATGCGATCTTCTGGAGAAATATCAGATCCGTCTCACAAACTACACTAGAACCGAGAATCCTATACACAAGAGATTCGTTCAGGAGTTCTATCGTAAAGTCTACGACAACGGTTTCATATTCAGCGAAACCGTCAACCTTCCATTCTGCCCAAAGTGCGGCCGTTTCCTCCCCGATAGATTCGTCGAAGGAATATGTCCTCACTGTGGTCGGGACAATGCGAGAGGAGATCAGTGCGATGGCTGTGGTAGAGTTCTGGATCCGCTAGAGTTGAAGTCGCCCCGATGTGCGTTCTGCGGGACGATCCCGATCATCAAGCCCTCGAAGCATTGGTTCTTCGACCTCCCAAAGTTCGCGGACTCCTTGAGCAAGTACATAGATTCGAGCACTCAGCTACCGGAGAACGCGCGCAACTTCTCAAAGCGATGGCTCCAGGAAGGCCTGCGCCCCAGAGCACTTACGCGGGACAACAGGTGGGGGATTCCCGCACCCTTCCCAGGCGCTGAGGACAAGACGATCTATGTCTGGCTCGAAGCGGTTCTTGGATACGTCTCTGCGGCTGTCGAATGGGCCGAGAAGAACGGGAGCCCCGAGGATTGGAAGAAGTTCTGGTTTGACAAGGAGACTAAGAACGTCCATTTTATTGGAAAAGACAACATTCCATTCCACACGATAGTCTTCCCGGCCTTGCTCTTGGCAACGAAGGATCCGTACGTCCTGCCTTGGCAAGTATCGTCAACTGAATTCATACTATTCGACAACAAGAAATTCTCGAAAAGTCACCGAATCGGAGTATGGATGGATGAGGCGCTGCGTGTTGCGCCCGCTGACTATTGGAGATATCTGCTGATCGCGATCAGGCCCGAAACCAGAGATGCCAACTTTACTTGGAAGGATTTTCAAGCTCGAGTGAACGCAGACCTAAATGACGTGCTCGGCAACTTCATCCATAGGACGCTGACTTTCATCAAGAACAACTTCTCCGGATCGATTCCTGCGCCGGGCGATTATGACGAACGTGACAAGGCGATTCTAGCGAGGCTCCGGGATTCGCCTGGGAAGGCGAGTATGGAGCTTGATCAGTGCAAGCTGAGAGAAGGCCTGTCTACTGTGATCGATCTCGCTCGAGATGGTAATCTCTACCTGAGCGAAAGCGAACCTTGGCATACGATCAGGCAAGATCCAGTTCGTGCTCGCACATCGATGTTCATATGTGCGCAGCTCGTGAGGTCCCTAGCGATTTTGCTCGCACCGTTCCTGCCCACAACAGCGGAGTCAATCTGGTCGCAGCTTGGTCTGCAAAAGGGCCTGTCAAGGACGCGTTGGGATGAAGCCGGTGAGATACGTCTCCGCGAAGGTCACTTGATAGGCGATCCTGCGCCGCTATTCAGGAAGATCACTGACGAGCAGATCCGAAGCCACACTCAAGGCGTCGCCTGAGATAGGTCCGTGTCCAATGAAACTGAAGATCGATCTTCATGTTCATACAACAGGTTCAAGGGATGCCTTCCTGGAGCCAGATCAACTCCCGCTAATTCTGAAGGAGAGAGGTCTCGACGGTGTGGCCATCACTAATCATGATGCACCCACCGAAGTGACTAGCTTAGAAACGATAATTCTGCCAGGAATCGAGGTATCGACGCGGCAAGGACACATCATTGGACTTGGAATATCCGGTCCAATTGCGAAAGGAAGCACAGCAGACGACACAATCTCGTTGATCCACCGCGCCGGAGGAATCGCAATAGTGCCACACCCATTTGACCCGATATCTCCATGCGTGAATCCGCTCAGACTGATATCAAGACCTGAAGCAATAGAGACAATCAATTCTGACGCCCTGTTCTTCAGTCTCAACGCGGCAGTCGCAAAGCGAATGGCGGATCGGCTGGGGCTGCCAATGGTTGCCGGGAGTGACTCGCACATACCTGAGACTGTCGGCGATGCCTATACTTTGATCGACAGTGACTCCAAAAGTGTTTCCGACATTCTCAGCGCGATAAGAGCAGGATCAGTTGAACCAGCGGGCGGGCCGACCCCGCTGAGCAAGAAACTCCTGAAAGTGGCAAGAACGCTCAGGAGCCTCTAGGTCTCTTCCAGCTGGTCCAGATCCAACTCGAGATGAGTCGGTCCTTCCTCTTCTCCGTCAGGTTCCATTTCATCCATGTCTAGTGGCAGTCTCCTGTATCCGCCTGGGATATACGGATGGACTCCTCCAGTGAGAAGGATTGAGACCTGACATCCCTCGTACCGTGATTCATCGACCAGAGTCCCCATCACAACAGGGACATTCCATCCCGCTCGTTCTGCGACAACCTCGGCCGCTCTCCCAGCCTCTTCGATTGTGAGGGTCGAGTCGCCACGCACATTGATTAGTGCCCCACGGCATCTCGTGATGCTGTCATAGAGCAAGTGGCCCCTGAGGGCTCCCATCGTTGCTTCTTCTATTCTCAAGGCAGATGACGAGTGTGCAATTCCAGCATGAGCGATTCCGCCATGCATCATCAATTCTCGGAATGCTGGAAGCTCTATGTTGACAACGCTCGGGCACGCTAGAGTTTCAGAAAGACCTGAAACGATATCAATGACGAGTTCATCAGAACAGTCAACATCTAACCCTCGCGGGTACTCAGAAAGCTGCGCTGAGCGGTCAGCATCAATAATCGCCAGAGTGTGACAGCTCTGCCGCATTACCGCTAGCCCGTAGGGTGCAATCGGTCTACCATCTCTTTGCGAATCAGACGGCATGATCGCCATGCCAACCGTTACCGCTCCGATCTGTCGGGCTACGCTTGCAATGGTTATCGCTGTGCCAAGCTCACTTTCGTCCGCAGTCCCCGCCAGGACGAATGCAACATCTGCGCCAGTGAGAAGCGGGGTGACAAGCCTGGCGCACTCTTGAACGGTTTCTTGCCCGGCCTTGCTCTCGCCAAGGGCTTCTGCATCGCATGCGGTGTGACCCTTGATCAGTACTCTCTCGTGAGAACAGACGTGCTCGAGGCTGGCTTCGTCGGTGCCAACTGCTATGCATTGGGCGCCTGAGCCGCCATTTTCGAATATGCGACTGACAATGTCGTTGCCCTCACCGCCGACACCTACTATCGAGACCCGAGGGAACCTTGCGTTGAGTGCAGGGAAGTAGGAGAGGGTCGGGCTGAGAGCCATGTTGGTAGGACTCCGAAGATTGTGCTTGGACGTGAGATGATGCAAGTATCGGGCGAGACTTATATAGCGTTACGTATTACACCAGAAATACACGTGAATTACCAACTCGTCGACGACGGTACCTAGCCTTCCTCCGACCGCAGAACTACCACTTTCCTCACAATCTTTGGCTCGGGATCGCTCCGATCTTCAGCTCATCTTGCCAAAGTCTGTTGGCCGCCGCCCACTGGCGGTAGGATTGCGAGACTGCAGTCTTCTTTCAGGATCGTGTCAAGACCCTGCATCAGCGCAACGTTCCGGCCATCCATCAGGAACTGCACGTGGCCTCTCGGTTCCTTCGAGGCAGGATCGAATATGTAGTCACGAAACTTGGTACCGTGTTCCTCCACGAGCTTGCCAAGAAGGATCCGCACAGTCGCTCGATCGTCCAGATCGAGGACCTCTTCTCTCTTGCCCGCAAGCTCTCTCACGAGTGCGAAGAACTTGACTTTGACCTTCATGGAAGATCCGGCAGAACATGCTGTACCTTTCGAACCTCAGGAAAAACGTTACGTTTCTCAAACCGCTTGAGGTCTTTCCTTCCAAGTTAGTTGCATGGTCTTGGGGTGAGATGCTCTTGCCTCATCGATTCTCGTAACTGCAGTGCTCCTCGGAGAGTCTCTCACAACACCGGGGTTAGTGTAGGCTTCAGCACCTGCCTTCGAGAAGGCCAATGTGAACTCATCCAATTCCTGCTTGCTCACCGTTTCAGTTGGTTCAATCATCAACGCTTCTTCTATGATGAGAGGGAAATAGATCGTGGGGGCGTGGATGCCGAAATCAAGCAGCCTCTTCGAGAGATGCGCAGCCGTGACACCGGTTTCGGCTGCCATCCTAGCGGCGCTGAGAACGAACTCATGCTTCCTGACCTTGTGCGGGAAAGGCAACTCAAGGCCGCGCACTTGGCCTAGTTTCTTTGCGAGGTAGTTTGCGTTCAAGACAGAAAGCTCTGCGACCTCTTCAAGCCCGTCGCGTCCCATCATGAGGATATACGCGTAGGCGCGGAGCAGCACTGATGAGTTGCCCCAGAAACCGTGTATCTTTCCGATGCTGTGGGGCCGCTCAGAGTCTAGGTAGTATTTGTCACCATCTCGCTCGATTGTGGGAACAGGGAGGAACTCTTCAAGCTTCTTGCTCACGGCAATTGGGCCGGAGCCAGGTCCTCCTCCTCCATGTGGGGTACCGAAAGTCTTGTGAATGTTGATGTGTACGATGTCAAATCCCATTCGTCCAGGTTTGGCCTTTCCGAGCATTGCGTTCAGGTTTGCGCCATCATAGTAGAGGAGGCCACCGGCTTCGTGAACGAGCCTTGCAATCTCGAGGATGTCCGCTTCGAATATTCCGAGGGTATTTGGGTTCGTGAGCATCAAGCCGGCGGTTCTGTGTGAAAGCGAGCCACGGAGTGCTTCAATGTCTACGCATCCATCCTGATTGGAGGGTACCTCCACAACCTTGAAGCCTGCCATCGCTGCGCTGGCGGGATTCGTTCCGTGCGCGGAGTCAGGCACGATGATCTCATCTCTCTTCTCCAGATCTCCGCTCTGTTTGTGAAAGGCTCTCATGATCATTACACCGGCGAATTCGCCATGTGCGCCTGCCGCCGGCTGCAGTGAGACTCTGTACAATCCGACGATCTCAGCAAGCCACTCTGAGAGTTCATAGAGTATCTGGAGAATGCCCTGCACAGACCCAGCATCCTGCAGAGGATGCAAATCTTGGATTTTCGGCGTTGCGACAATCCTGTCTAGGACCTTCGGGTTGTATTTCATCGTACAACTTCCGAGCGGGTAGATTCCAAGGTCTGTACCGTAATTCTCCTGCGACAGCCTAACGTAGTGCCGAATGACATCGGTCTCAGAAACTTCTGGCAGCTTGGGACGTTTCTTGCGAAGAAGCTCAACCGGGACATTGACTGTTGGCGTCTCAGGGCTCGAAAGGGAGAAGCCAACAGCTCCTTCTATGGATCTTTCGATGATGAGCGGCTCGTCCCAATGGGCTTGTTTGAACCCCATCATCTCTCACCCAAGATCGTCTTGATTGCTGCAACAAACAGGTCTATGTCTTGACGTGTGTGACACTCAGTCACACAATTGAGCGTGGACTGCCCAAGCTCAGGGAATTGATCGTGCAAGCAGATGCCTCCTTGAATTCCTCGTTTGAGGAGTTCCGCGTTGATGCGAGAGGCTGCAAGGCCCGTGCGGTCGAATCCTACAGTGAACTCCTTGAAGTGTTGTGCCTCGAAGAGTGGCACCTCGAGACCGTTCACCTCTTTCAGTTGCTGCATGGCGTAGTGTGAGTTGTTGAGGATGATTTTCCCGAGTCTTTCGAGCCCCTGCGGCCCCATCAGCGAAAGGTACGCAGCTGCGGCTAGTGCGCAGAGCGCCTCGTTCGTGCAGATGTTCGAGGTGGCCTTGTCTCGCCGGATGTGTTGTTCCCTCGTCTGGAGGACCATCGTGAAAGCCTTCGAGCTGCCATCCTTCGTGATCGTCTTCCCTATCAGGCGGCCCGGCATCTGCCTGAGCAACTTTTCATCCCTGCAGGCGAAAAGTCCGAGTAGTGGTCCGCCGTAGTTCATGTGGTTACCAAGCGGTTGCCCTTCTCCGATCGCGATATCCGCGCCCGCTTCGCCGGGTGACGCAAACAGTCCGAGCGATATCGGGTCTACGCCGATGATGAAGAGCGCCCCTTTTTGGTGGGCAAGTTCTCCGATTCGTTTCGCTCCGGCTTCAAGGAAACCGAGGTGCGATGGATTCTCAATGTACACGCCAGCGGTTTTCGAGCTGATCTTCTGCTGAAGTTCATCATCCAAGATGGCACCAGTTCGCCTATCCTGCCCTACTTCGAACACTCGTATTCGGGCAGGTTCACAGAACGTCTTCAAAGTTTGGATCCTGTTAGGGGGGACATAGTGGGGGACGAGGAACTCGTCTCGGCCAGTAATCCGAGACGCCATTCTTGCGGCTTCACCGAGAGCAGTCGCCCAATCGTAGAGGGAGCTGTTTGCGAACTCCATCCCCATCAACTCGGCAACCATGCTTTGATATTCGAAGAGGGCTTGCAGCATGCCTTGCGAGATTTCCGGTTGATAGGGTGTGTAAGATGTGAGGAATTCAGATCGTGAGACTATCTCGTCCACCGCTGCGGGAACGTAGTGAGGCCAGACTCCTCCTCCCAGGAAAGACACGACGTCCCTTGTTGAGAGGTTTCTCGACAATAGGTTCTCCACTCTCAGTCTGGTTTCCATTTCGGATATGGCAGGAGGTAGATTCAGAGCAGAATCTTCCTTGATCGACTTGGGGATATCTTCGAAAAAGGCGTCCACATCGTGTACTCCCAACTCGCGCAGCATTTCCGCCTTGATTCTTCGCGTGCTGTTGGGGATGAATGGATGTGGTTCGTTCATCAGTCATCAGTCGAACGTACGGACGTTGGTCGGGAATCAGACTAATATCTTGCGCTAGGGCCCCATCCCCTCGGGGTTGGCTTTGACAGGAACCACTCCGCGAGTTCAAAGCGGTGCTTGGGTTGGCAAAGGCGTATCGCTAGATCCAAGTTGCACTATTGGTCAAGGTACGAGCCTCCTAGGCAAGGTGACGGTTGGCGAAAGGGTCAGAATAGAACCTAACACTGTTGTGTACGGTCCAGTGCGGATCGGGCCGGGTTCTTTCATCGGACCCAATGTTGTGTTGGGTTTTCCGTCGAGAACAGAGTTGACAGCCTCTGTCAGCCAAGGCCGTGATATTCACGATGCCCCCGGAAGAAGCGAACTTCTCATTGGGCGCAATTGCATCATCAGATCCGGGACATGCATATACTCTGACGTTTCGATAGGCGACGATGTCTCCTTCGGGCACAATGTAATGGTTCGCGAGAATGTCCGGATCGGTGGGAATACGTTGATCGGCACAGGTGTTGTCATAGACGGGTCATGTAAGATCGGCGAACGGGTCTCGATCCAAACGGGTGGGTACATCTGCACCGGTTCCACAATTGAGGATTCGGTCTTTCTAGGACCCCACGCCGTGTTCACCAACGACAAGTATGTGGCTCAGAAGCAAACGAAGCTCATCGGTCCGACGGTTCGTCGAGGTGCAAGTATAGGTGCCAATTCATTGCTGATGCCATCAATTGAGATTGGTGAGGGCTCAGTCATTGGGGCTCAATCTCTGGTAGTTCATGATGTTCCCGCTCGAACGATCTATGTCGGAGCACCCGCGAGGAAGCTGAAGAACGTCCCAGCCGACTGGCGGACGTCTCTCTTGCGACCGTGAGTGAAGTGCTCGGAGGCCTCAGAACGGATGCGAAGAGTTCGGCATTCTTAAATAGCGATCATCAGTTGAGTTGCCGAAAAGTCGTGGACAGCGACTTATGGCCGACTGGAGTGACAGGGCCCTGAATTGGGCTCAACGCGCTGACGTCGCGCACGATGAAGCATTCGAAGAGGATTGCAAGGACAGGTTTCCGGAATGAGACACAAGATAGTTGTCTGTATCGCTGCCCTTATGGTCATATTCATTCTTTCTGCTGGGCTGCCTGCAGCGACCGCGGAAGCCGTCTCCGAATACACCGTCAAGGTCGATAGAGTCGTACAACTCACTGGTTGGGGCCTAGTTACAGTCAACGACACGTATACGGTAGGTAACGATTCTCCAACTTCCATGGAGGGCATTCCCATAGGTCTCCCGAGGAATCTTACGACAGGCTTGAGGTATCTCGGTGCCCGAGACGATCAGAATAGAGTTCTCACTGTCGAACGCGACTTGGATTCTTCAGGCGGGACCTATTGGTTCAAGGTCAACTTCGGACAAGCGTTGGCTCGCGGCGAGACTTACAGGTTCACGGTGACATCTGTCTATACGAATCTCTTGACCTTGGCCTCGGGAGGATTCCAGTTCCGATTTGCGACAACTCCTATTCTTCGAGTGAGGACAACCTCAGAGAACATGACGATAACAGCCGGCGCCGAGTCTAAGTTCTCAATCCCACAATGGTTGGACCTAACAGAGGCCCCTGGAGCCGGAGGTGTGAATCTCAACGGATACTTCACGTCAATAGAACCCTACACAACCAAGCCATTTGTGCTTAACTTGACTTCCACGGCTCAGTTCATCGTACGGGTCCCACACGTAGTCAGAGAGATTAGGTTTGGTGAGGATGGGACGATTCGGGTCTCGGACGCGTATGAATTTGAGAACTTGGGTGGCTCCATCTCCACAATTCAGCTTACACTTCCTGAGAACTCCAGCGATGTCATGGCCTACGATCAGATTGGCCAGCTCTGGGATACGCCTCAGACAGGGCCCGACATCTCCGTCGGCCCTAGGTATTCGGGGGGCGTTGGCCAGAACCGAACATTCACCTTCACTCTGAAGTATACCCTGGATCCACCAACCTATGTGAAAGAGGTCAATTGGTGGGGCACAAACAACTACAAGTTCTCTCTTCTATCGAACCTGAAGTACTGGGCGATTGACAAACTGGAAACCACCATCGTTGTAGCGAACGGTTTCACTGTGAGAACCGTCTCTCCGTCTCCTTCTTCGACTTCGTATTCGTTCTTCTATGGCAACCTCTCATACACGTTGACGGACGTGACGCCCTACACCGACTTGGGGCTAACTCTCGAATACAATTTCGTTCCTTTCTGGTCGGGCTCCCTTCTCTTGGCTTGGCTTGCCATGGTCGAGTTGGTCGTCGCAGTCCTAGTTGTGGTCTCAAGGAGAAGAGGGCCCGCAGCATTGAAAATGCCCGTTCCCTCTGACAAACTGAAGCAATTCGTGGAGCTCTATGACGGAAGAACTACTCTGAGACTAGAGCTGGACAGAATGGCTGAAGATCTTGCCCGGGGCGCCCTCAACAAGCATGAATACAGGCGTAGACAGAAAACGATCGAATTCCGCATGGGTGAGCTGGACAGAGCTCTTCAACCTCTCAAGGAAGATCTCAAGGCATTCCACCCAAGATACAACGAGATGATTACCAGGATGGAGAAGGCTGAGGCTGAGATCGACGCGAACCGGCTGGGTGCGGAGCACTTCAAGACACAGTACCGCTCTGGAAGGATGTCCAAGGAAGCATACGAGAGGGCACTTGGGGATTTGGGCAAACGCATCGACAAATCGCGGGAGATCATAGACACGAGCCTGGTCACGCTTCGAGAGGAAGCCCGTTAGGGCGATCAGACTCAGGTCCACGCGAATCGACACCACAACCGTTTTTCTTCTACACAATGCCATGGTTAGCCATGGAAAATGTTGTTGCGCTCGATGCGCTAGAACCCTGGCTCAGAGATACGCTCAGAACTCAAATCGCCAACACAGAGAAGGCTATCCGGAAAGCCCAAAGCGATGCCGAGGCACAAGTCTCCTCACTCAAGGAAATGGTGACTGATCTGGCAGGGAAATCTTACAGAGACTCCGATGAGAAGAGAAACGATAGAGCGATGTACAAGGCTGCAAGAGCCGCAGGTCGCATGTGCTTGGAGCTTCAGGATCTTCTTGCTATCGACAACCCAGAAGATCCCCATAGCTACGAAGGACTAAAGCAGTTCAGCGACACCACCGCAAAACTCGCAAACGACGCTGCCAGGGTACGCGACAGGTGGATTGGACATATTCGCCCCTACTATATTCTCGACATGATGAGCCTCAACGCATCAATCGACAAGCTTCGCCGACTTGGAGAACAAACCTGGGATCTCTTCAGCAAAGATGGGAGTCTGCTGCGCCGTCTCGAAGAGATCCACACGAGGATAGAGAAGATCCAAGATCTAGAAAGGTCACTGCAAAAGCAAATGACCGAGTGCGAACAGCTAGCTCACGAAGCCGGTGAACTCGCTCCGCAGATTTCAGATGCTGCGGGTCAAATGGAATCGCTTGCCGCCAACCCGAAGATCGCGGGGTTGAGGAAGATCGACAATAGGCTGAGAGAACTTCGTGGAGAACTCTTGGCTTCGGGCTTCAGGCGTCTGGGGAGGCCATTGCGAAAGCTAGAGACGATGGCTGGAGGGGTGAATTCCCGATATCTCCTGAGGTCAGAGAGGAGCTTTCAAAGTACCTCAAGCGACCATTCACAACATTCATTCACGAAGAAGACGGATACCCCTCCTTGAAATCCGTCCTGGCAAACATGCGACAGGCGGTGGAACGAAAGAAGTTCGTTTTGAAGCAGCGGGAGGAAAGAAAGGTTCTTGAGAGAATCGACAACGTCGCAGAGAAGAACAGCTTGGGCAGAATACATCGTGAGGCTACGACGCTTCTGGGCGAACGCAGAACATACCTACAGAACCCAGAGTGTGTAGAACTTGTCCGTGCCTACAGGGAGAAGAAACAAGACCTGAAGAAGCTTCAATTGCAGCACGTGGATCTTGAGCGCCGATCCAAGCTTCTCTCGGAGAAGGCTGAGACGCTAAGGAACTCGTTTGTACAGTTCACCAAAGAAACTGGACAGTTGGCTGAGAAGCTGGCGAAGAAGCCAGTCAGGGTCAAGTTGGATCAGGGCGGTCTATGAGTCTAGGCGAGGATCTTGATTGTCTTCTCGCCAACCATAGCGCGAAGCACCGCTCTTCCGAGATCAGATCCCTTGGAAACTCGGATCCGGCAATTCTTGCCGATAGTGGCGGAGAAGAGGTATTCGTTGTCGATGTAGACGCTCGCAATTTGACCGACGTGCTTCTTGTCGAACTCGAGGTCAATCCTGTTACCAATCTCAGCGATCCTGAACCGTATTTCAGTTCCTGCAGTCGGAGTCGCCGGCTCAACATCAATACGTATGCCAAGAGACTTCTCGAGTTTCGAGATAGTGACGCCCTTCTTCCCTATCAAAAGGGGAATTGATTCGCTATCTACTTTCAGAACGGCCTTGTTGTCGGAGACGAATGTAACCTCCGCTTGAGGATCGAAGCGACGGACCTCCTGAAGGACCCTTTCGGCGGCTAATTTGCGTGCCCCTGATACTTGAGGTGCCGTTTCGGCAACCGGTACTACCACATTCTCCTCACCGAAGGTGTACATCTCGTATTCCAGCTTCCCAGTCTCGAAATCCCTGGCCTCCACTATAGGTCGGGCTAAGTCGGCCTCAGTCATCCCGCTTGGAACCCTCACAACCAGGTTGAGGCAAAACACGTTGACCACTTCTCCGTAACGGACGAAGATGATTGTATCGATGATGTGGGGAATCATGCCTAGCTCAACTCGGCCGATAAATCTCTGCACGGCGTCAATGGCGTCGCTGGCGTGCACAACTCCTATCATCCCAACTCCGGCAAGACGCATGTCCGCAAAGATCTGGAAGTCTTTGGTCTTTCTCACTTCATCAAAGACCGTGTAGTCTGGCCTGACCAAAAGCAAGATTTCCGCTGTGTTCTCAAAGTCCCCCTCCAGCGGACCATATTGTGTGATCTCAGGACCCACTTGCAGATCCCTCGGTGACTCCAACGTCTTGACGATCTTGTTCTGACTCAAGTAGAATTCGGCCATCGACGATGCGAACGTGGTCTTGCCTGACCCCGGAGGACCTGCGATCAGGATTCCCTCGGCTTTCGCTTTCAACCGCTCCATCAACTTCTCCGAGAGACGATAGTCCTCAAGGCGGAGTGATACGATCGGTCTCACAATCGTGACTTCTAGCCCGTCAGAGAACGGAGGTCTAGTGATCGCGATCCGGTACCTGCCTAGCTGTATTACCGAGGCACCTACACGACTAAGCTCGATGAATCCTTCATCGCTGACATGGGCTGCATCATTTATCTGCTTGATGATTTGTTCGAGTTCCTCGTTGGTAGTCGGTCGATCGGATATCTTGACGAGCTCAAACTTCCCAGGCTTCCCTCGCTTCGCAAGCGGCAAAGTTCCCTCCTTGACGTGTATACTTGAGGTTTCTGGCGTGAAGAGGTTCTCGAAAATCAGGCCCTCTGTCTTGACTTGGGGAGCCGAATAGAGCACTCTGATGCCTTGCACCTCTGCGACGAGTGCTTGGACATAGTCCGCTGTCACAAGAGTTGCATTCTCTTTCCGTGCGACGTCGATTATGATCGCGTCTAGTCTGCCGCTCCTCGCTAACTTGATCTGGTCTAGGTCGGGTCTGGAACCCATGAATGTGAGCTTGATATTCTTCTGTTCGCACAGTGTTCGAAGTTTCTTCAGTTCAGCGAGACCAGTGTGTCCCACCTCTCTCCCCTTCGATGCTTGTGCTTGCAGTTCATCGAGTGCTGCATGTGGTATGATCACCTCGGCTGCGCCTTCCCTTTCGAGGATCTCGGATACTCGTCCATTGATGATCGCCGAAGTGTCAGGGACCAGGCGCTGGGTTGATGACATTTCAATCGTGATAGCAGCAGTCGTTTGATGATAAAAGGGTGCCTTGCGGGCTCACACGAGTGCCAATCAGAATGGGTAAATATGACAAGTGCAACGTCCTCGGAGGGAGATTGCGATCTTGGTAAAGGCCACCACTGAACCGTCTATTCGTTTGGAGCCAGTTACACCGATCAGTCATACGCAGAGCCTCTGTCCAGAATGTCTTGCCATCCTGGAGGCTGAGGTGTACGAACAGGCAGGGAAAGTTTGGATGCGCAAGAGCTGTGCAAAACACGGGGAATTCAACGAACTGTACTGGGGATCCAGCGATCTCTACCAACGAGCGAAACGATACGCACGGGACGGGAAGGGAGTAGACAACCCCTTTGTCAGTAAGCAAGATCCTGTGTGCCCAGTTGACTGCGGTCTCTGCAACCTGCACATGAGCCACACGGCACTCGGGAACATCGCCCTCACGAACCGGTGCGACCTGAACTGTTGGTACTGCTTCTTCTTCGCAGAGAAAGCGGGGTATGTCTACGAGCCATCCTTGGATCAGATTCGATCAATGGCTAGGTCGCTCAGGAACGAGAAGCCAGTACGATGCAACGCTGTCCAATTGACGGGAGGAGAGCCTACCCTCCGCGAAGATCTGCTCGACATCATTAGAATCTGCAGGGAAGAAGGAATCGAACACGTGCAGCTCAACACGGCCGGCATCAGGCTGGCGACCGATCCCACTCTCGCAGAGAGAGTGAGGAAGGCCGGTGTCAACACGATATACATGAGCTATGACGGCACAACACTGGAGAAGAATCCGAAGAACCACAGGGAGATACCTGGGGCCCTTGAGAACTGCAGACAAGCTGGTGTGGGTGTCGTTCTGGTTCCGACGGTCATCAGGGGGACTAATGATTCTGAGGTGGGAAACATCATCCGATTTGCGCTCGGGAATTTGGACCCCGTCAAAGGCGTCAACTTCCAGCCGGTCTCGATTGTTGGGAGAGTCCCCGAGCGGGAGAGAGAGAAATTCCGAATCACCATTCCAGATGTCATGATGAAGATAGAGGAGGATTTCGCAGGGGAGATATCGCGCGATGACTTCTACCCTATTCCGTCTTGCATGCCATTCAGCAACTTCGTCGAGGCTTTGACACATGAACGAGAGTACGAGCTGTCGACGCATTTCGCTTGTGGAATGGCAACGTACGTCTTCTTGGACGGAGACAAGATCATTCCGATGCCTCGGTTCGTCGACGTGGACGGACTGTTCGAATACTTGGACAAGAAGGCCGGTGATCTGCGAAGGGGCTCCAGCAAATACTCTGCGAGTCTGGGGCTTCTCTACAACCTTTTTACGAAGTTCATGGACAAGAGCAAGGCCCCGAAAGGACTTAACATGTCGAGAATCCTCTTCGATGCGCTTCTCAAGCACGACTACAGAAGGCTCGCGGTCCTCCACCACAAGAGTCTATTCATCGGTCTAATGCATTTCCAGGACCTCTACAATTGGGACATTGAGAGAGTGAAACGCTGCACAATCCACTATGCCACGCCTGACGAGCGGATCATTCCATTCTGCACGTTCAACGTGATTCCAGAATGGTACAGAGACAAGATTCAGAAGGAATACGGAATGCCGATCACGGAATGGGAGAAGAGAACGGGACGGAAACTGAGAGACGACCTCTATCGAAGAGCCGTCTCGTCAGAACCTGTGAAAGCAGCATAGACCAGCTGATGTGCAGCTTTCATTCGAGCGCGCCAGCGACTCTCACCTGCCCGAAGCTTGGGCCTTGTGGGCCTGTCCGTGGCCGTGATATTGCACACGGCATTCGATTACGGACTCGTTGGGACAGACCCTCTCGTGGGTATCATAGTCGCTGTTGGAGTCATTGTCGCGGGGTGGGTCATTTTCTTCAGGTTTGCCAGGACTGCCCTTGCAGTCTCCCCGTTCAGACCTGAAGCAGACGTCGCTCAATTATCGATGGCAACCAAGTACTGCATATTCTGCGGCGCCCTGATTCTTGCAGATGACAGATTCTGCCGATCATGTGGGGCTAGGCAGCTTTGACGAAATGCTCGGCGACTTCACATGTCGATAGGTATTTGGTAGCCCGGGGGAGATATTCGGGTTCGAAGACGAACCTTTCGAACTCCCGTCGGCGGGTTTCTTCTCACTTGACGAGAACCAAAGCCCGCTATGCCTAGACGGAACAGCTTTTCCTTTGTCCACTACATTCGGCGGAGCAATCGGCTCCTCCACCGGGCTGTCGGCCCCGGGCCAGACTACCCCGACCATGTCGTCGGTATAAAACCTTCATTCCGTGCGGGTGCAGCTAGCTAAGCTTGAACGGTTTGCCTTCAGCAAGCGTACTGTGAGGGATCTTCTCCTTCCATTTTCGAAGAAAGACAACATCTTCCTTCTCCTCTCTCAGATCATCCGGAAGCATGTGGGGGATCTCCTCGATTATTGGATACCATCTGTTGCATTTTGGGCATGTGATGATGCCCGAGACGATCTCGTCTCGTTCCTCGAAAACATGAAGTTCGAGCGGATACGCCTTGTCGATTGGGCACGCGAGTATATCCATCAGCCTCTTTTTCAACTGGTCTACCTCACATGGCCACTACATTTCAGGTTCCGAGTTTATGAGTTTGTTCGCACCCCGCTACTTGGACCAGAGCCCTCTTCCAACTCCCCTATAGATCAAGCCAACCTTTTCTATGCCCTCTGGGTCAAGAATCCCTGTACAATCGACGACAACCGAGTTCTTCGACATGTTGGCCGCAAGGTCGATCGCCTCGATCGACTTGAATTCATTGTGGCCCACCGTGAGAATTGCACAGTCAGATCTCTCCAAAGCGCCGGGAAGTGTCGGTTCCGCATGGTATCCCATCTTCTTCAGTTCATCCGGTGAGAACAGCGGATCGTAAACGCAGACTCTTGCTCCGCGCCTCTTTAGCAAGCCTACGAGTTCTACCGACGGAGAGAATCTGGTCTCCTTCACATTGGGTCGGTAGGTGATCCCAAGTATTGTGAATCTCGACCTCTTCACGCTCTTGCTGCATGTTCTCAAACCTTCGGCAGCGAGCCTCAGGACGTGACTAGGCATCTGGTCATTCGTCCGCCGTGAATCCATGGGGATTCGGAGTTTTCCCTTCTCGGTTTCAGCGGCGAGAAGGTAGGGGTAGACGGGAAGGCAGTGCCCGCCTACACCTGCCCCCGGTGTCAATAGGTGAGAGTAGGGCTGAGAATTTGCCGCTCTCATCGCTTCGAAATAGTCGATTCCCGTTTCTTCGCAGAAGAGAGCGAACTCGTTTGAGAGCCCTATTGTAACATCTCTGTAGATGGTTTCGAAGAGTTTGGAAGCTTCGGCCGTGGGGATGTTTCGAGTTCTGATGAGTTCACCGTCAACGATGCAGGATAACACTGCGACCGCAACGTCAAGGCTCCTCTTGTCAACGGCCCCCACCGCTCGCGCATACTTGCGCATATCCGTGAGCCCCTGTCCTCCCATTGCTCTTATTGGGCTGTAGGCGAGTCCAAAATCCTGTCCTGCCTTCAGTCCTGAGTGTTTCTCGATTGTGGCCTTTACAACTCTATCCGTGACGCCGGGGCCACACGTGCTTTGGAAGAGTACGAGAGAACCGGGGCGGATCCCTTTGCCGATCTCTACACAGGCTTCCTCCACATGCTGATAGTACGGTCTCTTATGCCGGTCGATCAGAGTGGGCACCATGATGGAGATTACATCGCTCTTTGAGGAGGCGTCTGCTGTGTCCGTCGTAGCCATCAGCTTGCCAGAGGACACAACTCTTCTCACTAGCTCAGGCAATCCCTCCTCATTGATTGGCGACTTGCCCGAATTGATGGTCTTCACCAGAGATGAATTCTGGTCTGCTCCGATGACATGTGCACCGGCCGCAGCGAAGAGGCATGCCAAGGGCAACCCCATCCAGCCGAGTCCCACCATTTCAACTGTGAACAGTCCCGCCTTCAGTTTCGATGGGATTTTGTCAGGGTTCGTCGCCATGAGCTCTGGGGGGGCCATCAGAAACACCGGAGCGTACGCTCGAATGAAACGCGTATTTAGGTTAATTGCTCTTTTCCTACGAGGAACCACTGCGAGTTCTTATCTTGCCATGAGTATTCTACTATTGAGACGAAGTATCTGAGCTGCAAATCCAACTGGTAGCCATCGATGAAGATCTGGATCGACACATTGACGCCGAAACAAGCAAACTTCTTTTCAGTCCTGGTTTCGAGACTTGCGGCAAATGGGCATGAAGCCCTCGTAACCACGAGGCACTACAGAGAAGTCGAGCAGCTTCTTCAGATGCGCGGCACGAAGGCAACAGTCATTGGAAGACACGGCGGTGCGGATCTGCCTACAAAACTCACTGAGAGCTCGAAGAGAATCACCGAACTCACAGAGTTCATCGGTCATAGGGCACCTGATCTCTCGATCTCCTGCTGTTCACCAGAGGCTGCTAGAGTGGCATACGGACTCCGCATCCCTCACTATGCCATCTGCGATTCCCCTCATGCCGAGGCAGTCTGCAGACTCACACTTCCGTTGTCGAGGAAACTATTCACTCCAAGAGCGATTCCCAAGACCGCATGGAAACGATATGGTTTTGGCTCATCCGATATAGTCCAGTACAATGCGCTTGATCCCGTGGTTTGGATCCGAGAATATGCTCGGCCATTGGATTCGGCAGAGACGCTGAGGATAGCCAGGGAGAAGCCAGTCATCCTCTTGCGACCTGAAGAAGAATACGCGTCGTATCTTCGAACCGCCACAGCCAAGAAGAGCATCATCGGGCAGCTGGCTCGACCACTAAGCGGCTTGGACGCGCAGGTTCTCGTACTGCCTCGGTACGAGAAGCAGGTCGAAATGCTGACGAGGGAACTGGCCGGCGTAGCTTCCGTTCTGCCCTACGTGATTGATGCCATCGCACTGTACTCACGGTGTTCAGTGTTCGTTGGTGCAGGAGGAACCATGAGCGCAGAGGCGGCGCTAATGGGAGTTCCGACGATCAGCTGCTACCCTTCCCACCCAACCTATGTGGACAAGTTCCTGTTCAAGTCCAAACTCGCAGAGAGAGTGCTTTCTGTCGACAGGGCTGTCGCAAGAGTGCGTAGGTTCTTGCTGGATCCGGAGCTTGGGATTCGCCAGAAAAAGAAGGCTGAGCATTTGGTGGCGAAGATGGGTGACCCGTTACGCGTTATTATGGCTCATCTTGACCTGTGACGTGCCTGACGGATCGCCAGAAGTACCAGTCAGTGGTAGTTTTCCAGATCCGTAGCCAAGAGTAGGCCAACGCCAGAGCGAGAAGCACTCTCAAGATTTCCACAACTATTCGGAATTGCGTCATCGAATAAGGCAACACGAAGACCACTGCTTTGGCGATGACGAAGATTCCAAATGTAACAGAGAGACAGACGAAGATCACGAGCACTGCGAGAGCAACGATTCGCAGACTATTGCACCCCGACGAGGACAAAGGCCAGCACAGCGAGCGCAGATGACAGGACAGTCAACAGCTGCATGATGCGGACGATCTGTTGCTCGGGCAAAGGTCCTTCGGCAAGGATCAATCTAGTGAGAGTAACTGGGGCATGTCTGTCCGTGGTCGCCTCTAGCATGCCGTCGCTTCTCAATCTGACCGGACGAGGTCTGATCTCTCGTCTTTCATACAATCTGCCAACAGATGCGAGGCCATAGAACGCGTTCATTATGTACGGAGCGATCGCGACGATTGCCACCAGCTCAATTCGCCCGATCACAGCAAGGGCGCCGACGGCAGCTCCGGCAGCGAGGCTTCCCGTATCTCCTCCGAAGACACGTGCAGGATAGCGGTTGAACAGATAGAAAGCAAGCAGAGAACCAAACAACGTCAAGGCTAGGCCCATGGCGGTCATTCTTCCTGAAACCGCCAGAACCAAGGCAAGCGTGAACGAGACGATTGTGAGGGTTCCACTCATGGAGCCGTTGAAGACGTCGAGCATGTTGACTGCGTTCGCCGGCACAGCGATCGCGAACATGATTAAAACCGGGTACAAGATAGTCAATCTGAAAGCTCCAACAAGCGGGAAGAGCGGGTGAGGGTCAAATGTGCCCAGCAATAGAATTGGCAGAGCTGCAAGCGCTGTCAAGGCCGGTTTCAACTTTGGACTAAGTGGTCTAAGGTCATCAATAATGCCAATCGCTCCAGCAATGAGTACGGTTCCTAGAAAGGCGACGATATCGCGTGAATCTCCGCCAAGCAATTCCAATGAGAGTAAGCCGGCAGCAAGGCCAGCTATGATTGAGAGCCCACACATTTCAGGGATCTTTGGTCTATCGAGTTTGTGAATGTCGATTCCGATTATGCCTCGATGCGTGAGCCAAGACGCCAGAGGTGGGATTGTGAGGTAGGTGACCAGAAAAGCGACTACGGTAGCCGTTAGAGCCGTGACGCCAGTGTAGTAGTCAAGCATCACGGTTCTTCTCTTTGATGATCTCTGCAATGATCGCTTTGTATTGATCAGCTAGGCTCTTCGCTGCACTCGCGGACCTTGCTTCCGCCATGACTCTGAATATGGGTTCCGTCCCACTCGGTCGCAGCAGGACTGAGGTGCCGTCTTCGAACATGACCTTGACTCCGTCTATTGTTTCGGGATTGTATTTGCCTGTGCGTTCACGCAAGCCGTCGAGAACCTTCTTCTTCAGGTTGTTTGGGCAAGGCACCTTCTCCTTGGATAACTGGTATGAGGGCAATGCCGAAAGTAGTCTCGAAAGGGGCTGGCCAGCTTTCGCCAGGATGTCCGCGATGAGCGCCGCAGCCATAGATCCATCTCGAACCGCGATGTGTGGCGCGTAGAATATGCCGCCGTTTTCTTCCCCGCCAAGATCGGCACCTAGGTCTATCATCCTGTGAGAGACGTCAACGCTTCCGACCCGCGTCCACACGACCTTTCCATTTCGCGAATCAGCGATCTCCATTATCGCCCTCGAGGAGCTGACCGGCGTCACTATCGTGCGGCCGGAGTTGGCTGAGAAGTAGTTGTCAGCAATCAAAGCGAAGCTTCTGTCGCCCCAGTGTGCCTCGCCTGTCTCATCTACGAATATTGCGCGGTCTCCGTCTCCGTCGAGGGCCACTCCGAAGTCAGCACCCGACGATTTGACGGAGCTCATGAGCGAACCGATTGTTTCTGGTCTGGGTTCAGAAGGTCTCCCTGGGAACCTGCCATCGACATTGGCATTGACTGTGAGAACTGTGCAACCTAGTTCTGACATGAGGATCGGTGTTGTGAGCGCCGAAACGCCGTTGCCTGGGTCAACGACCACTTTCAAATTCCTTGATTGTATCTTCTCGGCATCCACCTGTTTCTTGATCGAATCGAAGTATTCACGAAGCCCCGTTCCCGTTTCTTCCACTATGTCGCCCACGCAGTTCCATTCGACCCGTTTCCAAGATCGGTTGAAGTAGATCTTCTCGATCTCAAGTTCTTCATTCCGATCCGTTTCGACGCCGTCTGACTTGATGGTCTTGATTCCATTATACTCGGGAGGGTTGTGACTCGCTGTGACCGCAATTCCCCCGTCGGCTTTCCAGGCCCGTGTCAAGAAATCAATCATCGGGGTTGGCGCTTCACCGATATCGTACACCTTGCATCCGACTGAAGCGAGCCCGGCCATCGCCAAGTTCCGAAAAGCTGGACTACTCGTGCGACCATCAGAGCCAACAACCATCTTGCCTCCCCTAAAGAAGGTCCCAATGGCTTGAGACAACTCAATGACTAGCTCAAGCGTCAGCTCCTTGTTGACAACTCCCCTGACGCCATTCGTACCGAAGAGGCGTCTTTCGTCCAAGACTTCTGCCATTCTATACGACATGCCCCGGGTTCACGATATTCTCATTGATCTCTTTGTATGGGTGAATATACACATCGTGCGTCACATGGACACTGTCATGAATTCTCACGTGACTAGAAACCACGGACCCTCTCTGAATCACGACCCCTTTCCCAATTGTGACCGAGTCGCCTACCACGGTTCCTTCAATTGAGGAGTTGCTGCCCACCTCAGTGTCATCGAATATTATGCTCTCCGCAACATTCGTGTCTCCACCGATTCGCACACGGCGGCCGATGATTGCACGGGGGCCCAAGTTCGCTCCGTCCTCGACTATCGTGCGGTCGCCTACAAGCGCCGGACAGGTCAGCTTTGCTGACTTGCTGACTCTGGCGTCCTTTCCGACGATTACCTTACCGCGAGTCTTGTTCTCAAGCAACGTGAAGTTGGCGTTTCGGAAGTCCTCGATATTCCCGATATCGAACCAAGTACCCGAATGGACGTATCCGTAGAGCGTTCCTTCCTTCGCAAGGGTGGGAAACACCTCTCGTTCAATTATGACCTTGCGTCCTTGAGGGATACGATCAACGGCTCCTGGTTCCAAGAGGTATGTGCCGGCGTTGATCAGCCTGCTTGGCGCGTCGGCCAGTTTTGGTTTCTCCACGAACTCCCGTATCCTTGACTGCTCATCCAGTCTTGCAACCCCGAAACGTGTGGGATCATCAACTTCGTGGAGTGCAATCGTCGCTAGAGCGCGATTCGATTCGTGCACTCTCTTCATAGCGTCCAAGTTGACCTCCGCAAGAATGTCGCCATTCATTGCAAGCAGTGTTTCATTCTTGCCATAATACTCGCGCGCGAACGCGATCGGCCCACCTGTTCCGAGAGGTTTCGGTTCAAGAGAGTATCTGATCTTGACCCCATGATACTCTTCCCCGAAGTACTCTCTTAGCTCGTCAGCCAGATACTTCACAGCTAGGATAACCTCGTCAATACCGAAAGATGACAAATGGTCTATCGTCTGCTCTAGGATAGGTCTGCCACCTACGGGGAAGAGAAGCTTCGGAAGCGCATAGCTTAGAGGTCGAAGTCTAGTCGCATATCCCCCAGCCAAGATCAATGCTTTCAGTTCGCAGCACCACAATTATACCATCGGGATGCGTGTTCGCCATGAGCATATGCAGTGAGACGAAATAGGGCTTGAGAGGAGTCTACACCTTCGTAAGGGTGGAGCTACTAGCTGATACATTCCATGCCTTACCCGTCATTTTTGAGGCGTTCCTCCTGCGTCTAGCTCAAGGCGGTTGAGTCTTAAGACTTTACTCATTATGCCGAGTCACAGTCACCAAGCATAGCATTGGACGGTCACACCATCTCAATGTCTTCTGACGGCTATTGTTACTCGATTGAACTTGGCGTTAGTGGATTTGGTACAGACGGGCCCAGAATGCCCTACTTGTAATTCAAGCGACACTCATGAGGACTGCCCAGCCGTGTTGCGATGTTACGCCTGCGGATACATTTGGCAGGTCAACCTAGAATAGGTGTTGATCTGATTGACATACCATTGCGACGACTGTAAATGCGATGCAGTGAGTGAAGAGGCAGCGGAAGCCCATCACACGCTAGACCACATCCTGCAGATGTATACTCGTATGAATGTGGCGAAACTCGACGGGCTGTGAGAAAGGTGTTCTGTTCTGGAGTATTCAGAGTATTGTCTGTGCGCATTCTGTCGTGGACACCCCCGGCGTAGACACAGCGAATTGCGTGGCCGGTCCCAGGTTTTCGGTTCTCTGATAACTGGCTGGCCGCGGAGCATGCAGCCGGAAACCGTCTGTTTGGTTCGAGGGTGATAGCGTGGTGGAATGAGTTCCGGGTGCTTGCAGTTCGGGTCTGACGATCCTTTGAGGATTGCCTTTGGCAAGGTCATACCTCACGTTTTGACACGACAGCACCGCAGGCCAAGCAACGCCAGAAGGTTTCGTATTCGCCTGCGAATTTCACTAGCGGTTGAAGTCGCGGGTGCGCACATTTGTTTGGTTGTGGAATCGGCATAGTGAACGAGAAGCGTTCGGCTCAAAGAAAATCGAGAGAGATGACCGGCGGTTGAGAGTCGTCACTGAAAGAGGTCAGGTCTAGCTGGAGAAGCATTTATGACGTGACTTTCAGTATGGTTCCAATGGGACAGTAGAGTGTTTGCGGCTCAGTAGATTGTTCTGCATGGTCCTATTCTTCTTTCTCACGATTGGGGCTGCTATTCCTGATGTGCACGCACAGACTACCACAATGAATCCTCTGAACGTTCCCCAAGTGGTCGTCTACGGGAGTCCGCAGCAAACGGCTGTCACGTTGGTTGTTTCGTACCAAGATGCCAAGCCTGGCGACGCACTAGTCGTTGGTCTCTATGACGACGAGAAAGGGGAGGAATTGATGGGAACTGCAACAGCCTCGCCAGATCCTTGTCTTCCGAGTTCGGAATTGTCGGTCATAACCGCGTGCATCGTCTCCCTCGTAGCGGCATCTGGACAGGAGGAGGTGACCTTTCGTTTCTCCACAACTGACAATCCTCACGCTCCTGGAGAGTGGCGTCTGAAAGCGATTTCAGGACTTCAGGGCGAAGATGGAGAAGTCATACAGGGATCCCTCTATTCGGGAGGGTTCTCGGTCCAAGTGGTGAGTGCGGTAGAGGTGAATACGGGCAAGACACAGACCACTCCCGTGGCGCGCCCTACCGATTCCTCTGTTGATGCTCTCCCGGTCATCGTTGCCGTGATACTCGGTTTATTCGTAGTCGGCGCAGTTTCCACGCTATACGACACACGACGAAAAAAACGTAGGGCAAAACGCAGAAGGTAAGTGTCACGTAGGATGGCTAAGTCACCTGTGACTGTTGCAGGAGAACCGTTCCGGATGTCGGCGACATTCTGCCTTGGATTGCGAATCCACCAAATACTACTTGACTATGCCCAAGTTGTTGAGGGCGAGAGTGAATCTTGGATCGTCGCCGCTTCCTGAAGCATGCGGCCGCGGGAGTGGCTGTCGTAGGGTCCGGTCTGGTGGGCTACGAGATCAGCAAAGGGCAGACTCCGCTTGTTCCCCCGTCCGTCTCCACAGATACCATCACCGAGACTCGAACTTTACAGGTCGCCGTCGGCAGGCATCTATCAGTATCTCTCCAACGAGGGTTGTTCTGAAGGATCTTGAAACAAGCAGGTGCCGAAGATACACGACGGATCGGACAGGATGAAATCGAAAACTACCGCAGGGCGGACTCGAACGCGCTTATCAATGTCTGATCAATGGATACCAATAAGATATGCCTCAGCGTCGTTCCCTCCAGAAGATGCTGTCTGATAGCGCCAACCATGGTTCGAGCTGCCTCGTCAACGGGAACTCCTCCTACTCCCGTTCCCATACCCGGAACCGCAATGCTTGAGAGTTCTAGGTTCCTTGCGACTCTGAGTGCAGCAGAGGTGGCTTTCTCAACGCTCTCCAGGTCTGTGCTCATTGCGGGTAGCGACATTGTGGGCGCATGAATCACATATCGCGCACGGATTTTCCCTGCACTGGTAGCAATCGCCTCACCGACTCTGATCGGTGCTTTCTGGAGAGCTTCTTTCTCGATTGCAGGGCCTCCGATTCTTTTGATCGCTCCTGCCACTCCGCCACCCATTATCAATCTGCTGTTCGCTGGATTCACGATAGCCTCGGCTTGAGATTGCGCAATGTCCCCTTGAGCAACAGTGATGATACAGTCTCCGATCCTGCACTCAGTCAATAGTCATCCCAAATGAGCTAGCTGATCCCGGTGGATTACGTTTGTGTAGGCCGAATGGAAGGGTGCTCTCGTGAGTGGAGAAAGAGCTTTCCGAATGCTGGATGATGAATCAGCATGGTTCGATAGTTGACGGAGGCTTGGATGAGATCGCATATGTCACCCACGTCACATCCTTGACCTCGTTAGTTATCCTGTTGCTTATTCTCGACAAGAGGTCGTCTGAGATGCGGACCCAGTCTGCAGTCATGCCGTCGATCGACTCGACAACTCGAATTGTAACAATGTGTCCGAGTTTCCGCTCGTCGCCCAAGACCCCTACTGCAAGATCGTCTCCAACTGCTGCAAATGCCTGCCAGACCTTGTCGTAGATTCCTTCGGTTTTCAGCTCTGATTCAACTATATCGCTTGCTTCACGGCATATCGCTAGTTTCTCCGCGGTCACTTCCCCGAGAATCCTCACAGCCAACCCAGGTCCTGGGAATGGGTGTCTTGCGGTGATTCCTGCAGGAATCCCAAGGGCTGCTGCAACCTTCCGCACTTCATCCTTGTAGAGAGATCGCAATGGTTCGATCAGCTTGAACTCTGTCCATTCGGGAAGCCCGGCAACGTTGTGGTGGGTCTTGATTCTGGACGCAGGGCTTCCTGTGTGAGCGCTCTCGATCACGTCCGGATAGAGCGTACCTTGAGCGAGCCATTGGAAATTGCCATGCTCGTTGGCGACCTCGGTGAAAACGCGGACGAACTCTTCACCAATGATCTTTCTCTTCTGCTCTGGATCCGCGACTCCTTTTAGTCGATTCAGGAATCTTTCGGACGCTTCTACATGGACGGTCTTAAGCTTCATACGGTCAAGGATATCCCTCACCCGTTCAGGCTCTCCTTTCCTCATGAGCCCGTGGTCAACGAAAACGCATGTCAGCTGGTCCCCCACAGCTTTGTTCACGAGGACTGCGGTCGTCGACGAGTCCACTCCCCCACTCACGGCGCAGAGAACACGCTCCCTCCCCACGGTACGCGTAATCCCGGCAATCACCCCATCTATGAAAGGCGCCACCTTCCACGTCGGCCGGCATTTTGCAATTTCGAAGACGAAGTTCCGAATTATCTCCATTCCTCGAGCTGTGTGAACGACTTCGGGATGAAACTGCACACCGAATAGCCGGCCTTTCCTGCTTCTGATCGCTGCGTATCTGGCATGTCTTGAGTGTGCAATTCCTTCGAAACCCTCAGGAAGCTCCGTTGCTGTGTCTGCATGACTCATCCAGCAGGCACCTTCGTCCTCAAGTCTTCTGAAGAGATCGGTGTGATCATCGAAGTGGACAATGGTTCGTCCATACTCCTGCGTGGGCGGGCGCTCAACCTTACCTCCGAACAGTTCAACCATAAGTTGGAGTCCATAGCAGATTCCGAGGATGGGAATGCCGAGACTGAGAATGTCCTTCTGACATCTTGGCGCGTTTGCATCATTCACGCTTGCGGGACCGCCCGATAGAACCATGGCTTTCGGTGTCTTGGCCAGAATCTCGCTGATTCCTGTGTTCCAAGGCAGGAGCTCAGAATAGACTTCGCACTCTCGTATCCGACGGGCTATCAAATGGGAATATTGCCCGCCGAAATCCAGAACGATAATAGTGTCCTGTGACTTCTGTGACACCATGAATCCCCAACCGAGGTTGACACTAGTTGCCTGGGTTTGCCAAAAAGCTTATAGGAAAATGCTTGGGTGCTCTCAAACTCTCGCGTCCCTGAGACACTGTCCAAGGGGCCCGCCATAAGGTCGATCTTGGGAAGAAGCCCTCACAGCAACCCTCCGAAAAGAAGGCACGGTCCACGAAACAACAAAAGGAAAAGAAGACTGCCCAGGCAGCAGACCCGCAGGCTGTCCCTGAACCACAAGTGGGTCAGGAGAGGAAGATAGCTGTTGATGAGGCCGTTTCGCTCAGAGAGCAGCTCAGGCAGGAACAGGACAAGTCGAAGGAGCATCTCAACAAGCTTCTGTATGCTCAAGCAGACTTCGAGAATTACCGGAGAC
>Ga0315289_10001032_pt1 | contig 43550 bp, 35 predicted proteins | sample YL17G11_40_MG_FD_203452 | JGI IMG/M metagenome (GOLD analysis project Ga0315289, IMG submission 203452) | Sediment microbial communities from Yellowstone Lake, YNP, Wyoming, USA - YL17G11_40 | ecosystem: Environmental > Aquatic > Freshwater > Lake > Sediment | place: USA: Wyoming | collected... | reverse complement strand
TGTTCGGAGCGCTGCGAGTTGGGGAGCGACGAGTAACACGATTGTTCGAGAAATATGGACCGAGGACATGGAAGAGCTGCTTGGATGAGATCAAGAACGTATCGGAGCGAATCATGAGGTCAGAGATTGACCGAATTCCTGACGGGAGCTACGAGTACGAAGACTATGTCGATGACACGGGCCGATCTTCCTCTCCCGCAAAGATCCACGTACGAATCGACGTAAGAGGCGATGAACTTTTTGCAGATTACTCTGGCAGTAGCCCCCAAGTTCCTGGTCCCATAAATGCCGCCTTCGCTGTAACGGCAGGTAACACACTGATCGGTGTTCTGCATTCAGTGGAAATCGGCGGGGATTACGTCCTTAACCAAGGAACCTTCAGACCTATCCACGTCGTTGCACCAGAGGGAACAATAGTCAATCCTCGATATCCGGCACCCGTTCAAGGTGGAAACACAGAACTCTCCAACCGAATCGTGGACACAGTGATAGGTGCTCTAGCTCAAGCTACGACGCCGATCCGGATCAAGGCAGCTTGCCACGGCACTTGCTACGGAATGACAGTTGGCGGGACGCACGACGAGACAGACGAGCCATACATTGCCTATCTTTGGTCGCTCGGTGGCATGGGGGCTCGGGCAACTGGTGATGGAAATTGCGCACAGATGCCCTTTGCAACAAACAACAAGGGACCTTTCATCGAAATGAGCGAGATCCGCTATCCCATCCTGTTCGAAGAATACTCGTTCAATGACCCGGACTCAGCAGGTCCCGGCAAGTATCGAGGAGGGATGGGAACGAGGCTAGTGTGGAGGCTGAGAGGAAAGGAGGCGGAACTCTCTGCCCTAAGCGAGCGTCACAAGATCTCACCATATGGTGTGTTCGGAGGATTTCCACCAATGTCAAGAGCATGCGGCCACTTCTCAGATACTCGTCTGAGGGTAAATGGTCAGAAGGTATTCGCTCACGCCACCGACCTTTTCCAGAAGGCGTCGCCATCGAAATGGTCCAATATCACGATTCACGACGGCGACAGAGTGGAAACCGTCCTTTCTGGAGGAGGAGGATGGGGACCACCGCATGAACGAGAACCCGAATCTGTTCTTTCGGATGTCGTAAACGGGTTTGTCTCCCTGACCGGCGCGAAGGATCACTACGGGGTCGTGATAGAACCTCGTGAGATGACAATAGACCACGAAGCAACAACGATACTGCGAGAGAGAATGAGGAATCACCAAGTCACCTTCGACCTAAACCCACGAATCAAGGTCATTCTATCCACCATCCTCAACACCGGCGCACAATCGAAGGCCGAACTAGATAAAATTACGAAAATGGAGGGAGTCACATTCGCGCAGAATCGACCCGAAGGATTCCTCATCAAGCTCGAAGGAAGGAGTCTCCAAGAATTGTTCTCGAGAGCATCGACGCTGCGAGAGAAACTCAACGCTCTGGAATCTCTCCCTCTTACGATGCAGTTTGTCCCTTCTGACTTTCAAACACCGTAATTGCGTGGGCAGCTCAGATGATCATCCCGTACAAAGAGAGCGGAACATGAGCGTAGATCAACAGCGACCAGTCTTATCGCATCACATGAGCTGCGAGTTCTGCTAACGCCTACCCAGCTTGCACGAAAGATGATGGATCGGAACATGATTCGAGAGACCGAGCGTGAGGCATTGCGGCTGAGACACGATTACGACGAACACAGGCAACTTCTCGATGAGGTACCGGCTTTTGGCGTCTCATACCCAACGTGCCGTACGTGTTTTGAGGGAGACCCACAGGGGCGGGGGCTTCAGCCGAGACAGAGCAGGGAGCGCTTACCTATATCTACAGATACTCTGTCAAAAAGCCAGAAGTCTCTTCGGATTCTCGATCATCATCTGATTTAGATGATCCTGGGTAACTCCTCTTCTCTTGAGCATCGGAACAATGTGCGTCAGTAGGTGATCATATCCGTGTCCACCGTACTGCCTAAGGGAAGTCTTGAAACATATGTCGTGCGACAATAGCATTTGCGCCACACACCCACACTCTATCATCTCGACGAGGGCATCGACCCTTTGAATGTCCGATGGGTCACCTACTTCGTATCCCATTGAGCTGGACAGGCCATCGTAGTGGTATTCGGAACCCCACGTATCGTACTCGACGTACACAGCTCTTTTTGCCAACGACTTGTGATACTCTACATCCAAGGGCACGCTCGACTCATCAATGTGGCAAAGCACGACCTTCGATAGTTCGACACCCTCCTCTCTTACATGGGCCCACTAAATAATTATATCATTGGCTGCATTGCTCGTTGGATAACAGAGACTTCAGCAGTGATGCTTCTCGCGGGATTTGTTGCATACTATGCTACGGTAGATAAGCGACACGGGATTCCTCTTGAGCTGGTGTTCAAGAAATCCCACCGGAATAAAAGCCCAAGCTGTGCATGCGTCTTCAAGGTGTTGTTATGTCGGACTCTGTCTTAGAGGAAATACGTCGGTGTGTAGTGGAGATTGATATCGATAGAGTGCGTGGCCTTACAGGAGAGGCACTGAGGGCTGGTACGCCTCCTTACACGATTTTCACGGAGGGCATATCGAAAGGAATGGATGTGGTGGGTCAGAAGTATGAGGCGGGAGAGTACTTCTTGTCAGAACTGCTTGGAGCAGCTCAGGTTGTCAAGGAAGCCATGGAAGAGCTATCCCCCCACTTGCAGCGCGAGCAGATCGAACGTATCGGCAGCGTTATCATAGGCACGGTCAGAGGAGACATACACGACATAGGCAAGAACATAGTCAAGATGCTCTTGTTTCCAGCGGGCTTCGAGGTCTATGATCTTGAGACCGACGTTCCTGCCGAGGAGTTCGCCGAAAAAACCGATGAGACAACTGCGGATATTGTGGCAATGTCTTCCCTGTTGACAACCACAATGGGTGAGATGAAGACCAATGTCCAGATGCTGGAGAGAAGCGGCCTACGGAAGAAGGTTAAGATCATTGTCGGAGGGGCGCCAATCACCGATGAGTTCGCACGGGAAATCGGAGCTGACGCAGCCGGTAGAGATGCAGCACACGGAGTCCGAATCTGCAAAGAATGGATGAGGAGAGCCTGATACGAATGGATGAGATGACGCCTAGGCAGCGCTTCCGGGCAGTGATGAACTTTGAGAAATGCGACCGGTTGCCCTGGTACGAGTGGCCCGGAACTGAGGCCACATTCCGCTGGATCAGAGAGGGTCTTCCAATATCAGAGATGATGGGTCAGAAGGAAGAGCCCGATGGAAATGGAGCACTGTCGCATTCGTTTTCCTACATGGTTCTAGATACGAGTAGGTATTTTGGATTTGAAACTCTCACAGCACCCGAACACATGGTCACCATAGATCACTGTACCATACCTAGATATTTCACCCAGACACTCGAAGAAACACCCGACTACTGGATCATCCGCTCAGTGGACGGAACCAAGAAGAAGATCATGAGGAGAGAAACATACTGCATGCCTATGTGGCTGGAGTGGCCAGTCAAGAGCCGAGAAGATTGGGAGAGACTTAAGACACGACTCGATCCATTTGACCCACGTAGATATCCAAAGGAATGGAACGACCAGTATGTTGAGTATCTGAAACAGGCCCCTTTTCCAGTTGAGATGTGGTTCAACGGCTTCTACGCCATGGGCAGAACCTACGTCGGAACGGAAACGTTCACATCCGCGTTCTATACCGACCCCGACCTTGTCAGGGACATGATGGATTTCCAAGCAACGTTCATAATCGAGAGCATCAGGAAAGCTATTCAATCGCTCGGATCCAGCATAGATATCGTTGTGATCGACGAAGACATGGCCTACAAGCATGGACCTCATATCTCTCCAAAACTGTTCCGCGAATTCATTCTACCGCATTACAAGAAGCTGACCGAGTTCCTGAAGCAAAACGGCGTACTCAACATCTTCGTAGACTCCGACGGGAATATTGCTCCTCTAATACCCCTGCTCCTTGAAGGCGGAGTCAACGGTCTGCTTCCATTGGAAGTTGCTGCAGGCATGGACGCGTTGGCCCTAAGAAGAGAGTACGGCAGATCCCTGAAGCTCATAGGAAACTTGGACAAACGAGCTCTAATCAAAAGTAAGGCCGCGATAGAAAAGGAGATCGAATCGAAAGTGCCATTGCTGAAGGAGGAGGGAGGGTATATACCAATGCTAGACCATGTGATCTCTCCGGACATTTCCCTCGATAACTTCAAGCACTATTCAGAGTGTCTCAAGAGACTCCTGTAGCCGAAAACGGGTGTAGCCGGATCATTCCGGCAGACAAGACAAGAAGCCCCTGATTGGGCACTGGACAGCGCTTCAAATCGATTTCATCTCTGGTCGACACTAGTCTTTTCCCGAGTCTACACGCCTTGGTGGTCCACACCTCGGCCGAGCCGTGTGAAGCGGATGAGGCGCAGTGTGATTTGCCTCAACTAGGGTATCGCATGGGTAACAATCATCGAACCCCAAGCTTGTGACGCTCTAAAGAACTGAACGCTGTTGAAAGCCTGAAATAGGCCAGTGTCAGGTCGAATTTCACTGCACCGCCGACTCGGCATAGCTCTGGCCGGATCGAGATCTGCAGCGGCTCGCCTCGGGAACTCTTATTTACGGAATGGAGTTTCTTGAGTCTGGCGGAAATGAATTGATATTCGATGCCCATTGTCACATAGGCAGAGAACATTCTAAGAGCCGGTCCTTCGCGTTGTCTGCGGATGAGCTCGTCAACATTATGGACAGGAACGGGATTGACAAGGCGATTGTCTGCTCCATGGGAAAGGGACTCAATGTGGAGACCTCAAGAGCCAATGACGAGATTTCTTCCGCAGTGAGGAAGCATCCAGATAGGCTTGTCGGCTTTGCTGGGGTGAATCCTTGGTATGAGGACGCAGCCTTGGACGAATTGGAGAGAGGAGTCAAGAGACTGGGATTAAGAGGGTTGAAGTTGCACCCAGATCTCCAAGGGTTCCCGGCCAGTGATGACCTCGTATATCCGTTGATTCAGAGATCAGGCGAGCTGAAGATTCCAGTCTATGTTCATTCAGGAACGAGCATATACTCGCAACCTATGGAGATTGGAGAGATGGCACTATCATGCCCGGAGACAACCGTCATCATGGGACACATGGGATATGATAACTACTATTTCGATGCGATTCCGGCGGCACGGAGATCTCGTAATCTGATTCTCGAAACCTCCAGAAACACGCAGTACTGGACTATCGAGGAGTCCGTTGAAGCCATTGGACCAGACAGAGTGGTCTTTGGTACAGACGCGCCCTACAGCAAGGCCGAAGTCGAGATTGCGAGAATCAAGTCGCTCAAACTAGACTCCGATGTGCAGAGGAAGATTCTCGGAGAGAACATCAGCAAGATCCTAGAGGAGCGATGATGACTTGATAATTGATGTGCACACACACATAGGAGAACCGGATCAGAAGAAAGGTTCAGGACAATCAGCTCCTCGAATCTCCCCAGAGACGCTGATAGAGACGATGGACAAAGCAGGCGTCGACAAGGCGATGACATTCACTGACAAAGGACTCTGGGTATACGATAAGACAGAGAATGACAAGATTGCTGACGCCATGAAGAAATACCCGAACAGGCTGATAGGGTTTGCCACGGTCAACCCAAGATTCGGTCAGGATGCAGTCGAGGAACTGCACAGGGCAATCGCCACCCTAGGTCTAAAGGGCCTGAAGCTCCATCCTTGGCTGCAGCTGTTTTCATGCACAGATAGCGTTCTCGATCCTTTGTTCGACGAAGTGGCGAAGCTCAGGATCCCAGTCCTATTCCACACAGGTTATGACGTGTTCTCTGGTCCTCTCGGCGTTGCTGACTTAGCCGAACGATATCCACAGGTACCACTGATAGTGGGCCATTCCGGATGCTGTGGCCTTTGGTTCGACGCAATCAAAGCTGCGAAGAGATGCGACAACCTGTATCTTGAAACCTCAGGCAACATGTCTGGCGCGATAGAGAGAATGGTGAATGATGTCGGGGCGAACAGAATCCTCTTTGGTTCGGACATGCCCTGGGTTGACTCCGCGATGGAGATACTGAAGATCAGAACCCTCGACATCAATCAGAAAGAGAAAGCTCTGATCTTGGGCGAGAACCTTCAAGGCCTTCTGAGAGAATGGAAGATTGACTAGGTACGGCCGCAGACATCTGACTCTTCAGGTTCACAACCGATAGCGCAACGCGAAATATGCTCAGTTCACCGAGTTGCGCAGAGCCCAATTCTGCGCTTCTACCTGAACGTCTCTAGTTGGCGGTCCTGAGATGACAGGCAACCAGATGACCTTCGCCAGCATCAGTCAGAATCGGCGGAGTCGCATGACAGGGTCCGGATGCCTGAGGACACCTAGTGTGGAACCTGCACCCTTTTGGTGGGTCTATGGCCGTGGGCACTTCACCTCTCACGGGAATCTCCTTTCTCTTCACGTCTGGGTCGCCTGTCAGCACAGCGGAGATCAGTATCGCACTGTAGGGGTGGAGCGGATTGTCGAAGATCTCATCGCTTGGACCGACCTCAACCAATTGGCCTAAGTACATTACCGCCATGCGATCACTGAGGTTCCTCACGACGTTCAAGTTGTGAGAGATGAAAATGTACGTGAGACCGCGATTCTGTTGAAGACGGCGCAGCAGGTTGAGTATCTGCGCCTGAACGGATACGTCCAACGCTGATGTTGGTTCATCCAATACCACAAACTCAGGATAGGTGGATAGGGCCCTAGCAATGGCGATCCTCTGTCTCTGTCCACCGCTGAACTCATGCGGATACCTGTAAAGGTGTTCTGACCTAAGTCCAACTTCCTCAATCTGCTTTGAGACCGTCTCGATCAGCTGTTCTCCGCTTGCCAGACCCTGTGCCCTGAGAGGTTCACCGACGATGTCCACAACTGTCATCCGCGGGTCGAGAGAAGAATGCGGATCTTGAAACACCATGCTGACCTTGCGCCGGAACAGATTGAGCTCATCTCTATTCATTGAGAAGATGTTCTTCCCATCGAAGCAGACCTCGCCCGCGTCTGGCTGAAGAAGCGCTACCATCATTCTACCGAGCGTGCTCTTGCCGCAGCCGCTTTCACCCACCAATCCGAAAGTCTCGCCGCTCTTGATGTCCAGAGACACTCCGTCAACTGCATGAACGTTTGCAACCGTTCTAAAAATCCCACGTAGCGGGAAGTACTTCCGGAGTTCTCTGCATTCCACTACTGATTCAGTCACGTCAACTCCTCCACTAGCCGTACAGGTGGCACATCACCATGTGTCCCGGTTCAACCTCAACTTCAGGAGGTCTCTGCTCGCTACACTTCTTCATGCAACTGTCGCATCTGGGATGGAACCGGCAACCACTTGGAGGAAGAATGAGATCGGGCACGTTTCCCCGAACAACCTCAAACCAGTCTTTCTTGGCAGTCAGGCTAGGAAAAGCGTTCACAAGCCCGCGTGTGTAGGGGTGCTTGCTCTCCTTGAAGATTGTCCTCACAGGTGCATATTCAACCACGTTGCCACAGTACATCACAGCAACTCTGTCACACATTTCCGCAACAACCCCCAAGTCGTGGGTAATGTAGAGCATCGAAGTCCTATAGTCTTCTTGCAGTTGCTTCATGAGATCAAGAATCTGACGCTGCACAGTGACGTCAACATTCGTGGTGGGCTCATCTGCGATCAACAGAGACGGAAACCCCGAGAGCGCCATCGCTATCACAGCTCGCTGCCGCATGCCACCACTCAGTTCGTGAGGATAGTCGTCCATCCGTTTTGACGGCGAATCTACGCCCACTTTCTTCAGGAGCTCCGTAGCTTTGTGGATAGCCTTTGATTTCGTGGTTACTTGATGAGCCCTAATGGCTTCGACAATCTGGTCGCCTATCCTGAACGCAGGGTTGAGTGAAGTCAGCGGATCCTGAAACACCATAGTGATCCTCTGCCCTCGCACACCCCTCATCTCTTTGTCGCTCTTCTTGAGCAGATCTTCGCCTTCGAAGAGTATCTGACCTCCAACTATCTCTCCTGGGGGCGGAATAATGCGAAGAATCGAATATGCCGTCACGGACTTTCCACAGCCGGTCTCTCCGACTATGCCAAACCATTCGTTCTGATTCACTTGGAGGTTGACGCCATCCAATGCCTTGACTACACCAGCATATGTGAAGAACTCCACGCGCAAGTCAGATATTCGAAGCAGCTCTGCTTGGGCCGCCACAGCTACCACTGGAACCGGATTCGCAACTCACAACCATCTATTCAAGGTATTCGCTCTTTCGCGTGTCACCGGCTAGCACTAGAAGCTCTTAAATGTGCAACACCGTTCTTCACAAGGGTCAAGGAGATAACCGTTGAGCAAAGAAAAGGAAAAAGTTTCTAGACGCAAGTTCATTACCTACACAGCAGCTGGGGCAGTTGTCGTAGCAGGAGCCGCAGCGGGCGTGTACTACGCAACGTTGCCTCCTACACCCGGACCTAGCCCAACGACAACCGCAGCCACTACCACAGCACTTCCGACAACTCTCGCACCTCGCGAGCTGATCGTGGGTGGCCAATGGATGACACGCATCATGGACGCCCAAAAGAGCGTTACTGGTCACGACGTAATCGTCTTGCGCCATGTATACGACACTCTGATTACACACCGACACCCGAACTACAACACGTATCTGCCCTCTCTTGCTAAGAGTTGGGAGATTTCCGAAGATGCAAAGGTGTACACCTTCCATCTTCGCGATGATGTGAAGTTCTACTTTAGTGGCAACCCGATGACAGCAGATGATGTTATCTGGAGTTTCGACAGGGTGTTGAAAGGACAGTTCCCGGCAACCAAGTCCTTCATTTACGTCAAGGAAGTACGGAAGATCGACGACTACACGGTGCAAGTGGAGCTGAAGAAGCCTTTCGTCGCATATCTCGCTCTCTTGGCAAGCCTGTACGACGGCGTCATCATGGATAGCAAGGCCATCATACCACACGTAAGCGGAGCATGGGGAACACCTGAGTGCGACTATGGCGCGCCGTGGGTTGATGTTCATTCGGTAGGTACGGGCCCATACTACATCAAGGAATGGAGCCGAAGCCAAAAAGTGGTACTGGAGAGGAACCCGGACTACTGGGGACCAAAACCCACCAATGACAGAATCACCTTCCAGATTGTGGCAGAACCAGCTGCCCTCCAGATGATGCTGGAAAGAGGCGACGTTGACATCGCACAGATCGGCATGCCCATGGATTCCATAATGGATTACATCGATCATCCAAAACCCGACATCAAGGTGGCTGAGGTCCCGACCTTTGCATGCTACGTATCACACATGAGCACAGCCTTCCCGCCTTTCGCAGATGCGAAGGTTCGTGAAGCTATGAGATACGCCATCAACTACCCAGAGATACGAGAGAAAATGATGCGCGGCAAGGCAATCCAGATGAGTTCCCCGCTCTACAAGGGACTGTTGGGCGGAGGTAAGATCCACTACGAATACGACCTAGAGAAAGCGAAGGCACTGATGTCTGAATCGAAGTACCCGAATGGCTTCGAAGTGACAAAGATCGTCCCATCTGCTGCCGACTTGGGCATCCCTTACAGAGATCTGGTACTGAAGGAAACGGAAGACTTGGCCAAGATCGGGATCAAAGTGAAGATGGAAGAGTATGACTGGTCCGTCCTGGACGAGAGAATTCCGGGCGGCAAATACGATTTCGCACAAGACATGCATACAATCATTTTCGTAGACCCCGAAGGGATGTATATGCTGAGCGGTGCACCTCGCCATGGCGAAAGCTTGTGCCTATCCAAGACTCCCTGGCGGGACGAAGAGATAGATTCACTACTGGACAAAGGACTAGCGGAAACGGATTCGACGAAGCGCGAGGATTTGTATGACCAAGCGAACAAGCTGATTGCAATGCGCGGCGTGGAGATCTGGTATTTCCAAGCAGAGGGGCTGTACCCGTACCGTTCAAACATCAAGAACTATGAGCCTTGGACGCATTTCGACATGATGGACTACTCGAACGTCACAAGAAGCTAAGACAAGCGACTCGACCTTCGAAACTCCTTTTTTTCTTCAATATATCTTGAGACGATACTGAATGAAATTCCATCAGTACGTGTTGGCGCGGATCGCAGTAACGGTATTTGTAATGATTGGAGTGGTTACGCTAGCCTTTGTAGTATCGCACCTGATACCAGTTGACCCAATACGTGCCGTCGTGGGACCGAGAGCAACCGCCGACCAGATAGAAATGGAGAGAGCCAGGTGGGGGCTCGACAAACCTCTGATCGTACAGTATGTGATCTTCTGGCAACAGCTCCTCCAAGGAAAGCTGGGGCGCTCCATTTGGTCGAGCAGACCTGTTGAAATTGAATTGGCTGAGCGTTTCCCGGCGACGGCAGAACTTACGTTAGCAAGCGCAGTGTTCGCGATAGGCCTTGGCATTCCGCTGGGCGTTATTGCTGCTACCCGCAGAAATCAGTGGGCCGACCAACTTGTTAGAGGCGTAACCATATTCGGGCTTTCGATACCTGACTTCTGGCTGGGCCTCATACTGTTGTACATATTCTATCAGCAGTTTGGCTTCGGGGGACTGGGACGCCTTTCAACAGGCGTGAGTCCTCCGACTCATATCACAGGCATGTTTGTCCTAGACAGCCTTCTGACGGGCAACTGGACCAGCCTAGTGGATTCAGCGTCTCATCTCGTGTTGCCTGCGTTTACGCTTTCTCTCTTCTTCTTGGCTGTGATTACGAGGATGACCAGGTCGAGCATGCTTGAGGTACTCAACAAGCCGTACGTTGCTGTGGCCAGGGTTAAGGGCCTCAAGGAACGGACAGTTATATACAAACACGCCCTGAGAAACGCTCTGATCCCCACAGTCACGACCATAGGCTTCTCTATCGGTCTCATTCTTGGAGGAGCAGTAGTTGTCGAGACCGTTTTCACGTGGCCTGGTCTAGGATACCTAACCTACCAAGCGGTCTTGAAGATGGATATACCATTCATCATGGGCCTCTCACTCTTGACCGCCTTCATCTACAGCATTGCAAACCTGCTGGTTGATATCGCGTACGGATTCCTCGACCCCAGAATAAGGTTCTAGTGGACCCGCAGTTGAACGCCACAGAAATCAGGCCAAGACTGAGCGGCCTGCAAGCAAAGTATCTCCCGCGGATAAGAGAGACCAAACTGACACTCTACATTATAAGAAAGAGCCCGCTCGCGATGACCGGAATAGTAATCATCGCAGTCTTCGTGCTCCTAGCATTTCTCGCGCCCTTTGTCAGTCCCAGTGATCCTAATGCCATAAACTTGGATAACAGACTTGCACCTCCAGGCCCTTCTTGTCTTTTTGGCTGCGACACTCTCGGCCGTGATGTCCTAAGCAGGGTAATATATGGTTCACAGATTTCCCTCTTCGTTGGGTTCTCGATCGTTGGAATCGGCCTCATAGTAGGTTCGACGCTCGGACTTGTGGCTGGTTATCTTGGTGGCAAGATTGGCGAGCTCATTATGAGGATAGCTGATGTCTTCATGGCATTTCCTCCGCTGGTCTTGGCCCTCTTCTTCGTGACTACGATGGGGCCGGGTCTGCTACACGGGCTCCTCGCTATTGGGGCCGTTTGGTGGCCGAGATACACAAGGCTCGCGTATGGACAAACGCTTTCGGTCAAGACGAACGACTACATTTCTGCCGCCAGACTCGCAGGCTTGCGAAGCGGGGGGATAATCATGCGGCATGTTTTTCCAAACTCCATGTCGCCTCTCATCGTTCAGTCAAGTGTGGACCTGGGCGATGCTATCTTGACAGCTGCGTTCCTGAGCTTCCTAGGAATGGGGGCCCAACCGCCCACTGCGGAATGGGGATCAATGGTTGCGCTGGGTCGAATGTACATTTTCTCTAACTGGTGGCTTTCGTTCTTTCCAGGGCTCGCTATTGCTATGCTTGTCCTCGCCATCAATTTCCTGGGAGATGGCTTGAGAGATGCTTTCGATCCAGTCATCAGGCGAACGATCAGCCTGAAGAAAGAAGTCGTACAGGCCGATGTCCACAGCAATGATTGAAGTCCCAAAATGGATGGACTGGCAAGTTGACGCAGGCTCAGACAGCCTAGCAGACTTGCCATGGCTGAGAAGCCCGCCTACTCAGCCGATACGTCGAAATAGACCGAAGAGATGCACGCGACGGACAACCCGAAAGCTTGGATATCACGATTTAGGAGTCATCAAAAGAGGGTTCTTAGGATGTTCCGGTCAATGCATCTCATATCCTCCGCAGACCCCTATTGACTGACCGTTGACGTAGTCTGCATCGTCCGAGGCAAGGAATGCAACCGCCTTTCCTATGTCCTCGGGAGTTCCCAGTCTTCCCACAGGTATCTGCTTAACTACCTCGTTGATGATCTGCTCCTCCGTCTTCTTTTCAATTGCTGCCAGTTCCTTGAAGACCTGCCTTAGCATTGGCGTATCTGCCCATCCAGGACAGATGGCGTTCACTCGAATGTGTTCCTTTGCGAGCTCTATGGCCAGTACCTTCGTTAGTCCTATGACTGCATGTTTAGAGGCGACGTAGTGTGCTTCAGTCGCGTGCCCCGTCTTCCCGGCGTCGGACGCGATATTGATGATTCTTCCACCTCCACGCCTGATCATCTCCGGGACAACAACCTTGCAACAGAGAAAGGTCCCTTTCGCATTCACGTCGTTCACAAAATCCCAATCCTCTTCAGCCATATCTCGAAAGAGAATGGAGCTGTGTACACCCGCGGAGTTGACGAGTATATCGACGCCCCCGAGCTCTTGGACAGATGACCTTATGGCGCGATCGACTTGAGCCCGCTTGGCTACGTCAACCTCTATCGCTACGCAGCGCCGTCCTAAATCCCTTATCTCCTCCCTCACGACTGCAAGTTCGGCAATCTTGAGGTCCCACAAAGCCAGATCCGCCCCTCTTTCTGCGAGTACTATGGCCACTCCTCGACCAATCCCCTGCGCCGCTCCGGTGACAATGGCTACTCTTCCCGACAGCTCAGTCACTCCAAGAATCACTCTCCTCTGCCTATTGCCATCGAAGAAGCCTGTGCCCGATACTTCAGCATTCCTGCATAATCGCGCCTCTAGGCGAAGCCTCGCAAAGTCTTTTACTTCGTCGGATCAAGCTCGATTCTGAAGGACAGATGAAACTCCACGAGAAATGCGCGATAGTAACAGGTGGGACCTCTGGCATAGGAAGAGCAACAGCGCTGCTTTTCGCGAGAGAGGGAGCAAGAGTTGTGCTTGTTGGACGTGACGAGTCAAGAGGAAAAGCAACCGCTTCGATCATAGACAAAGAAGGTGGACAAGCGACTTTCGTGAAGGCTGATGTATCAAGGAGCTCGGACGTGAAGAGGATGGTTGAGGAGACGATTCAGACGTATCGACGGATCGACGTTCTCTTCAACAACGCTGGGGTGAATCCGATCGGTACAGCCGTAGACACCCCGGAGGAAGTCTGGAACTACGTAATCAGCGTCAATCTGACGGGGGCTTTCCTCTGCTGCAAATACGTTCTTCCTCACATGCTAAAACAGGGAGGAGGCGCCATCATCAACATGGGCTCCGTGAATTCCTTCATGGCATTTGAGAATGAAGTTGCCTATGACGCATCAAAGGGAGGAGTCCTGATGCTTACGAAGGCAACAGCCTTGGATTTCGCGAGAAAGAACATCAGGGTCAACTGCATTTGCCCAGGCACCATCCAGACACCTCTGGTCCAAAAGATCTCGGACGAGTCAGGCGAGTCAACGATTGAGGCGATCAGGAGGAAACATCCTATGAACAGACTGGGAACACCTGAGGAGGTGGCAAGGGTCGTGCTGTTTCTTGCGTCTGATGATTCATCATTCATTACGGGCGAAGCGATAGCCGTTGATGGAGGCATTCTGGCCGGCTGGCCAACATGATTGGCCATCACTGAGACCGCATCTCTCTAGAGTCTCATAGCAGTCGTATGAAGTTCCGAAGAAACAGGCGGCAACGAACATTTCCCTACTCGGTCTTAGCCGTGGCGACTATTCGCCCTGTATTGTACGATTCGATGATGGCAAGAGCGACGCTCAGAGTCTGAACTCCTTCCTCGCCGCCAACAACCGGCCTCAGATCCTTTCTTATGCAGTTGACGAAATGGTCCACTTCTTCCTTGACTGCGCCGGTTGGGTGCCCATACATCGTCGGGAAGAATACGGTGTCAGGATACTCGCTTCCATCTGATGTGTCGATCTGGAGCTGGCGATTGTCAACCTCCATCTTCATCACACCCTTGGTGCCCCATACCTCGGTACGTTGCTCAAAAGTGGTGGGCTTCTTGTCTGGCACTATCCAGTTCGTGGCAATGGAACCCACAGCACCATCGTCCAGCTTCAGCGTAGCCTGTATGACATCCGGCCCTTTGGAGCCGAGGAGTTTGCTTGATCCTTCAGCGTATACGCGCACGACTCTGCTTTCACTGTACCATTGTACCAAATCTATGTCATGAACGGCGTCATAGAAGATGAGATTCGTCCATTCCGAAACTCGCTTTGTGATCGAGATTGGATCCGTCCTGTGCGATCTTATCAGATTGATTTCCCCGACTTTCCCCTCTTGTATTCTTTCCTTGGCTATCGTGTAAATGGGCTCGAACCGCGAGGCATAGCCCACCAACAACTTGACCTTACTGGAACTGCAGGCGTCCACGATCGCCAAGGCATCCTTCATTGTCGCTGCTATCGGTTTCTCGCACAGTACATGAATACCCATCCTGGCCGCCTTCTCTGCAGGACCTCGGTGATATCGTTCCGGAGTCGCGACAGAAATGGCCTGTAGGTCTTCCTTGTCAAGCATCTCACCATAGTCCGTGTAGTATCTGTTGATGGAATACTTCACGGCCATCTCCTTTGCTCTGGCTTCATCGGCATCTGCTATGCTGACGACGTTTGTGAAGGGGTTATTGAGGTAGGCTCTGATGTGGGTTTCGCCCATCAGGCCGACTCCTACGACAGCGACGTTGATACGACCGTTTCTCGACATCCCAGTCACTCGTCTTCAATTACCATTGGATTTGCAAGATGAAGATGGCGGCCTATCAGGGAAATGTGCACGCGCGGATTGTCACCGGCCAGTATGCGGTCACGCCAGGGCGCGCAGAGCTTGTTCAGTGGCGTCGACACATTTCTGCACGTCTTGCTCAGAGTGTTCGGTACATACGAACAAGTGCTCGTACTGCTGAGGATGGAAGTAGATGCCGCGTTTCATCAACTCCTTATGGAACTTCAGGTACTTGGCCGAGTCGCAACTGAAGAAGTCTCGATAGTTCCGTATCTTCTTCATCTTCGTGAAGTAGAGCTGACAGCCGCCTGCAGCCATGCCCTGGACCATGCCCGTCGTGTGCGTCTTCTCCACGGCATCTTGCAGGCCGTCTTGGAGCATCTTCCCAACCTTGTGCAGATGCTTGTAGACCGCGCAATCATTCTTTGTGAGCTCGCTCAGGGCAGCGTATGAAGCCGCTGCGCAGAGAGGATTTGCATTGTATGTTCCTGTGTGGGCTATCTTTCCTGGCACGACTAGCTCCATGATCTCTCTCTTTCCCGTGATGGCGGATATTGGAAATCCGGCGCCCAGAGCTTTCCCAAACGTTGCAAGGCCGGGTTTCAGGCCGAAGTATTCCTGTGCTCCTCCTGGAGCAAGCCTGAATCCCGTGATGACCTCGTCCAATATGAAGACAACATCGTGCTCTTCACAGAGCTCTTGAAGGCCCTTAAGGTAGCCCTTCTCAGGCATGACCGTACCAATATTCATCAGGACAGGTTCGGTGATTATGCCGGCGATCTCATGCGACTTTCTCCTCAGAGTCTTCTCAACAACAGAAAGATCATTCCAGGGTAGAACTACCATTGTCTTTAGCGTGTCTTCTGGGATTCCCCATGATGATGCTATCTTGAAAGGTGCCAGCTGGGACCCCATTGGCGGGGTTCCTGATCCTCCTACCAAGACGTAATCGTGTGAGCCATGATAACATCCCTCAAATTTGATGATCTTGTCCTTGCCGGTGTAGCCACGGGCTATCCTGATCGCGGCCATCGTGGCTTCGGTTCCAGAACTCGAGAATCTGACCATATCCGCATTTGGCACCATCTCGCACACCTTCTCGGCCAGCTTGACTTCAGTCTCGTTGAGCACAGCGAAGGCCGTGCCCTTCTCAAGTTGGGCCCTGACGGCGTTCATCACCGTCTCGTGACAGTGACCGAGGATGCACGGGCCCATGGAAAGGATGAAGTCGATGTACTCGTTACCATCTGCATCCCAAATCTTGGAACCTTTTCCTCTCTCAAACGTTAGAGGATAGGGATCGAAGATTGGATAGCATTGTGCATGAGAGCTGGCGCCGCCGGGCATCACTTTGCGCGCTCTCTCATAGAGGTTCCATGAATTGCGTGTCTTCAGACCAGAGGCATATTCAAGATAGTCTCCCGTCACTTCTGACACTTCCATGTTCGATGTCATGTTGCAGATATAAGAATCTAAGCAATGTTGCAATGGGTTCAAGATCGGTTTGATTTTCCGCAGACTGGTCTGAGATGTGCGATCAACATTGCGTTGTTCTAACTACCTACATATGTCATGGAAGTATACGTCTGCAGGACACAGCTAATGAATTCCCTGATGCGGCCGTTCATAGTTCCAGTAACGGACGAAACCTTGATGGCTGGGAAACATCCGTGACTCACAAACGTACGCCTAATGGAGCACCTCAATCTTTCCGATCGTCGAAGGCCTACGCACACTTGTGACGACATGCTCAATCCCGTTTCCCCTGACGAACTCCGTGAACTCTGGCCTGCCTCCCCTGGCTGGATCGAACTGGCAGCTCCGATCCGTCAAGACCCGATCAGGCTTCCCGAACCACTTTCATGGGCTTCATCAGCTTGCCTCTCTGCTACTCCGACTCTCTTGTTCACTCTAGGGCCTTCCGTCGCCTCGCAAAGCTTGCAATATGTCTTTGGCTTTCACAGCACAGCATGGTGATAGTAAGCTTCAAGTCGTGAGCAGATGATACGGAGTCGCAAACAAGAGAGTGCTAGAGTGATGGCTGCTTTTCCCACTGTACCAATCGTACGTGCTGAAGGAGCAGTCACACCAACGGAGTAGTGATGTGAGTCATGCAGACGATACGTGTCGCCGCCGTCAGTATGAATGGTTATCTCGGCGAGCCAGAGCGAGTGCTCAACAATATCGCCGCCTGGTGTAAGAGGGCGGTCGCGGATAAGGCGGATCTTGTGCTGTTTCCGGAAGCAGTGGTTCACGGGCATGGCACCTCAAACACGTGGGCAATCGCCGAGACCGTGCCGGACGGACCGAGCGTGCAACGATTAATCCAGCTCGCTCACGAGCATCGCCTCTTCATCTGTGCGGGGCTGAGTGAGAAGGAACGCGATATCGTCTACAACACACAGGTGCTGGTCGGTCCAGATGGTTACATCGGCAAGCAGCGCAAGCTGCACCTGTCGCGGGATGAGGTGTTCTACTACACGGGCGGCCGAAACATCAACGTTTTCGGAATTGGGAAATGCAATGTCGGCATTGGGATCTGCTGCGACAACGAGTTCCCTGAGGTGATGCGAATACTCGCATTGCGCGGAGCCGATGTACTGCTTATGCCGCACGCTTCTCGAGATAGGAGGTGGGAGGATACACCTGAGAGCGAGGCCGCGGCTCGGCGTTATGTGCATGACTACTACATGATGTATGTTATGCGGGCCAAGGAAAACGCCTGTTTTGCAGTACTAGCGGATCAAGCCGGACGCGCGGGCTATGTGGACATTTACCCCAGAGACCATCCAGATCAACCTCACCACCCAGGAGCGGCGTTGATCTTCGGCCCAGATGGCGCCGTGCTAGCTTCAGCGCAAATGGAACGCATTCGCGAAGAAATGATCGTGGCCACTCTTGACGCCAGACTTCTGGCGGAGCAACGCGCACATACGAACTACCAACTGCGCAAGCGCCGACCCGAACTGTATGGCGAACTGGTACGTGAGCAAGTGTCCTCATAGCGAATTCTTGAACACCTTGCTGTCATGACTCTCGATGGCGGGCTCTCTCATCTCTACTATCTTGCCTAGGTGCTCTGCAACCAACCCTCAATAGCCGGCTCAACATCGACTGACGACCTGAGCGTCATTGCTTTCACACTCGGCCACAGATTCGCACACGACAATTGGCATTCATACACGACAATAGATCATTACGAATGTCACAATGGGTTCAAGATCGGTTTGATTTCCCGCAGACTGGTCTGAGATGTGCGATCAACATTGCGAGCAAAGCCTTAATTGCCATACGTTGACTCGGTGCGCACGTCGTAGAACCCGGAGGAAAGAGAAGTGCGGCGAACAACGGCTGATCAAATCATCGAGACAGACGTTCTTGTTGTGGGAGGAGGGATTGCTGGGCCAAGAGCTGCAATCGAGGCAAAGAACAACGGTGCAGAAGTGCTCATGATTGTGAAGGGTATCTATGGTGCCAGTGGTTGCTCACTCTCCCCCTCTGAGGCCGCAGCAATCGGACCGTGGAGCGATCCAAATGATTCCGTGGAACGGCACCTAAAGGACATGATAATCAACGGAAAACAGTTCCTCTGCGATCAGGAGCTCACGAGGATCCAAGCCCTTGAAGGTGGAGAGAGGCTTCTCGAACTAGAGAAATGGGGTATGCGCTGGGACCGAGATGCCGAAGGAAAAATCACTCTCTTTCCTAGCAGCAAGCTGGGAGAACCTGGACAGTCACCAATTGATCGTTGGATAACGTTCGGAAGGGTTGGAACACATGCGGAAGGCCCTTTCTGGACTGGCCACGGGACGGTCGATGTTCTCCGCGATCAACTCAATCGACAAGGGATCCCTTACATTCAGGAGACTATACTCTCGCGAGTGTTCGTCACCGACAACCACGTAACAGGTGCCATGGTATACGACTATTTGAACTCCCAGATCATTCTAGTCAAATGCTCGGCAGTGGTTCTGGCCACCGGTGACGCAACTCAGGTCTATTTCCCACACACAATGGTCAGCGGCGAAGGAACCGGGGACGGCTATGCGGCCGCGTACGAGGCGGGAGCCCAGCTTGTCAACATGGAACAATACGAATACCTTGCGATAATGTACGCATACCCTGACTCTGCAAGAACCAAAGCGGTTCTTGAGAGCCCCACTGAATCTGAAGTAATGGCCTACGTCGTAAATAATCTAGGAGAGAGATTCCTAGAAAGATACTATCCGAAGACAAAGGAGCTGAGCAACCAGGCAGAACTGGGCAAAGCGTTCTGGCAGGAAGTAAGAGAAGGGCGAGGAGGACCACACGGCGGAGTCTTCTTGGATCTCCGCCATGTTCCGCGTAAGCTATTTGCGCGAAGCGCGCCTGGTAGGCTTGAGATGATCGAGAAGCTCGGCTTCGACAGTCGAAAGGATTTGATCGAGATTTTCCCATCCGTTCACACGACGACCGGAGGTGTCAGGATTGATTCACGTTGTCAATCGAGAGTGCATGGGCTGTTTGCCGCAGGGCAGGTTGCGTTTGCAGTGGGCGACTGTCTAGTTGAAGGGGCAACTGGAATTGTGGATGCCCTGGTGTGGGGAAAGCGAGCGGGCGAGTTTGCAGCTGCATATTCACAGAATAGGAAGCCACCTGAACCGAATGTGGCTGACGTAGATGAAGAGCTTTCCCGCCTTAGAGCCCCGCTTGAGGCGAACGAAGGGGTTCCTCCGATCAAAATCATGCGCAAACTTCAGCATACAATGTGGGAAGGAGCCTCAATCATCAAGAATCAAGAAGGACTCGAGAAGACCCTCCGAGAGATAGAAGAGATCCGAAAATCGATGCTGGACAGCATGTGCACTAGTATCAAGTCGGGAATGTTCAACTACGAAATGCGTGAAGCAATCGAAGCCAGGCACATGCTCATCGTAAGCGAGATGATAGTAAGATCTTCGCTGACGAGAAAGGAAAGCAGGAACAGATTCCATAGATCAGACTATCCTAACCAAGATGATAAGCACTGGCTCAAACACATTCTGATCGAGAAGACGCCAACTGGCATGAAACTCGTAACGATTCCAGTGGAGTTTCCGTACGTTAGGCCAAACGAATCCGACTAGATACCTGCAACTCTCAATCGTAGTACAGTCATACTCAGAAACAAGCAGCTTGCGAGAGCGATAGTCTTAAGTTCACATGAGATTCGCCGGGAGATCGGTGGCACCGCAACTTGAGTGGCTGCAGAGCTTCTCTCGATTTTGAACTGTCTGGTTTGCGAACACTTCTGTTGGAAAACGATCTGATTAGGATGACAATCCTCCTAGACCGTGGTGGAAACATCTATGAATACGTCCTGAAGTCTGAGAACTGTGATTTTCTCTTCCATCATCCTCGGGTCAAGCCTAAGCCGCCGGTGCTCGGGACCGCTGGAGGCATTGACAACTGGTGGTTTGGTGGAATCGACGAAATCCTGCCAACAGCTTTCCCTAGCACATACCGGGGGGAGGAGTATCCAGTGGAAGGTGAGCTTTGGGCTCAGAAGTATTCCTGCGAGATACTGAAACAATCGGCGGACGAGGTAGAGGCGTATCTGTCGACTCACACGACAATCTCGCCCTTCAAGGTCGAAAAATGGATCAAGCTGGTAGCTGGAGAGCCTAGACTGAGAATCCGCACAAGAATCACAAACACGGGATACAGAGACTTCCATTTTCTATGGGGATACCACAGCACCTTCGCGGTTACGCCCGATCATCGCATAGACATGCCTGCTGGCAAGATGCTCGTAGAGGACTTGGTACCAGAATCCAGATTCCAGCCGGGAACCGTCTACAACTGGCCGATGGCGATTGACAAATCAGGACAAAAAGTGGATGTGAGCAGACCGCTCGAACCATCCGCATTCATCGACGAGTATCACTATACAACTGAGCTGAAGGAAGGCTGGTACGCAGTGACCGACTCAAAAAAGAAGATGGGCATAGGCATGTCATTCCCTAGAGAGACACTCTCAACGATCCATCTCTGGCTGAACTACGGTTTCTTCAGAGGTTGCTACGCTATAGGTCTATATGCAATGACCGGTTACCCTGCTGCCCTCCACAAAGCGATAGAACAAGGAACATGCTCGCATCTGGATGCCGGGAAATCGCTCGAATGTGAAGTGAGCTACGTAGCTTACACCGGACTTGCGCGAGTCTCTCATATCGACGGCAACGGAAAGGCTAGCTGACGTTCTTCGCAAGTACCATGAGGCACGATAGTCAATTCTTGAAAGCAGGAATCGCTCAGAAATGCACTCAAGCAGAGGAAGTCTGGAACCCTGAAGCGTTCCCTGCACAACTCAGTGTCCGCAATCCAAATCTGGGTGACAAGGCGAGATACGCCAATCATCACCCTTCCGCGACCGGAGGGGAAACTGTATCAATAACCTTAGAAATCCTTAACGATCAAGCTATGCAAAGGAGCGATTTGGATGAGCTCAGAATACTCTCCTGATCTCCAACTTTCAGGAAAAGTTGTAGTGGTGACCGGTGCCGCACGCGGAATAGGTGAGGCGATAGCCAGAGCTTTCGGATTTGCCAAATGCAGTGTGCTGGTTGCAGATCGAATGAAGCGACCCGACGGGCGAAGCAGAGGCGAAGCCCTTGCGAAACAGATTGAGAAAGCCGGTGGTCACGCCCTCGTCATGCAGGTGGACATAAGTGATCCAGAACAAGTCGAGAAGATGCTCAAGGCTGCGGTGGAGAAATTCGGACGAGTGGACGTCTTCGTCAATAATGCGGCTATAATGAAAGGCGGCTTCCTAATTAGCACGGATGATAAGAATCTCCAGGAGCATCTTGACATCAATGTCAAAGGGAGCTTCCACTGCTGTCAACTCGCAGCAAACCAGATGATCAAACAAGGTAAGGGCGGAAAGATCATAGTAATCTCGTCGATAGACGGGATAGAGGGCAACGAGGGCGAGATCTCATACGCCATGAGCAAGGCAGCACTAATTCTGATGACGAAATGTATGGCTGTGGAGCTTGCACCTCACAAGATCAACGTGAACGCTATTGCACCTGGCTGGGTAGCAACTGAGATGAGCGTTCCCTACGTTGATGCCCCATTAATGAAGGAAATCCAGAAGCGCGTTCCATTGGGAGCCATGGCAAAACCTGAAGAGATCGCAGGTGGAGCACTTTTCCTAGCATCACACTTGTCAAGTTATGTGACGGGCCACGTACTGGTGATGGATGGCGGACAGACAGTCAATCTAACCATCAAGGCAGGCGAAAGCATCCCGGTCTATGGATAGCCTGAGACTCCGGAACCTCATCCGACTGAGTCAAGCGGCCCTATTCCATCCGAAGTATTCTCAGGGCGTTCTGTCCGAGTATCATCTCTTTCTCTTTCTCGTTGATTTTCAGTAGTCGTATTTTCTGAAGTTCCAAGGACTGGAAGGTCCAAGGGAAGTCTGAGCCGAAGATCACGCGTTCTGCGCCTATGTCGCGCACGGCTTTTTCTATGACGTGAGGAATGCAGAATGTGCTGACATCCAGAATGATATTGTCAGCCTTCTTGGCTGCCTTGATCGCGCTCGGCCAGTAGTTGTCTGCCTGACCCATATGAGCCATGATTACGCTTGCGTCTGGGTACAATTCGGCCAGGTAGAGAACGTCGAGGGGCTGAGCATAGACGCAGCCGCCGCCAATTCCTGCCCAGCCTGCGTGAGTCAGTACAGGAACTTTCAGATCCTGCGCTCTTTCCATCACCGGGTAGACTATCTCGTCATGAATCGCGAACCCGTCAAGCGCAGGATGAAGCTTGATCCCCTTAATGCCCAGATCTCTAACGGCTCTGTCGATCTCCGCGCAGGCTTCAGGGGAATAAGGATCGATGTGAGCGAAGCCAATGATGCGGTTTGGGTATTTTCTCACCGCCGCTGCCACTTGTCTGATGTCATCCTTGTAGTCTTTTGTCAGTTGCGAGATCGCCGCCATGTCGATGCCATTCGCGTCGATTGTCCGGATGATCTCTTCCGGACCGGTCGCTGGAAGTTGAGCGGGAACGTACGGAGGGCCTATGTGACAATGTGCGTCGACTATCAAACGCAACGCCGCGACATACTGCCGGCTCTCATGATATAAACTATCAACTTGCTGTCTGACAACTACAACCGGTCAGCACCTATGATCGCGCCACACGAGGGCTAGGATCTGATGAGCGAACCCTATCCCACAGAGCAACTTCAGCTAGCGTTTCAGTGCTCCGACTACGATCGCCTTGGTTAGATATTTCTGCAGGATCGTCGCTAGGGCGAAGGGTGGGATCGATGCGATGATCACCGACGCTGCTAGCTGGCCGTACTCCAACCTCTGCGTGCTTTTGAAGCTTAAGATGTAGGGCGGAAGCGTGAGGTTCTCTGTCAAAGTCAAAGCAAAGAAGAACTCACCCCACGAGGTCATCAAGGCGAACGTGGCGACAGCTATCAGTCCTGGGCTCAGCAACGGTGCAAGAACTTTGACGAGAGCCTGAAAGCGCGTCGCGCCGTCAACCATAGCGGCTTCCTCGTAGTCTTTCGGTATTCCGTCAAAGAAATCTCGCAGTATCCATGTCGCCATGGGAATCGTTATGACAGAGTGGACGAGCATCAGGCCGAGATGCGTGTTTGTGAGCCCTATCCTCAAGAACAGGATGAAGAACGGCAGAGCCATTATCATGACTGGAATTATTCTAGGCAGGAATATCAGGATGAAACTCTTCCCCTTGCCACCGAAGTCGAGGCGCGAATGCGAGTATGCTGCGGGGGTCGCAAGGACCAATGTTATTGCGACTACTCCCAAAGCAACTACAATCGAGTTGATCAGCGGCTGTGCAATAGTGCCCATGCTTGCTCCCCAGACTTGCTCCTCTCCTGTGATGGGCTTTCCAAACAGTATGGATTCATAGTTATCGAAAATCGGCTTCCTAGGAATAATTACGGCAGAGGAGATGTCAACGAAATGGGATATGCTCGTGGTGAATGTCCAATAGAGCGGCAGGATGACCCACAGAAAGCAAGCAACGGCGGCCAGATAAAGCAGAATGCGTGAGAGTCTTCCCTTCAGCGATAGACCCTCCTGTAGAAGAACGTTAAGAACGGAATCCCGAACATCATTGTCAGGGCGGTCATAACCAGTGCGATGGCGGCTCCCTCGCCCATGGACATGAACTGGAAGAATGTTCGGAATGCGTTCATGGACAAGGTCAAGGTCGCGGTGCCGGGTCCCCCTTTAGTCATGACATAGATTACGTCGAACATCGTGAGCGCAATCATACCATTCGACAACACAGTGAAGCTCAAGACCGGTTGGATGAGAGGCAGCGTGACGTGTCTGAACTTGCCAAAGATCCCGGCACCGTCGATGATTGCGGCCTCATAGTAGATCGGATCGATGGTTTGCAGGCTTGCGAGGACGAATATGGCTGTGAAGGACGAAAGTAGCCATACCGAGGCGACGGATACGGCTGGAAGGGCTGTCTCCGGAGACAGGAAATTGATGGGTTCGGTTATGAAGTTGAGTTGGGACAGCACGCTGTTCAGGTAGCCGTGATTTAGGTCGAAAGTGAACGCCCACATAAGGCCAATGGCAACCCATGGTATTGCCCAGGGAATTCCTAGGATCGACCTCAGTATCGTTCTTCCCTTGAATTGGCTGTGGGCAACCAATGCAGTGCCAAGACCTACCAGCGTGGCTCCGACGACAGTCATTGCCGCATATCCGAATGTTATTGGAAAGGATCCGAGAAAGTCCGGGTCACGTGCTATGATGAAGAAGTTCTCTAGGCCCACGAACTTCTGCGTACCGTCGAGCCGAGTATCCGAGAAGCCGAGCACGATTGCGTACATTGTTGGAAACAGACCCGACGCTAGGACAAAGATGATCGCTGGGAGGACAAGCAGCCAACCCAGCGTATTCGGTTTCACTGCTTCCACACTGGCGCCTATTCAGACTCGGCTATTAGTTCTCTAGCCTTGTCCCCCACAGTCTTCTCGAAGCCCGCAAGGTCAGTCTGTCCTAGCATGTACTTCATGATTGTTTCCTTGGCTATTTCACTGAACTCTGCAAACCATGGTTTGAGCTGCCAGTAAGGCGACAACATGTACTTCTCGAAGTACTCCTTGTATCCGGCGAAACCGGTTCCGGGGTTCCAAGCGTCAAACTCCGCCTTCACAGCCGGATCGTTGAACCAGTCAACGTAGGGTTCCAGTAGCCCAACTACGCCCCACTCCTTGAGCAATTGATAGTTCCCGCTCGAGTCTTTCCATGTCAGGTACTTCAGTAGTTCCCAACCCCATTCTCTGCTATGGGAGTTCTTGCACAATCCCGTCCATTCACCCTGAGTCACTATCTTGGACTCGTTTCCGCCAAGCGGTTTAGGTAGCAGGCACCAGTTTCCTTTCTCAGGGACATCCCCTGTCATCGACCTGTTGACCGGCTCCATACAGTACTGGTGCGCATCCTCATACATTGTATAGCCTTTTGCAGGGTTGAGCGACAGAACGTCCCATCCGTCTGTAAAGACGCTGGACGGGAAGAGTTTCTCGTCGTACATGGTCTTCATCCATTTCAGTACCTCAGCGTTTCTGGAATCTCCTTCGAACAACGGTTTGTTGTCCTCGCTGAACGGCGTCAACCCTAGTTCTACTAGGTACTGTTCCCATATCCACTCTGCATTTTCAAGAAGCTGCGTGAAATATGGCGCTGGTAGGTTCCATTTTTTCTTGGCTGCCTTGCACTGCTCGTAGACTTCGTTTCTGTCTCGGGCCGGTTCAAAGCCGAGTTCGTTGACCATCCTCTTGTTGTAGAACGGGAACCAGCCTGCCAAGTAGTATGGCATGGCAATCAGCTCTCCGTCCTTCAAGTAGAAGTCCAAGAGACCGGGGAACATCTCCTTCTTCACTTGATCTGCGCCGGGCAGTCCTTCGAGGTTCTGTAGCCATCCTGCGTTGTACCATGCGTCACGGTATCCTATGCCAACGGACATCGTGTCGACCGGAGCTCCGCCCATGATCTTCGTTATCATGCTGCTTTCGTATCCAACGCGCGGTCCCACATGCTGTTCAACCTTGATCCCGGTATCAGCGGTGAACTTGTCGAGGCTCTTCTTCACGAATTCTGGGCCGAAGAACCACTGGAAGTGATCCAGCTGGGCAGGCTTCGCGGACGGCGTCGTCGTCTGAGCGGTAGCTGTCTGAGTCAGGGTCTCTGTCACTACTGGAGAGGGGGCTTGGTTAGTGGCGGCGTAGTATCCGGCTGCGCCTGCAACACCAGCAACCACGATTCCTGTGGCGGCGTATTTGACGAAATTCCTGCGGCTAACATCTTTCTTCTCGGACATCAAAAATCTCCTTACCTTTGACGCTGGCCAACGAGTATTTAGAACTTGCGTGGTGGTGGTACCTTGGAACATCCTTGTTCCTGTGCGAAGAATAATGTCGGGCCAGCGCGGAGCCGTCTCCTCCGAGTCTAGCTAGTGATAGTCAATGCGCTTCCGTATTCCTCGCATCTTGAACTCTCTGACGAAATCGGTCAGGCCATTAACGATCGCGTCAAAGATGAGTTTTCCTTTCTCCTTCGTGGCTAGCGTGGGGTCGCCAATGACTCCTGTTTTTGACATTCTGCTCCAGTAGTCCATGAAGGCAACGGTTCCACCCACGGCGCCTCCTTGAAGATCCCAGTAGATGTACTTCGACTTCTGGAATGTCATGTCCTTCTTGGCCTTGCTCATGTCAACCAGATTCGGGGCCAAGTAGAGAAGAAGCGACGTCTCAAGTTCGCACGCGTGTGCCATACCGCCAGGCCAATCCGACTGCCGAACCTTCTTCGCCGCTTCCTGTCCAAAGTCCCAGTAGTTCAGTGCTGCGCAAATGGATTCGGTAGTGTTTGTGATCTTTCTAGCAGCAATCTGTGTGAAGGGCGTATTGCTGCCGTGTCCATTCACAAACACGAGTCTTCTGAATCCGTGGTGCGCGGCCGAGCCGCCTATGTCCATCAAATAGCTAATGAAAGGGTGCCAATCAACCCAGAGTGTTCCAGGGAAATCCTTGTGATGCTCATTGAATCCATACCAAACGGGTGGAAACACAACAGCGTCTCTGGGAGCATTCTCAGCAACTTTCTTGCAGACGGCGTGGCAACATAGAACGTCAGTTGACAACGGCAGGTGGTAGCCATGCTGTTCAGTCGTTCCGACAGGAATCATTACAACACGACCTTCCGCCACAGCCTCTTTGGTTTCAGGCCAAGTCATCTCTTCATACAGTATCTTCGTTGTCATCCTGCGTCCGTAGCACTGACAGGCAGTGCCGTATTTATCTGTGCGCACCTGTGTTCATTGACCATTGATAGTACAGAGCACTCATTGTGGGAATCATTCGCACTGGACATGCGATAGCATTTGATCCGTGAGTACGCTATTTGTGAGCTGACCAAGTACCGTCACCAATGGGCAAGCCATATAATGCTACGCCTCTGCTACTACTGGGGTGGGTTGGCCATTGGCTTCCGTTACTCTCAAACAAGTCAACAAATCCTTCGGCAATGTGGTTGCAGTAGACAACGTCTCGATTCAGATCGAAGACAGGAGTTTCGTCGCACTTCTTGGACCATCGGGATGTGGGAAGACAACAACACTCCGCCTCATAGCAGGACTTGAAGAAGCTAATTCAGGCGACATCTACATCGGTGACAGATTGGTCAATGACTTGAGTCCACGCGACAGGAATGTTGCGATGGTCTTCCAGAGCTACGCGCTCTATCCTCACATGAGCGTCTTCGACAATATGGCATTCCCTCTCAAGATCCGCAAGGTCCCTAAAGACGATACCGTAAAACGCGTCAAGGACGCTGCAGGTCTCCTTGGGATTCAGGATCTCCTCAAAAGGAAACCAAAGGAGCTGAGCGGTGGTCAAAGGCAGAGAGTGGCGCTCGGACGAGCAATCGTCAGAAACCCAGAGGTCTTCCTCCTCGACGAGCCTCTCTCAAACCTCGACGCAAAACTGCGTGTCTACATGAGGGCTGAATTGAAACGTCTCCAGCGTACCCTAGGCGTGACGACCATCTATGTCACGCATGATCAGATTGAGGCTCTTACTATGTCGGACAGAATCGCAGTTATGAATGACGGCAAGCTTCAGCAGTTGGACGGTCCCGACGAGCTTTACAGGAAGCCGGCGAACACGTGGGTGGCCGGCTTCATAGGTAGCCCACCGATGAACCTCTTCGACTGCACACTCACATCAGAAGGGAAACAAGCCATTCTCGACGCTTCAGACTTCAAGTTGCAGATAGATTCAGAGTTCGCTGAGGCGATCCGAGTGCGATCCTCATCTACAGAACTCATTCTGGGAGCAAGACCTGAAGACCTTAGCGTCGTCAAGGGCAAGTTGAGCACTCGGGATATTCCAGCCGAGATCTACGTTGTGGAACCTGTGGGCGAGAGCACTATTGTTGATTTGAAGATAGGGAACTACATCGCAAAGGCAAGAGCCCCTCCTGGCTTTAAGGCCGAGATCGGCGATAAGGTCGGGGCCACGTTCGCGATGGACAATATGCACATCTTTGACAGAAAGACCAGCCAGCTCCTAGTATAGCACGAGTATCGTCGCGTGATCGGTTCCCTCTACGTCAGTCACTGCAGGTCCCCACTTGAGACCCGTCAGATCGTCAGGACCCCGGTCTGTTCGTGATGTAGAGACCTACCAGTATCAGCCCCATGCCGAGAAGAGATGTTGGTCGCACATCCTCTCTGAGGAGTAGCCATCCAAGGAACACCGCAACCATGGGGATCAGATAGCTCGATGAAGAGAGGACGGTTACGTCCTCCTCTCTCAGGAGAAAAAGCCACAGGCAGACGGCCATCCCGCTTACAAAGATGGATAGATACAGGATCAGCATCAGATAGGACCGCGTCAACGGAAACGACACGCCCTCCACGAAAAAAGCCAACGGGCCCACAAAGATAGCCCCGAGAGCCTGTTGAACGACGCTTGTCAGGATCGGGTCGACATGACTCAGGCTCCTCTTGTAATAGAGAATTGTGACGGCCCAGAGGAAAGCTCCGAGTATCAGCAAGAAGACTCCTGGACTCGCGATTCCTTGGAAGAAACCGGCGCTTCCGACCGAGAGCACGACGACACCGAAGAAGCCCAGAAACACACCCACGAGCCTCTGCCAGGTTGTCTCACTTTTCAAGAACAGAACACACAGGCAGAACACGAATATGGGCTGAGTGTATGTTAGTACTGCACCTACGCCTGCGGTCTCATAAACGAGCCCCCAGTACATGGGAACGATCACAGAAGCGTTGACTGCACCCAGAAGCAACAACCTCCGCAGTGTCCTCTTGTCTTTCGGCATCTTCCTTCCAACGTAGACCAACAGAGGAGACAAAGCAAGGGCCGACAGCGCAAACCTGTGAAACGCAACATTCAGCGGACCGACTTCAGTGACCGCAAGCTTCACAGTGGACCAACCTGAACTCCAGAAGAATACGAGCAGTGCAAACAGGATCCAGTTCCTTGGGTGTTTCAAACAAGCTTCACCTTCAAGGCAATCATCGTGCAGATCTCACGCCAGTCTCTCAACCTAGGTCTCACTTTTTGCAGTGAGGACGGAACACCGTACGTGTCTGACACTTCCCAAGGTTCACGTTCCGAAAGCCTCGGACACCGGCATGAAGAAACCGACGGCTCCTATGCATGTTTGGAATACCTGCCGTAGTGTTTGACTGTTCTGATTAGGGCTTTCACGTTTTCCAGCGGGATCGGCGGGTAGACTCCTCCCAAGTATCCTGTCGCCATCATCACGTAGCCTCCTCCCGGAGCACCATCTTGTATGGATTTCTTGCACATACCTACGACCTGTTGTGGATCCCTATGTGCAAGATCTATCTCGTCCACATTCCCGAAGAGACAGATCTTGTTCCCTACTCTCCTTTTCGCCTCTCCCAGGTCAACATCTCCACGTGGTGGAGGCTCTAGCGGGTTCAGGGCATCCACGCCGGTCGCCACGATCTTATCCAGTAGGACTCCAACCTTGCCATGCATGTGAGTGTGAGCGATTCCGTCCACTTCATGAATTGCTTCTACCACTTTCTGATCATATGGAAGGACGTACTTCTCGTAGTTCCGTGGATGCGCCATTGTCGCTGACAGAAGTTCGGCACCCGTCAACAGATATACATCCACCCCCACTTTCGCCAGATAACGGATATAGTCAAGCAGGTATCGCAAAGCGACATCTTCGATCTGGAAAATTGTATCAGGCTTCCGTATGCAGTTCACAAGAAAAGTGTCAACCCTCATCAGAAATGCCGGGAGATATATGGGAACGGGGATCACCAAATGCACGACTCCCCGTTCGCCCAGCCTGCGTTTCCATTCCAAGTACGGCTTCGGGTCAGGCTTAAGTGGCCTGTAAGGGATTGAGAGGAATCGTTCGAAGTCTTTCTCATCCTTCACGAAAGGCTCGATCTTCCACTCTCCGCCAAAATGCTCAGGAAATATCCTCACAATGCTCCGAAGAGGGCCTTTGGGAGTCTCGACGCTGTAACGAACGTAGTCGTGACCGCCTTGGGAGAACCGCTCAGACCTCAGCGGTGTGTCGCCCAAGTATATTCTACATCCATCCATGCCAGCTATGTCTACAAGGAAGGTCACGTCCGATTCATTCATGACCAGGTCAACAACGGATCTGTCCCCAGACTTCACCCACTCTTCCGTTGTGAAGAAACCGATGGGAACTCGGTCTGGCTCTTCGAGTCTATACGCCGCCATTAGTCTCTCTCTTGAGGTCATGTCAGACATACGGTAAGTCCGCTCGCCTTGATTCGAACAATCCCAGCATGTGCGCGACCGCACCACTTATGCGCTTTGATAGCTCTCCGCATATTCTGTGCGCTTTTTTGCTTCACTCCAATCCCATCATATCGGAGCGGAATTTGCGTGGGAGCATTCTAGCAAGACCCTTTTGTACCTGGAATTATAGTTGCATGTTGGTCTTGCTGTATGTTCGATCTAATGGTCAGAAACGGACATGTGGTCGACGGTACGGGCAGTCCCTGGTTCAAGGCTGACTTGGGGATAGAAGATGGGAAGATCGTCAGAGTAGGTTCCCTTGGCTCAGCCGGAGCAGACAAGATCATCGACGCTACGGGCCTGGTAGTCTCACCAGGCTTCATCGATATTCACTCGCATTCGGACTTTGAATTGCTGGCAAATCCTAAGGCCGAGAGCAAGGTGAGAGACGGCGTCACATTGGAAGTCAACGGCAACTGCGGAATCTCCGCTGCCCCTCTTAAGGGTGGAAACCTACAGCGGGCTCAGGGAACGATGCACGCTCTTGGCTTGGAGTTGGACTGGAACACGTTCGGAGGATATCTAGGGCGGCTAGAGAGGCAAGGAATCGCCATGAACATAGCCAGTCATGTCGGACATACCACGGTAAGACTAGCTGTCATGGACTACGATGATAGGCTTCCGACCAAGGATGAACTAGAAGAGATGAAAAGCCACGTGGCCAAAGCGATGGAAGAAGGAGCCCTAGGACTGTCCTCAGGTTTGGAGTTCTTGCCGGGGAGGAGCTCGAATACTGAGGAGCTAATGGAGCTCTGTAAGGTTGTTGCGGAATACGGCGGTATCTATGTTACTCATAAGCGACAACGCGATTTCCAGGGCATCGAAGCTCTGAAAGAAGCTATCGAAATCGGCAGACAGGCTGGCATTCCAGTTCACATCTCTCATTTGAGTCTAAGATATCCGATGCATGGAAGCTGGAGAGAGCAGTTAGCTATCCTCGAAAGCGCAAGGAAGGAGGGGCTGGATGTCACTGCGGATATGCTGACTCCCGCACCTTCGATCTACGGCTGGCATACAGGTCCGGGATTCTTCGTAGCTCAGTTCATTCCAAGTTGGCTTCTGGACGGCGGCGTTGAAAAAGCATTGGAGAGGCTTAGAGATCCCGAGATAAGAGCCAAGATAAAACGAGAGATGAAGCCTCAATGGAAGTTCGTAGCTGACGGCATGTGGGATATGATCTGGCTGAGCAAGTCCAAGAATAGTAAGCATCTGGTTGGAAAAAGCTTCGCAGAGATAGCGAAGATAACCGGAAAAAGCCCATGGGATGCGGCGCTTGATATTGCTCTGGATGAGGGAGAGGATTTCGTCAACCTCGGCGTGAGGGGCGCATCAGAGACTGAGGATGATATCATCAATATTCTGCATTCCCCTCTCTGCAGTATGGGTTCAGATGGTGCCCTTCACGCTCCCTATGGTGCACTCAAAGAGTATGCTTTTCCAGATGTGAACTCTTACGGTACTTTCTCGCGGTTCTTCAGAGTGTACGTGCGCGAGGAGAGGCGATTCACTTTGGAAGAAGCTGTCAGGAAAGTCACTTCGATCGCGGCTGCGAGACTGGGAATAATGGACCGCGGTTTGTTGAGACCGGGCATGTGGGCGGACATAACTGTTTTCGATTTCGACAGAATCTCAGACAAGGCTACCTTTGATGATCCTATGCAGTATTCGAAGGGAATCGAGTACGTGCTCGTCAATGGCGAAACTGTGATAGCGAGAGAAGAACATACCGGAGCCCTACCAGGAAAAGTCATCCGTTCACATCGACCTTCCTCATGAAACGACAGACGAGGTCAAGTTCAGCCACGGGGAGGTTTGCCTACCGCAGGCTACGTTCCTCTTCGGATCACTATTCTCTCGACACCTTCCAGGTGGATCCGGTCGCAAGTGTGGGCGAACCCTTGTAGGTTCTTCGTGATGCTCGCGAAACGATTTTTTTGTTGGAGCGTGTGCTTCTTGCCGCTTTCACGGGTGTCTTCTTATACACCTCGAAAGCATTTGCCGGTAAAAGAATCCTCCCTGAGGAAGAACGGATGCGACAAGGTCAAGCTGACGAAGTCATCGAGACTGATGTCCTCATAATCGGAGGAGGAATTGCGGGGTCTCGGGCGGCGATTGAAGCCAAGAGGAATAATGCACACGTCCTAATGATTGTGAAGGGCATTTACGGGGTGAGCGGGTGCTCAATCTCACCTGCCGCCGCGTCAGCAATCGGGCCGTGGAGTGACCCTAGGGATTCCGTGGAGCGACATCTGAAGGACATAGTCGTCAACGCCAAGCAGTTTCTGTGCGATCAGGAGTTGGCGAGAATCCAAGCGATTGAAGGGGGAGAGAGACTGCTTGAACTCGAGAAATGGGGCGTCTTCTGGGACCGTGATGCAGACGGCAGGATCAGTTTGTTCCCAAGCAGCACCCTAGGGGAACCTGGCCAGGCCCCAGTTGATCGCTGGATCACCATCAGCAGAAGAGGAACCCATGCTGAAGGCCCCTTCTGGACTGGTCACGGAACGGTCGACGCTCTTCGCGATCAAGTCAACCGAGAGAAGATCCCCTACTTTGAAGATACAATGGTCTCGCGCGTGCTTGTCACCGATAACAACGTTACGGGAGCCATTGCATACGATTACCTCAACTCGAGAATAATCCTGATCAAATGCCCGGTTGTGATCATAGCTACGGGGGACGCATCGCAGGTCTACTTCCCGCACACGATGGTCAGCGGCGAAAGCACAGGCGACGGTTTCGCATTGGCCTACGAGGCAGGAGGCCAGCTCGCGGACCTGGAACAGTTCGAATACATGACATTCGACTTTGCGTATCCTGACTCAGCTATGGGAAAAGCAGCGCTGGAAAATGTTGGCGAGTCTGGGGAGAAAGCCTACCTTCGAAACAAACTCGGAGAAAGATTCATGGAACGATATAACCCTGAGGGAAAGGAGTGGAGCAATCAGGCAGAACTGGCCAGGGCGATGTGGCAAGAAGTCAGCGAGGGAAGAGGGGGTCCACATGGAGGAGTCTTCCTGGATCTACGTCACATACCTCGTGCTGTCGTGGAGAGAAGCGCCCCTGAGAAACTAGAACACATAGAGAAAACAGGGTACAATATTCGAAAGGACATGATCGAAGTCTATCCCGCCATTCACACGAACAACGGAGGAATCAGAATAGATTCCGAATGCCATACGAGAGTGCACGGATTGTTCGCAGCTGGCCAAGTTGCGTTTGCAGTAGGCGATTGTCTCGTTGAGGGAGGCACAGGGATCGTAGACGCGCTCGTGTGGGGAAAGCGGGCTGGGGAATTCGCCGCCATCCAGTCACATGCTAGCAAGCAACTGAATCCGAGCGTTGATGACGTGCGCGAGGAGATCCGGCGCCTGAGAGCCCCACTTGAAGTGAGATCCGGGATTCCACCGATCAAGATCGTGCGCAGGCTGCAACGTGCAATGTGGGAAGGAGCCTCAATAGTCAAGAACGAAGACGAGCTCAAGAGAACCCTCGCCGAAATAGAAGAGATACAAGAAACAATGCTGGGCCAAATGTCGACCAACATCAAGTCAGGAAAGTTCAATCATGAAATGCGGGAAGCAGTCGAACTCAGACACATGCTCACCGTCAGTGAGATGATCGTGAGATCCTCAATCATGAGAAAAGAAAGCAGAAACAGATTCCAGAGATCCGACTACCCAGAAAAAGATGACAAGAACTGGCTCAAACACATCTTGGTCGAAAAGACGCCGAGCGGCATGAAACTCACTACGATTCCAGTTGAGTTCCCGTACGTGAAGCGAGAGTAACATAGACTAGCTACCTCGTCTAATGGTGCTGCAGAACTAGATGAATCAAGACAGAGCACCGACTGTATGGCGTTAGACGAAAACGGAGTTCAACTACGGAGAGATATCCTTGGAACAGACCGCCGTCTTGTCCGGACCACTATTCTGTGGGCACCTTAGGTAAATCCCTCGCAGGCTTAGGTGACTTCCAATATGTGCTTGTCCAGTGCTGCCAAATCCTTAACTTAACCCGAATGCAGGTGGTGATCATCCGTAAGGCGGTAGCTGTACGTCCGGATGTATGCGAGTAAGCGGGTGTTCGCGGGGAGGAAATGAATGAAGCAGCTTGAGGATAAGATTGCTATCGTAACCGGCGCCAGCAGTGGAATAGGGAGGGGGATAGCTCACACTTTCGCGAAGGAAGGAGCGAAGCTAGTCATAGCTGCGCGTAATCAACAGAGATTAGGCACAGTTGCTGACGAACTACGCGTTCTGGAAGCACGTGTGCTCAGCGTCCCCACCGACGTTAGTCAGGAGGCACAGGTCATTACTCTGTTCCAAGAGGCTATGCAAGAGTTTGGGCGCTTGGACATCTTAGTCAACAACGCAGGCATCTATGAGGAGGCACCCCTTGATGAGATGTCTCTGGAGATGTGGCAGAGAACGTTGAACATCGACCTGACCGGACCGTTTCTTTGCACGCGAGAAGCTATGAAGATCATGAAACGCCAGGGCGGGGGCCGCATCATAAATATCGGCAGCATCTCTGCACAGATGCCGCGCGCGAACTCAGCTGCATATAATTGTGCGAAGATAGGAATTGTGGCGTTGACCAAGACCACAGCTCTGGAAGGCCGCCCCTTTCGCGTAGTGGCTGGTTGTATTCACCCCGGCAATGTGGCTACCGCTTCTGTTCCACCCAGTCAATCCACCGAGCCCATGATGCCGATGGATGACTTGGTGAGAGCGGTGGTGACTATGGCCGCGTTGCCCCTGAGCGTCAATATGCTTGAAGCGATCGTGTTGCCGACGACTCAGGCCTACTTAGGACGCGGGTGAGTGCGGGGCCAATTCAGGCAGAGGGTACATAGTACCTAGACCACGGAAACCAGAGAGAAAATATCGATTCCCCAGTTCTTCCATGCGTCACAAGAAGAGGTAGATGGACAACTTGACTCGATGCTCGGCGAGTCCGCAGAGGCAGTTGAAAAAGAGCATCATGCTAGTGAATGATCGGAGAGCTACAGATTACGGTCTGAGTTCGCATCACTGTATGCAGCAGTTCTCAATACCAAACCACATGGTTGCAGGAAATCCGAGCATTTGAGTTGCTGAATAGGGCTGGCTGCGAGCCTCCCAAGCCGCTGTGGCAGTTCTCAGGAATTGGCAATAGAACTCAGATCATCTCCAAGAGGTTATATGCGAAATAGAGTGTCATTGCTGGCATGAAGGCAGGAGTTCTCCACAAACCTCGTCACTTGGTGGTCCAAGAAGTGCCCACGCCCGTCCCCGGACCGGAGGACGCCTTGGTCAAAGTGAAGTCGGTTGGGATTTGTGGAACTGATTCTCACTACTGGAAGACTGGAAGTGTAGGGAGCTTCACGATAAGAGAGCCCATGATACTCGGTCATGAGGTCTCCGGCGAGGTTGTAGAAGTCGGGGAGGCTGTGTCAAATCTTAGCGTAGGAGACAGGGTAACAATAGAACCGGGGGCGCCATGCAGAAAGTGTCGATTCTGCAAGATGGGCCGCTACAACCTCTGTCCGCAGAAGCGGTTCATGGGAGATCCTCCTACAAATGGAGCCTTCGCCGAATACGTGTCCTGGCCCTCAGACTTCGTATTTGAGATGCCTGAGGACATGACGTACGATGAGGGCGCGATGATTGAACCTCTCGCCGTAGGCGTATACTCGGTAAACCGCGCCCACATTACGACCGGAGATATCGTCATGATAATGGGCGCAGGCCCAGTCGGCCTAATGATTCTTCAAGCCGCGCTGACGGCAGGCGCAGGCAAGATAATCGTATCGGACACAGATGATTGGCGGCTGGAAAAAGCAAAATCATTTGGAGCCACGGCTACGATAAATGCAAAAGAGGACGTCCTCGCGAGAATTCAAGATTTGACCAAGGGAAACTATGTTGATGTTGCAATGGAGGCATCAGGATCGAGAGAAGCCACAGCCCAAGCAGTGAAGGTCACTAGACGCGGCGGTACAATATCCCTTGTCGGCGTGTACGAGACGGGTGAATTCACATATCCCCTACTAGATGTTATCATGAAGGAGCTTATTGTAGTAGGCAATATTGACGGAGCGAACGTGTTCCAAAAAAGTCTGGACCTTATGGCCTCAAGAAGATTCGATGCCAGAACCCTGATAACACATCACCTGCCGCTAGACGATATTGAGACAGGCTTCAGAATACTGGAGGAGAAGAAGGAACACGCGCTCAAAGTGCTCGTTCATCCATGACTCGAAGCGAGAAGCCCGAGAATAAGGAAATTCCTGACGGCCAATCTTGACAGATACTCGATTCTCTAATGAATAGTTGATTCTAGAGATCTGAGTCCTTCTTCGCGGAGACAGCGCGCAGACGCACGGACTGAATCAAGAACCTCGATGTCTTTCGATGGAATCGGGCAGCTCAACGCCTTTGCCCATGTGTTCGCTCGTAAATGCTTATATTCCCTCGATCGGATGACCGCGCTGGAAGTCGAATGAAACTCCCAGGCAAATGCGCCATAATAACTGGCGGAACCTCTGGCATAGGGAAATCCACCGCGCTACTTTTCGCTAGAGAGGGAGCAAGGGCCGCGATCGTCGGCCGCAATGAGTCAAGAGGAAGAGAGGCTGCAGCGGCAATAATCAAGGAAGGTGGAGAAGCGATCTTTGTGAAGGCTGATGTTTCAAGGAGCCCAGACGTAAGGAGGATGGTTGATGAGACGATTCAGGCATACGGGCGGATCGATGTGCTTTTCAACAATGCTGGGGTGAACCCAGTGGGGACAGCACTCGATACTCCGGAGGAGGTTTGGGAACAGGTAATTGGTGTGAATCTTACGGGCGTTTTCCTCTGCTGCAAGTACGTTCTTCCTCACATGTTGAAGCATGGAGGAGGAGTCATTATCAACATGGGCTCGGTGAACTCCTTCATGGCTTGGGAGAACGAGGTTGCCTATGATGCATCGAAGGGAGGAGTCCTGATGCTTACGAAGGCGACAGCACTAGATTTTGCGAAGAAGAATATCAGAGTCAACTGCATTTGCCCGGGCGTCATTAGGACACCTCTACTCCAGAAGATCTTGGATGAGTCACGGGACCCGAAGATCGAGGAAGCACTTGCACAGAAGCATCCCATGAATAGAATAGGATTGCCTGAGGAGGTGGCGAAGGTTGCGCTGTTCCTTGCATCAGATGATTCCTCATTCATGACGGGTGAAGCAGTGCCTGTGGATGGGGGCCTTTTGGCTGGCTGGCCGTTTGCGCCTCTGTGATTGTTCGCGGCATCTGCGCCGCGGTGCCGGATCTGGCTGACCGAGACCCTCTCGAGAAACCTAGCACGAAGCGGCTAGATCATGATGATAAGGTAGAGCCTAACCGGGTCTCAGATCTTCGATAAGCAGACTTCGCTGCCGATCAAAAGTGCGAACACCTTACTCAAGCGCTTGTTTCGATAACCTTCAAGGCGTTGTCCCCGAGAATCGCCTGGATGTCTGAGGGGCTCACGGTCGGCTCAATGCCCATTCTCGCCGCATAGGCTGGAATTCGACGGATCCTTTGGATGTCCTGTGCTTGTGTGGCAATAGGCTCGAGAGCCGGATAATCAGTGCCCCACAAGATCTTTCCGATCACCCCCAAATGCTTTGCGTAGCACAGTGTCCTCACGAGATAGTCAAATGGCATGAAGCCCCATGCTGAAATGTCTCCGAAGACGTTGCGGTGCTTCCACATCAACATTAGCGCGGTATCAGACCAAAGGAGCCCCATGTGCGCAACGATGATCTTCAGATCGGGGAATCTGATTGCCACATCATCAAGAGAATCGGGTCTATCATGGATCATTAGACTGACCGACGTTGCGAAACCTGTATGAACTGTGACTGGTATGCGCAAGTCTCGGGCCGCTTCGTAGACAAGGAATACACGAGGGTCGCCAGGCGCGCACTCAGATCACGACTAAGTCCTCACAAGTCATAGAAGGCGTCTACAATGATAGCCTTTGGACTTCGCACAGAAGAATATCAGGGTCAACCGCATTTGTTCGGGCGCCATTAGAACACCCCTACTCCAGAAGATCTTGGATGAATCATGCGACCCATGGACCGAGTCTGTATCAGACTCCGTCACGGTGACCATGTCCGAGCAGTAAGCTCGTGCTCATCAGAGGAAGTCCTCCCCCCGTCTGTCTGTTCTCTCTCGTTGCATGTGTCGCTGGTTCGTGGTACTGCAAATCTGCTTTTAGTCGTGATCTCAGATCGATGAATCATTCTGACCAGGTCTGTTACTCCGGATCCGGTAATACGTGGCCATCGACGTTCATGTACGAGCGCAAGTTTTCGCCAGTTTGCTGGCAAATATCAAGGCTTATAGGCACCAGTCAGGCTCATGCTGGCGAATTCGCATGAAGACGAGGCTGCTCTTTACCTCAGACATACACGGTGCAGAGAAAGTTTTCATGAAATTCGTTAACGCCGCAAAACACTACAAAGCTGACGTGATAATCCTAGGAGGCGATATCACGGGAAAGGTCATCATTCCCATAGTGGAGCAGGGAATCGGGAACTATGTTACCGAGTACAAGGGAGCAGTCCAGAAGATCCACGGTGAAACAGAACTCTCTGCTCTAATGAAGAACATACGCTACTCTGGATGGTATCCGTACCTCACTTCCCAGGTGGAATACGATCGAGTTGCGAATGACAAGACGAAGATGGATGCGATTTTCTCCACGATAATGGTCGCCAGCATTCAAAGATGGGTTCAGATCGCAGAGGAAAGATTGAAGGAAACCAATGTCAAGTGCTACATCAGCCCGGGGAATGATGATCGATATGACATAGATGGAGTTCTTTCCGGTTCAGAGGTCGTCATCAACCCTGAAGGGAAGGTCGTGAAGATCGATGATGTTCACGAGATGATGACCTTGGGATACACCAACATGACCCCGTGGAAAGCGCCAAGAGACATTGAGGACGAGGAGTTGGGAAGGAAGATCGAAAACCTTGCATCCGAGGTTAGCGACATGAAGGACTGCATATTCAATCTGCACTGCCCACCATATGACAGCAATCTCGACATCGCTCCTCTGCTCCATCCGGACCTGAGACCGGTGTTAAGTGCAGGATCAGTCGTCAATGTTCCCGTAGGATCAAAAGCAGTCCGAATGGCCATTGAAACGCATCAGCCTATGCTTGGCTTGCATGGTCACATTCATGAAGCCAAAGGAGCCTCTAAGATCGGACGAACACTGTGCATCAATCCTGGCAGTGAGTATTCAGAGGGAATTCTGGCCGGAGCCGTTGTAGACTTGGACGAGAACGGTGTCAAAGGATACGTCCTTACGTCAGGCTAGACGACGAGCGTCTAGGCGAATGAGAGGCGCACCTTCTGCGGATGTCTACTCGGGATTGATATTCTGGGCCATTCCAAGCAAGTGCACGCACTAGACCTCTAGCTTAGTCGGCGAGGTGTCTCCCGTTTCTAGAGGCGTATCTTGGGGGTCTCCACGTCGGTGTTCCACCATGGCTTCGAATACTTCTTCTTGGGCTCCTGCATTGCAGAAAGCAGAGCCTCCAATTTCCTGCCAATGCTCTGCAGCGCGTCTTCTGAGAGGCCCCACGATGCGATCAAGGTTTGGTTTCTGCGAATATTCTGTAGATTGAGTCTCACTGTTAGTGCGAGTTTCTCATCGCGTTCCAAGATTCTGCGCAAGCTGCTCAAGCTAAGCTCATCGTTTCCACCGCCGAATTCGTGGTCAAGCAACAACGCACAGACATCTTTCATGTCCTTGGATTCCATACCGATTGCAACTCGGCCCTCGTTCAGAGCTTCATGGTTCAGAACGCGGAAATCCTGACGGGCTTCCTTCAGCTTGGCCAGTTCTGATGCCTGAACCATGGTTATGAACTGACATTTGCTCAGTAAGAGATTCGCCAGACCTATTGTGTACAGGTTCTCTTTTGGTTTGCCGACTGCCTCCCTGAGGTCCATTGTATGACATAGCTCCAGCTTGTCTGCGATGATATCCATGCTAGTGATTCGGGGCGATTCATCCGGGCCGGCAACGTCCAGTGCTCTTACAAGGATTCTCTTGCCACCCCTTAGGGCCGTCCATCTGCGGTCGAGGCTCGTCATGAAATGCGTGTACTGCGTCCCCATGACGGTTCCCAGCGACAACAGGAGCTTCTTGACATCTCCGGATCTCTTGCTCTCCATCACAAAATCCACATCGTTGACGGATCTGTTAAGGGGACTTACGATGATGTTTGAGCTGGGGCAGTGCATCTTGAAAGCCCCTCCTCCGAAAAGAACTAGATTAATCGGCTTGTCTCGGATTCGACCGTTGGAGTTCTTGAGAGCGTCATTAAGTTTGGTCACATTCTGGGAAGCCCAGAGTATGGCGAGGGCTCTTTTCATGTGAAAGTATCCGGTGTCCACCCATTCTGGAACTCCGAGGTCCTTTCTTAGTTCTTCAAAATCGACTTTCGATGTGAGCGGCAACTCCAGTTCAAGTCTGTCGTTAGGATTCATCTGATCTTCGTACACGGTTACCTTGGCCATCAGAGGTGCAGCTCTTCTGTTGCTGAACGTTCCCCTCTACAAGGGACATTCTGGGCGACATGCTGCCTATGAGGTCTTTAAGGCAGATGGTTCAGCAGAAAAAGGGAGACTCCGCCAGTATCATCTACTCTGGCGGGATTTCCTTGAAGATAAGTTCTACAGGGATTCCTTTCGACTTGTAGTATGCCCTTGTTCCGTAGAGTAGAGCGACTCCTGCTAGCCCCATCGCTATCACAGCGCCCCAGTTGAAGAGTCCGCCACCAGAGAATGGGTTGATGTCGCCGATCACAAATGGATTCATTAGACACAGTATTAGGAGGGCAATGTTGAGCGCAACGCTGTATGCACCCAGTATCGATATGATTGGGATTCCTGCGATCTTCTTCCTTACGATGGGAGCGGATGCTTCGAAGAGTTCCTTCTTCCTCCATGGTAGTAGCATTCCTGCAAGGCCCTCGGGCAGGAACGCGACAACGAAGAAGAAAGCAAGGTTCACCAGGGTAAACGCTGGGGTGAAGTGGTAGAGTATCGAGAGGAATACGCCGATTACCAAAATCACAGTGGTGAGGAACACGGGGCTGTGCCATCTGTCGCTAATCTCGGCGAACTTCTCGGGCGCTCCCCTGTCGAATGACCAAGCGAACATTATCCTTGTGCTAGTCACGAAGAAGTGCATGTTAAGGAAGTACCCGAACGCCAAGAAGCTCAATATGATCAAGATGTTCAAGAGAAGGTTGCTGTTCATGATGATGAGGAATGTGTTGACCCACGGTGGAACCGTGAGCGGATATGCTGCGTTTCCTGTGAAGAATAGGTATCCCATGGCTGTCAGGAATTCAATTCCGACTGTTCTTTCGAACAGCAGCGCTAGAGCTACGTAGCAGAATCCCGTGTACAGAATCGAGGATGTGACTGCCGCTGTCATGGTTCTCGTAGCCCGTTTCAGTTCGCCCCCAAGGTAGGTTGGATAGTGGTACCCAATGAATGCAAAGTAGACCACTGGTAAGCTAACCATTGTTGGACTTACGAAGTCCGCTGGTATTGCCCAACCAGCAGTATTCGCTGCGGTTATGACCTGTGAGTACATGCCTGCTCCCGCGTAATCGTTGAAAAGGCGAACGAAGTCTTCTCGGGTTACCGATAGCAGCACTGCAGCGATCAGCATCATTCCCAAGGTGGCGATTACCATGGCGACTCTGTTGACTTTGATGACTTTGGGCATGCCCATACATACTATTATCCAGACGGCAACAATGAATATGAGGCTGGCAATGAATCCGTACATGTTCTTTCCGCCTGCTGCTGCAAGAGCGTCTCCTATCGCCTGTAGCCCTGTATTCTTCGTAAGTACTCCGTAAGTCGCGAGCGGAGACCCAATACCTATCGTTATGCTGATGTTTGCGATGAAAGCCAAGTCGATGAGATTAGCAATCGTAAATATCATGCTCGAAGCAATTCCCAACCCAGGGCTCACTATTCTGCTTAGTGCTACGTATCCTCCGCCTCCGCTTCGTGGCATGGCGGTCGTGATTAGCACGTAGTAGAATCCGTGAAACACGGCCAGTAATGCCATGATGATAAAAGCGAGAGAGATGTTTACGCCTGGCACAATGAACCATAGGGTAGCGAATACTGGAATCCACGTTGGGCCGACCATGGCGGCGATCGAGTATATCGTTGAGTCAAGTGCGCCAAGTTCTCTGACGAATCCTGTAGCTTCTCTTACGTATGCTTTCGGTGCTGACATTTTCATCGGAACGAAGGTTAGCAGAGACGTGACTATATAACACTGTTCATATCACCGTGTCTGCGCAGACGCTCGTGCCTAGTTCTCAAACCTCCGGCAGATAATTCGTTGTGCGGCAGCTAGCTTCAAATGAAAGAAGATGGCACGTTGCAGTCGATTGGTTCGATGAGCAGCCCATACCTCTTCTATAGGGACTTGTTCAAGAAACAAGTTAGAATCGTGAGAGGAGAAGGCGTCTACATCTACGACGAATATGGGAAGGAGTATCTAGATGCCACG
>Ga0315289_10001030_pt1 | contig 43567 bp, 23 predicted proteins | sample YL17G11_40_MG_FD_203452 | JGI IMG/M metagenome (GOLD analysis project Ga0315289, IMG submission 203452) | Sediment microbial communities from Yellowstone Lake, YNP, Wyoming, USA - YL17G11_40 | ecosystem: Environmental > Aquatic > Freshwater > Lake > Sediment | place: USA: Wyoming | collected... | reverse complement strand
GGTATCCTCTGGTGCATCCTTTCAGCGCACACGACATAGGGATACCAAACGTCATCACGGCAAAAACCGTTGTCGGGCAAGGCTACACCTCAAGCATAGACCTAAAAATCCTAAACTACGGCATGTACGACGAAAACTGCATCGTAATCACCTATGCCAATGCATTCATCGTAGGCGCGCAAGCAATCGTCCTAACAAAAAGAAACTCCATCATCATCATATTCAAATGGAATACTACTGGCTTCGCTTATGGCAACTACACCATAAAGGTTGTTGCAAACCAAGTTCCAGACGAAACAGACACTGCGGACAACACCTTCACGGGCGGCATGATTATGGTCACAATTCCAGGCGACATCAACGGCGACAGAAGAGTGAATGTTTTGGACGCGATTTTGATAGCTAACGCGTTCAACTCAAAACCAGGCGACGCGAACTGGAATCCGAACGCTGACATAAACTGCGACGACAAAGTCAACATTTTGGATTGCATAGTTCTTGCAGGCCATTTCAACCAACGCTGGCCCTAAGACCTCGCTTTGTCACTTTCCCAAAACAGGTAAGCCTTTGTCTGCATCAGGAACCCGCAGATCCTTGTGAGGCCCTCAAGCTTGTCCAGATTAGCGCGCGCGCAATAATTATGGAGAGGGATAACATTGTGGTTAATGGTGCCAGGTTACAAGCTAGAAGGAGCAGGTGGAGCCGTATCCAAGGGCATGCTGCTTTCTGGAAGAAGCAACGTGACAATCAAGAACATGGAAATCAAAAGTTCGGCACGGGCATCGACCTCGGGGACTCATCTAGTAATATCGATATTTCAGACAACAACATAACAAACAGTCTTTATGGCGTCTGGTCCGTTTGGTCGTTTAATGTCAACGTTTCACGCAACGACATAGCAAACAACAGTAATGGCGTCTTTCTCCATTATTCATTCAATAATGATATTTCGCGCAACAACATAATGGCAAACAGTGACCTTGGTATGTCCCTCTATTCTTCTCACAACAACACTGTTTCTCACAACAACTTTACTATGTGTGGTCTCGTCGTTTGGAACCCTTACGAGAACGCTGTAGAGAGTAACCTTGTAAATGGTAAGCCATTGGTCTAGCGCGCGCCAAATGAGGGGCTTACGGCCATTTTTGGCCGAAGCTTCTTGCTATGAGGATCAAGTCGTTCACTGTTATTCTTCCGTCACCATTGAGGTCTCCGAGGATGTTCCATCGTGGACTTTCTGGTGTTGATCCGAAGGCGCTTGCAACAGCTATGATGTCAAGGATGTTTACAACTCCATTGCCGTCTCTGTCACCGCGGATGACGACTTTGACGGGGCCATCAGCGAATAGGTTGTTGGTTGTATCGGTCTCGTCTGTGACTGTTGACGCTTCTGCTGCTATGGTGTAGTTGGTGTACAGGTCTTGTGTGGTTTCCGATGTGTTCCACGTGAAAACGAGGGTAACGGTTTCGCCTGGCAGCAAGTTTGTCACATCTTTGGCTGCTATAATGTTGCTGTCATTGTAGTATGCTGTGACTGTGAAGCTTTCAGCGAAGCTTCCATTGTTCATGGCTCTCACTGAGATGTTGACTGCCCAGTCGTCGTATATGACCGGCGACGCCGGTTCAACATTGATGACGGCTACGTCGTGGCCTTCAACGGGCGGAATTTTTGGCAGCTGGAAGTTGATTCCAGATGTAACTTGGTTCGCGATCACGTTTACACCTGGCGTAGTGGCTGAAGTATAGCCAGCTGCTGATGCGGTTACGGTGTAGGTGTCGGTTTCTAGGTCGCTTGAGATGACGTAGTTGCCTTCCTCGTCAGTTGTGTTGCTTCCGTGCGAGGACGTTGTGTCTCCTTCAGCGCTCACAGATGCATTTTCTATGGGTTGACCTTCTGTGTCTGTGACCTTACCCTTGATTGTTCCAGAAGCGGGTGGTGGCGCGGCGGGTCTATTGTCAAAGAGACCATTCTGCAAAGTGAAATCTAGGAGAACCGCGTTTTCATCTCCAATGATCGTCTCGCTTTCAATGAAACTCAGCCCAGTGCTACCTATTGACGTGATGTTCAGGGTTATCTTTGCCAATGTTCCGCTTCCCGACCTCGGAACTGTTCCTCGACCTTTCGCGGCCGTTATGTCATAGTAAGTCACCGCGTATTCAGCGTAGCCCGTTCCTTTTCTTGCATATATCTTCCAGAGGTTGCCCTCTGCTTCCTCAGCTCCAACTGGATCCATAAAGTGACCTGTTGGCAACTCTATGCTTGTGCAAGTGAGGATCGTGCTGTTCCACTCAAGCCTGAATTGAACACCGGCTACGCCTGGTGAAGCGGACACGTCAGCGATCTTCACGTACACGATTATGTTTCCTCCAGGCGTCTTTGTCTCGTCCACTATACTCGCTGGATCAACGAACACTACTGCGGCTGTCGCCGAATAGGCGGGCATAATAGCTAATGGCGTCGACATAGACAATAACAGAAGGACCACTAATAGCACAGTCTTGTTCATTCCTAATCTCCCTTCTGTGTTTCTATCATGCGTCGGCAGTAATATTGTTTGTGGAATATTGTTCTACCAGTCCGGAGAATCAGATTAGCAGTTTTTTTGGCCCTTGCGGGCAGATCCTCTCCTGGTTGGCTGGGCCGTGAGTTCTGAAGTGCTTGTCCACCCTTAACATCCTCTTTGTTTTGGACGTTGGTATGCGGGATAGGGAATCACCGCCTTCACTCCGCGAGTTCAAAGCATTTACAAAACATATAAAAACGCGTGCGAAGTGACTGGCTGTCATGTCCACAAAGAGGCTTGTCTTGGCTCTTCTGCTGCTACCTGTGCTGACCGCCTTTCTTACGAATGGTATTGGAAGTCTTTCTGCAGCAGAAACTAATCGGGTCCACAATGCTAATCTTGGAACAAACTACACGAGTATTCAGGCTGCGATAGATGACCCGGAAACGGTGGATGGACATACGATACTTGTGGATGAAGGACTATACGGTGAGAGAGTTGTTGTTCACAAGTCAGTTTCTATAGTAGGCAGAGACAGGGAAAGAACGCAGATCTACGGAGGAATTACTGGCGCCATTCCGGTGCAGTTGACAGCTAACGGATCCAGTCTAGTCAACTTCACAATCACGGGAGGTCTAGTAGGCATATTCGTAGATCGGACAAACAGCAGTGTAATTGCAAACAACACTGTGACGGGTGCAGAAGATTACGCCATATACGCCAGTTACACTGGAAACTGCAGAATCGACGGTAACATAGTGAAGCTGAACCGTGCACAGGGGATACTAGTTACAAATTCACATGATTTTGTCGCCATTAACAACAAAGTCTTCAGCAATCCATCATATGGCCTTAACGCAAATGACTCTTCAAGCGGGTTGATCTCGCAGAACTTGGCGTTCAACAATGCTTACGATGGTATAGGTCTCGGAATGGGCACAACCAACTGCACTGTGTGCAAGAATACTGTTGAGAACAACACCTCAATGGGCATATGGGTCGAATACGAGTCCACAGCGAACACGATTTTCCAGAATAACATAGTTGGCAACGGAATACAAGCTATCGCAGGCTACACAAACTCTTGGGACAACGGTCTTGAGGGTAACTTTTGGGGAGATTACTTGGGTTTAGACGCTAATTTTGACGGAATAGACGACGTAGCGCATGAGATAGATGCGAACAACACAGACCGCCACCCTCTATTGGGCAGATTCTACAGTTATGAGCCCTTCAAAGGACGCCCTGTAGAGATTGTTTCCAACTCGTCAATAAATGATTTCACATTTTTTACGCATAACCTAACCGTGAAGATTGGAATAGACCCCGTCGAGGATCAGGGACATGGCTTCTGCAGAATAAACATCCCGCACAGGTTGATGATAGAGCCATACAATGTTGCAGTCACAAATGTCCAGTCAGTCTCCATCAACGATACACTCTATGATGATGGCTATTCTAGGTGGATATACCTTTCATACGACCACTCGGCAGACGAAATCGTAATCCAAGGCCAGGCTCCGCCCGACACCGATCCCCCAGTGATTTCGATTCTTTCCCCTCAGAACGCAACGTACAACGCGAACTCCTTGCCGCTCGAATTCGCTGTTGATGAAGAGCTTTATTGGGTTGGCTACAGCCTTGACACGCAGCAGAACGTGACTTTGACCGGAAACACCACTCTGACGTCTTTGTCCAACGGGGCTCACGTACTGGTGCTCTATGCTGAGGACGTCGCTGGGAACACTGGAAGATCCGAGGTTGTCTTCTTCATAGAGGTGCCCGACGAAAGGTCTGTGACTTGGATCATCGCTTTAGCTGCTGGCGTTGCAGCCATATGTGTGGTTTTGCTTCTGTATCTTCGTAGGAGTGGAAGGCTGGGAAAAAAGAGTGGCCGGAGTTCTTCCTGAGCTCTTCTGCGAAGCACGCACCTAGATCCGTTTCACTTAGCAATGGCAAAACTAGAAGTCTTTGTATGGAAGAAAGAGAAGTCGCAGAGTCTACATTCTAGGCCAGTAATTCCTGCATCCCGCTTTGACAAAGAGCGGGTCTAGATCTCTCCTTCTGTTTCTTCTGCAGACACAACTTGTCAGCCCAAAGCCGCGGTGGCGATGCCTATGGAAACCTTAAATAAGTCAAAGATCAAGGGTTTAATGGGGGAAGCCTATGAGAGGCCCTTTTTCGATTCTTCTTCCTGTTATACTTCTGAGCAGTCTTCTATTCTGTGAGATCGAGCCACGTGGAGTTCAGGCTCAAGGAACAGTTTACATAAGGTCAGACGGCACTATAGACCCGTCGTCTGCGCCGATTGTGACGGTTGACAACGTCACGTATACGCTTATAGCTAATGTTTCTGGCCCAATAGTCATAGAGAGAAGCCACATAACTCTTGATGGCGCGGGGTACGCTGTTCAAGGCGACGGTAGCGTTGGCAGTGTAGGGATTCGCTTGGACAGCCGATGGAACGTTACAGTGAGGAACATGACGATAACCGGCTGGTGGTATGGAATAGATGCAGCTATGGCTTACAGTTGTGTCATAAGCCAAAACCTCTTGACAAGCAATATGCTGGGTATCCGAATGTACTACTTCTCGTCTAACAACACCTTCGCTGAAAACCGAATGGTGAGCAACAACAACACCGGAATCAAATTGTCAATGGACTCGAAGCAAAACGTCATAGAGCGTAATCGCATCTCAGAAAACCCCTTCGGAATTGCCATTACTAACAGAGCCGCACAAAACACGGTGGTACAAAACCTTGTGGCTCGCAACGATTATGGCATCTGGCTTCAAGATTCCAATTTGAATACGATTTGCCACAACGATTTTGTTCGTAACTCTTTTCAGACGTACTGCATCGACTCAAACAACACTTGGGACGAGGACTACCCGTCTGGCGGTAACTACTGGAGCGACTACACAGGCGTCGACCTGCAGTCAGGTCCACAACAAAACAGCACAGGTAGCGACGGCATAGGAGACACGCCTCACATAATCGACGCAAACAACCAGGACCGTTACCCGCTGATGCCAGCATGGAAAGACTGGACGCACTACCACAACTACACGGAGATAACGGATACTCTGGCTTTCTTGGATTATGCGTACGAGGATTTAGTCGATGTATTCTCCATCGGGAAAAGCTGGGAAAATCGAGACATTTACTGCATAAGACTGACAAACAAGAGCCTAACCAACCCAAAACCAAAGGTTTTCTTCATAGGCTACCACCATGCCCGCGAACCCATAACTGCTGAACTCCCGCTGTACTTCGCGGTCAAGGCCTTATCCGAGTACGGAGAAAACGCAACAATCACTCAACTACTTGACGAAGCCGAGATCTTCATAGTTCCAGCGTTGAACGTTGACGGTTTCAGCGCTGTGCAGAGGAACCACTATCAACGGAAGAACTCGCATCCCTTCGACGAAGATGGAGACGGTCTTCTCGACGAGGATCCACCTGATGATGAGACAGGTGATGGCTACGTTGGAGACCTGTACTACAGCGATGGCGTCAACTCCTACTTCATCAGGTACGAGGGCGTTGACGACGACGGTGACGGAGTGTGCAACGAGGATTGGGTGGGCGGCGTTGACCTTAACCGCAACTACGGATACCAGTGGAACGCCAGTGTGAGCAGCGGAAGCGACGATCCTCAAGACGAATGCTTCAGAGGTGAGGCTCCGTTCTCGGAACCTGAAACACAGGCAGTGAGGGACTTGGCCTTGCAGCATGATTTCAAATACGCGATAAGCTTTCACTCGGGCGCAGAGCGGATAGTGTATCCTTGGGGATACAAACGAACCACAACGCCTGACGACTACGAGTTCCGAGAAGTGGCGGCAAACCTGTCGGCGCTCGTTGGCTTTCCATATGAACAGGCTGGAGAGTGGTACACAACATCAGGCGTTTGGGACGACTGGATGTACGGAAACAGGAGCACTTTTGCACTCACGTGCGAGATCTACGAAAACTACAGCGCGTGGCAAACCAAACCGGGGCCTGAGCCGAACACTTGGTGGTCTCTAGGCGTATTGCAGTACTTTAACCCTGACCCGGCCCAAATTGAACAGGTGATCATCAGGTGGCTGCCCACAATATTCTACACTGCAGAAAGAGCAATTAGCGAAGCGCATAGCGTAGCAGTCTCAAGCTTGATTCTTCAGAAGGTGATCATTGGCAAGGGCTCGGTAATTTGGGTCAACGCAACGATAGCCAATAATGGCTCGTACGCCGAGACCTTCAATGTGACATTAGACGTGAACTCAACTACAATCGAAACAAAGGAGAACGTGGCCCTTTTGGCAGGAGAGACGAGGATACTGAGGTTCTACTGGAACACAACGACTTTTGACTATGGAGTCTACTCTCTAGCGGTTGCTGCCACGCCGCCACAGGGAGAAACACACACGAGTGACAACGTTCTGGCGACGAGTGCAACTGTGACCGTGATGGGCGACGTGAATGGAGACATGCGCGTTAACATTACAGACGCCATAGCAGTGTCTACGGTCTTTGGGCTGAGAGAAGATCAATCAGGATGGAGAGGGGAGTGCGACCTCAATGGCGACGCCAGAGTCAACATACTTGACGCGATAGCGCTAGCAACGAGCTTCGGCACGCAAGCACCGCGAACTTTTTTGATAAGCTGACTGAGATCTGGCAGTGTAGCGGGTCTCAGAGGTTGCAGCTTAGCATTCCTGTTGGTTTTTTCATTTTGAACTGGAATCAGACTCTCTGGATGGTTTGACATATGTCTGCGCGAACTTTGAACATGAAGCCACGGGGATTGTTTATCATTTGATACTATTTCAGACTGTGTCGGGTCTCCAAACAAACGAATAGAACTTTGTTTCAAAAGATATATAAACAATTCCCGCGGATTATTTACACACTCGAAAAGAGAAAGGGGAAATAATGAAGAAATTTTCAGCTGTCTTAATGCTAGTATTAATTCTGACAAGTGCCTTAAATGTAGCATGTAGTGTACATTCGTCCTCTGCCCAAGAGGATAAAGACAGAATCTTCGCTGATGATTTTGTTGAAAGAAATGATGAAGCTACTTTGTCAAACAATGACTTTGCTCCTCACAGGCCCAGTGGCTCGAATATCGAGTGGCAAAGAATTTTTGAGGGAAAACTAGACGCTGAGCAAGAAAAGACTATCGAAACTTACGATCCAAACTCAAGGAGTGGCGGAGATAGATGGAACTTCAGTGATACTAGTGAATGGGGCAAATTCGTGTACATGGAAGGCAACAAGACTAGACTTATAGTTGGGGTTAGCAGCGAGGATGCTGAAGGGTTACATGAACTGGAGAAGCTAGTAGCAAAACGCCAAGGAGAGATTGTTAACACAATTTCGATGGGGGGCAATATTCGAGCAGTTGTTGTCGAGCTTCCATTGACGTTAGTGACGGCGTTCGCAGAAGAGACACGAATTATGGAACTCGTCAGTTACATAGAGCCTAACATGAAAGTTCAAGCCCAATTTGTTCCCAATGACCCAAATTGGGGTCTTCAGTGGGGACCGCAGAAAATAGAGGCGGATTGGGCGTGGAACACAACGTTGGGCAGCCAAGACGTTCTTGTGGCAGTTGTTGACACAGGTATTGACTACACGCATCCCGACCTCGCGGGAAACTATGTTCCTCTGGGCTATGACTGGGTTAGCATGGATACAGACCCGCTAGACGACTTTGGTCACGGAACCCACTGCGCCGGCATAATTGCCGCAACGATTAATAACGGCATAGGCATAGCTGGGCTGGCCCAGGTTCGAATAATGGCTGAAAAGGTCTTGGGCAGTGGGGGTGGGGGCTACGACGACTGGGTTGCCAATGGAATCGTACATGCCACAGACAGCGGAGCCAGAATAATCAGCATGAGCCTAGGTGGATATGGCGAAAGCGAGCTACTGCATGAGGCTGTTAGATATGCTTACGATTCCGGAGTGCTTGTTGTCGCTGCTGCTGGAAACGATGATACTAACATGAAGTCGTATCCCGCCGGCTACGACGAATCGGTAGCTGTGGCTGCAACAGACGAGTATGACAACAAGGCTTCGTTTTCAAACTGGGGCGACTGGATTGAGCTGGCAGCACCGGGCGTGAACGTGTACTCAACGATGCCGACGTATCATGTAACCATGAACGACTGGGGCTACTCCATGAACTACGCCTATATGAGTGGTACCTCTATGGCTTGTCCTCACGTTGCCGGCTTAGCCGCGCTTGTGTGGAGTCTGTACCCAAACAAGGTAAAAGATTGGGTGCGGCTTTGGCTTAGGTACACTGCTGACGATGTGGGCGATCCAAGCTTCGACGTTTATTATGGATATGGAAGAATAAACGCGAGAAGGACTGTTGAGCAGGCTCCGCCAGCCCATGAACTCATAGCCTATGAGTGGACAACTCCTCCATATGTAGAACCCGGAGCTTCGGGAATCATAAATGCTACCGTGCTAAACTTTGGAGAAAACAATGAAACCAGTGTAATGATACACCTTATAGCAAATGACACTTTGGTCGACTCTGCCTCGATAGACTTCTTTGCCAGCGGAGACTCAACAAGAGTTAGCCTCTCATGGAATCCGATGGTTGAAGGATTATACAATGTTACACTCTATGCAGTGCCTGTGCCCGGCGAGACCAGCATAGCAAACAATGTGCTTTGGAAGCGTATTTATGTTGGGTTTCCGGTAAAAGCTGCAGTACTGCATTCCGCTGGCAACATCATAGGCGAAACAATCGCCAATTGGCAAGTGTTAAACACCGAATGGTATCTATTCGGCGAGTCTATGGTATACGTGGACTACGCAACTTTGAACAAGGATAACATAGCCTACGAAGACCTCGCCAACACTGAAGCAGACGTATTAATTATTTCATGTGCTTTCGATCCATACTCGGGCTGGGAGTTTACAAACTCTGAAATTGAAGCCATAACACGGTATGTCAAGGAAGGGCATGGATTAATAGCCACGGGTGGAACGCTCAATTACATGGTTCCAAACAACAACGCACTGGCGCCACTCTTTGGACTAGATGAAACCATAACATGGGGCGACACTTTGACAGATCTCCTGCATTTTGTGAACTCGGCACATCCTCTATTTGCTGATGTTCCGAACCCGCTGGTTTTTCCGAATGTCGCAACAGGGCTTCCCCCTGATGGGCGATGGGACGAAAACGAGTTGGAAGACGGCACATACCTTGCCCTTGGGCATTATCAAGAAAGCGCTATAGTGGTGCGCCGAGGCCTAGTGTACATTTCTCCATGGCTTGAGATAATACCGCCATACTATCACCATCATTTGCAGCTGCTTTACAACGCGATAATATGGTCACGTTACCAGAAACCCCAACATGAATTGGCCGTGTCTTTAGAAGCGCCAAAAGCGCTTAAACCAAGCAGGTCTGCATTGCTAAATGCAACAGTTTCTAATATGGGACTGACCAACGAGACCGACGTGGAACTGCAATTGCTGGTAAATGGTGCCGTTGTCAACTCAACCAGCATCCCAGAGTTATGTGCTGAAGGTTCTTATACAATTAGCCATCTTTGGACCCCAACCGCTGAGGGCACATACAACATAACAGTTTATGCACCTCCAGGGTTAGGCGAGGAGGATATAGCAAACAATGTCGGATCCGTGAGGGTCTTGGTTTCAGCTTTGTCCGTGGCTTTGTTCCAGAATTACGATCCATGGGGCTATCCAGCAAATCAGGAGGCCCTCGACCGCTACGGCGTTCCTTATGTTGTATTTCGTTCAGGTGAATTCGGCGGAGTTGATTTAAGCGCGTTCAGTAAAGTGGTTATAGCTTCTGATCAAGATCAAACGTTCTATAATAGTATAGATGCCTATCGATGGTGGTTCGAGGATTATGTGAGTAACGGGGGCACACTAGAGGTTCATGCGGCAGACTGGGGCTCGAATGGTGGCATGTGGATCGGTCCTCTTCCTGGAGGATTACAACGGACGAACTACTATGGGCAATATGTTACTGTTGTCGATCCAACACACGAGTTGTTGACTACGCCTAACGTGATTACAGATGCAGAATTGGACAACTGGAACAGTGCGGTTCATGGATACTTCAGCGCCTATCCGGTGGATGCTCACATCATAATAATCGAGGACACGTCGAGGATGCCAGCATACCTAGAATTCAGCTACGGGTCTGGCTCTATTATCGCTTCGTCACAGACCCTTGAATGGGCATACAACCATCGATTAAGCCTTATACTCGAAAACAGTCTGCTCTACGCGCCCATAAGATACGAGCATGACCTTTCCGTAAGGCTGGACGCTCCAACTTCAATAGAGTTGGGCAAGTCAACAATGCTAACAGCCACTGTTCGAAACACAGGATCAAACAACGAAACTGATGTGAAGCTTTATCTGCTAATTAACGACACATTAGTCAAAAACGCAACGCTTCCTGAACTGCTCGTAAGCAAATCACACACCATCAACTATGCATGGACTCCGACGAGAACGGGAAGCTACAATATAACTGCCTACGCACAACCTGAGCCTGGAGAGGAACACGTAGCAAACAACATTGTAACCAAGGAAACCTACATCTTCTTCTACATGCAACTGTATCTTCCCCACGAGTGGGTTGGCGGCGGAGATCCAATGGGTTGGCAAGCAGACGACGCGAGTTGGCAGTACACTTTGCCATTTGACTTTCCATTCTATGGTATCCAATACAGAACAATAGGCATTTCAAGTAACGGTCTGATAACTTTCCTCAGTCCAGACGCCAGCTTGAGTAACAGCATACCATTTCTAGCTCAAAAACTGGCGATAGCTGCAGCATGGGATGACTGGGTAACATACGATATATACGTTTGGCAGAATTCAACTCATGTTGGCATAAGATGGCGGGTCGCAGCATACTATGACAGAAGCGTTGATGCTAACTTTGAAGCCATACTAAGCGCCGACGGCATAATTCAGTTAAACTATGGATATAACAACGGTCCCATCTCAGCTACTATAGGAATCTCAAATGGCGAGGGTCATATCATAGCGGAAGACGTGGCAACTCTAGACTCCATCAACACCATAGTTTTCACCCCGTTCCAACCTGAGCATGACATTGCTGTTTCGTTAGAAGCACCGGTTCTACTCATACCAAGCAACTCGGTAGCACTAAATGCAACCGTTCTCAACCAAGGTTCAAGCAATGAAACAAATGTCGAGTTGCAACTGCTAATCAATGACACGGTCGTCAATTTTGCGGTAATTTCCGAACTGCCCACTGGCGTTTCGCACACCATAACCTATCTTTGGACCCCCACCGCAGAGAATGCGTATAACATCACTGCTCATGCTCCGCCAGTTGAAGGCGAGACTTTTTTGGAAAACAACGATGTCTCAACAGTTACGACTGTTATGCAACCATCAATACGTCCAATTGAAGGTCAATACGCCAACTACACAATATACTACGTCGACCACGACACTGGCGAAGAGATCTTCAACAGGTTATGGAACTTCACTTATCTCAGCTACATATCGCCACACCAAATAAACATTACAGTATGGATGAAAGACCCCTATAACAACACCCAAAGCGGGTGGATGATTGTCAATGTCTTCACAAGAATAGTGGAAAGAGACAACGGCATCGGCTGGACTGGAATGTGGTATCCTGGATGGATAGAAAAAGACGTTGCAACAGGCTCCACAATGAATCTTCTTAGGGGTAACGCTACGATTGAGGACAACGAAGTCATCTACGTGAACGGCCAGTTCATAGACTGCTGGGAAATAGAGCTAGAAGAATATGGTTGGATGTACGCTTTCTGGTATGATAAAGCCTCCGGCTTATGGATAGGCATGAGGTCGACAAGTGCCTACGATGTTACACATGTAGTGTTGACGGCAACGAATGTTCCGATAGGATTTATGTATGAGCATGACCTTACTGTGACATTAGATGCACCCAAAACGCTTCCATTTGGTGCAAGCATGATCCTCAACGCAACTGTTTATAACACTGGGTCAAGCAACGAAACAGACGTGGAGCTACAACTGGTAATTAACAGCTCGGTCGTCGGCCTTGCTCCAATTCCAGAATTAACGACGGAAGCATTTTACACGCTCAGCTACCTTTGGACTCCCACAGTTGAAGGGACATACATTGTCACAGCCTACGCTATACCTGTACCAAGCGAAGAGTTCACGGCAAACAACATCATAACAAAGCTTGTACAGGTAAGAACGGTAGAGGGACACATCCTCTTCGACCAGACGCACTCCACCGACAGCATCACAGCTTACAGCACATGGGTGGCAAATCTAATAGATGCAGGGTACGTCATTGACACTCTAGTGACAAGCCCAATTACATCACCAATACTGGAAGGTTACGACGTTTTTGTTATCCCTCAAGCTTACAACTTCTATTCCTCAGATGAACTATCGGCGATACAGGATTTCGTATACAATGGAGGCGGGCTGCTAGTCATAGGCGATGACGCTCCGTACATCTATACAGACCTCACGTACTTTGCTGGCATAGAATGGGGCTATGGCGGATATTACGGGTATACTAGCGACATTTCGCCCCACCCTGTGACCGATGGAGTGACCACTGCATACTTTGGCGGACCATTATCCAAAATGAACGTGTCCTCTCCAGCTATGGGTCTCATTCGGGACCCGTATGGAAACATAATGCTTGCCGCCTCAGAAAAAGGATTAGGAAAAGTTTTGGGCCTAGCCGACGAGGATTCAATAATAGACGGGTACATCGGCTATGTCGACAACTTGCGACTTGCCAACAACACAATAGAATGGCTGATGACTAGATCTGAAATATTCCGTGATGTAGCTGTAACCGACGTGGTGGTTCCCGTAGACCAAGTCTGTCAAGGATGGCTTGTAGAAATAGATGTCACCGTCGCCAATCTTGGAGAAACCTCAGAGAACTTCACTGTGACCGTGTACTATGATGGCAATACTATAGCAACGCAGAACATCCAGAACCTTGAACCCAACGCCACGCTGGTGGTGGGGTTCATGTGGAACACGACAGGGGTCCCATACTGCCACAACTACACTATTAGCGCCTACGCGCCTCCAGTTCCTTACGAAACAGATCTGACAAACAACGGGTACAATGGCGGCAAAGTGAAGATCCGAATACCCGGCGACGTTAAAGACGACGACGCAGTCAACATCCTCGACTGCATAGCCGCCTCATCGGCTTTCGGCTCTACCCCCTCAGACCCACAATGGAACAGATTCTGCGACCTCAACAGTGACGGACGAATAAACGTGCTCGACCTGATATTGATGGCAAACAACTTTGGAAAACACGGCTAGACTCTCTTTTTCCTTTTTTTGTACGAGTTGACCCAAGATTGGGGGGTCCATTTTCGGTCTTAGAGCTTAAATGTCAGTGCGGGTGTTCATGTAATTGGGGCTCTGACTGCAAACTCAGCAAGGCTTACGAGTCAAGATTCTCAGCATAGCCAGAAGAACAATGCTCTTGCGCGCGCTATGCACGTAGGACAATTCTGAGAAAAAGTCTGACTACTGCGTTATGCCCATCGCCATGGGAGCCATCAACGATGATCTATTGATCATTTTCCTGATTAGCCTAGCCTAGAGGTCATCGGAATGAAGACTTGCATCTGACTCTGTTCTCTGGCCCTTCTAGGCTTTGCAGCGGTGGAGTGCGGAACACTTACAGGCTTCGCCTTCGGAATAGTCGAAGTAGCAGTTGTAGCGTTTGCCTTGCAAAAGGACCACTTATCGTCCAGAATGAGTCGTGCGCTTTGGCAGTGAAGCTCACCAAAAACTATTTTGGGTCGGCTTGTTAGAATTAGCTGTGAGAGACACTGACCATGTATTATGGAAAGGCTTTGCCATCAGTGCTTCAAATGCTTTTGATGACCTACATCGTCACTGTCGCCATTATGGGACAAATGCCGATCGGTGTTAACGCCTGTGCTTCGCGACGATCTGCAGGAGGCGCGGGGTTGTGGTTCGAGTCAATTCAGGCAGCAATAAACGCCGCGGAAGAGGGCGACAATATACAGGTTCCCAGCGGCGTGTACAATGAGCAGTTGGTCATTAACAAGTCAGTCTCGCTTGTTGGGCTGTATCAAGAGAGCACGATAATCAGTAGTAGTGGTATGGGAACCCTCGTTGAGATAGAAGCAGATGGCGTCCAGTTTAGCAACTTCACAATCAGGAGCAGTGGACAAGGTTCTGTCGGCATGGCTCTATCAAACTATCATGATGCTAGCATCGTCTCAAACATGATAATAGGACATGCCCAAGGATTAAGCGTTGAAAACTCCAGCAACAACACTATAAAGGCGAATGTGTTCACGAGCAACGACTTATCCATAGTTATTTCTCAATCGAACAACAACTCGCTCTCTGAAAACCTGTTCTTCGAGAACTTCAGTCCGAGCATCAGTATGTATGGATGTCAAAGCAACATGCTTAACGGCAATGTTATCCGCAACAATCCTGCTTATGGAGTTTACCTTGAATCTTGCGAAGACTGCATTCTAGATAGCAACAACGTAAGCTACGTGTGCGAGGGCATATACCTGCAGGCCTGTAGGAACGTGCGGTTGACGGACAATATCGTGATGGAGACAGGGCCAAACGCCATTCATCTGCAAGACTCGAGCAACAACATCGTAGAAGGTAGCGTGCTGAGCCGAAACGAGTTCTCGCTTCAGCTCTGGGGTTCCACGGAGAACCTCCTGCGAAACAACAGTATTTTCGGCAACAAGCATGGCTTGCGGCTATGGTTCTCGGGCAACAACACTCTGGAAGAGAACAATATGACTGGCAATTGGTGGAGCTTCGCGGCTTTCGGCGATAGCCTGCAAGACTTTGTGAACAACGTGTCAGCGTCGAACACAGTTAACGGGCGACCAGTATACTATCTTGTTAACTGCAATAACGCAACTGTGCCCTCCGATGCTGGCTACGTGGCCGTGGTCAACTCGACAGGAATTGAGGCGAGAAATCTTCAACTAGCCGGGAACTATGATGGTTTACTCGTTGCATTTTCCAGTTTCACTCTGATCCAGAACGTCACGCTCAATGACAACTGGAATGGAATCACCCTTGTCGGTTGCGCGAACAACACTATAACCGGATGCACCTTCGAAGATAACCTATTTCAAATTCTTGCAGACGCATCAGATGGAAATCTGATATACAATAATAACTTTCTCGGCAAGACCTGCAGGGTCTACAGCCGCAATTCAGCTAGCATTTGGGACAACGGGTACCCTGAAGGCGGTAATTTCTGGGAGCCTCACACGGTATCTGATTCTTATCATGGAGCTGGACAGGACGAAGTCGGCGGCGACGCTTTGGCCGACACACCATATGTTGTGAACTCTGACAACATAGACAGCTATCCATTGGCTGGACGGATCACGTTCTTTGAGGCTGGAACATGGAACAACAGGCCATACTATTTCAGTATCGTTGGCAACGCGACAATCACCCACGTCTCCTTCAACAGCAGCGAGGGGCCATTTATCACGATTGACGTCTCTGTTCAAAACGGTCACGTTGGCTTTTGCAGACCTGCAATCCCAAAGGACGTCATCTGGGTCGACAGCGAAGAATGGCAGGTTAGAATCAACAATCAACCGGCTGCTTTCCTTGCTTATGATGATGATCGTACCAGCTTCGTGTACTTGACGTTTGATTGGTCAGCAGAGAGAATCTTGATTCAAGGCTCCGCAGTAGTCTCTGAGCAGTTATCGCTAACGACACTACTTGGTGCTATGCTTGCCTCCGCATCATCTGCTCTTTTCCTCAGGAAGCCTTCAAGAAGGCGAAACAAAGCCTAAAATAACGGTTCAAGCCTCTAGATACATGATCTAGATGGCTGACGATTCAGCAAACGACGATCAGTTGCCGTTGATATACAAGCTAATATTGAAGATACCAAAACTCAGCTTGGGAGGCGCCTCTGAAAAAATACAAGGAATTTTCTGGGCTGTTATTCTGCCTATTCTCGTAATATGCGAGGTTCTCACCAACCTCATGCTCTTAACATACGCACATTTTCCCTTCAACGTTCTGTCTGTCATTCTTTTCAACTCAGTAGTCGGCTTGCTTGCTATCAGAATCTTGGTCGAACGCGCACTGAACAGTGAAAAGGCGATTCTCAATCAAGGGCATTTCGAGTGGAAAGTTGAGGAGACATTCAACGAGTATTTACGCTGTCTGCGCAAAGGCGAAGATGAAGAGGAGCCGAGCACGGCTTCCACGAGTAAGTGAATCATCTTCTGGCGGCTTTTCTTCTAGAATCAATCTTTCTTCGATTACTGCGTCTTATGCCTTCTCCTGTTACTACCGCCCCCACGATCATCGTTGCCAAACCTGCGTATAGCAGCTGGGAGTAAGGGTAGGTCGAGTTGGAGACTGTTTCATAAAGTGAAATCACGGGAGGAGGAGCTGGAGAGTGTTGCCACGGCCAAGCCGATTTCGCATCTGTCTGCAGGCCAATCAAGCCGCTTGTATAGTTGTAGTCTACTACGCTTATCACCTCACTGTCATCATAGTAACACTTGATCGAACCGCCATTCAGCTTCATTTTCAGGTTGTGCCAGTTTGTATCTGTGGTCACTTCTGCCTCCCCCAACTGGATTGGAGAACGACTCCAGTCTTGGAACTTCAACAGCCTTGCCTTGTTCGGTCCGCCTGCTCGTGCATCTGGGTATACCCCAAAGGAATACCTACTACCGCTTGTCGCGTTAAGCCTAGCCACGATGTTTGGTCCATACATTCCTGCTGTATAGGTGGCGTTAGCTTCTACGGTGTAGTCAGTCCAAGTTTGGTCTCCTGCGTGACTTATCTGTATTCCATCAACGCCGCTGGAATAATACTTGTACTGTCCGTCTGATACGCTCCACAATGCTTCCGAATTGACCTCCGAAGTGCTGTTGCGAATAACCCAGTGGTCTGTAGTCCAGTTGTAGTCATTGAACTCGTCTTCAAAAAGAGTGTTATCACCACTGTCTTTCACGTTCACATAGTCGTAACGCATGTCTGTCGAGCCGACGACTTCATAGTCCTGTAGATTATAGGGTAATACAAGTGCAGCAGTATAGATGCCTTTTTCAATCACTTTTCCCAGATGGACAACGTTCTCATTCTGCAGGTATCCTGCTCTGGGATATCCTGCATCAACAGTGATCCCGTCGTCTTGGCTTAGCACGGCGAAGTAGTTAGGATACATTGTCACGGGGTCAGTCCCAGAAGGATCGCAGATCAAGTAAATGCCGAAGGTCGTGGAGTTGCCTTGGGGGTTCGTGATGTTCACTTGGAGTTGCTTCGCATTGCTGTACAAGTTACCGCTTCCTGGTGGAAGTTCGATCGGTTCCTCAAAGGCAGGGATCGACCACTCTGTACTCGGTCGGAAGCTCAGACTAATGTTTGTGGGCGCACTGATGGTTTTGGAAAGACTCCATTGATTCTCAACAGTTTCGTGGGTTGTCTCAGTCGATTCCACAGGTATTCTGTGGGCGAACAGCAGGACAAGGCCTAGCAGCAAGAGAATCGCTCCAAAGACTAAGAAGGCTTTTTTCATGCGCTTCATCCCTGCTTCATGGGGAACTATTGCTGATGGGTCACATAAATGTTGCTTTCTCTCGTATTCTGAGAAAGCCTTTTCAAACAGGATATGCTTACTTAGAAATTGTGAGTGGTATGCAGTTCAGACTTAGAACCGCATCCTGCGGGGAGAGTGGTCACAGCTTGCGAAGCATTTCAGAGAGAGAGACTGGGAGAGCAGGAACCCGAATTCTTCTTGACGGATATCTTCACCCGTTTCCACATCGGTCAGGATGCAGGATGTGACAGTGTTGCTCAGAGGGATTGGGTGTGCTGTGCTAATAGTTTCATTGGCTTTAGGCATTATTGTCGTGGCAGACGTGCAGATATATCAACGCTTAGAGTCATTTGCGGTTGATCCGGACACAAATGAGAAGATGGAAGACCAAGTCGCAGCGGTGCCACCTTGGAATAGCACAGAAGGCTGGGTTGGCTTCAAAGTTACGTTTCCCAATGAAGGCAAGAAGGGTCATGAAGCTGGCGGCGTATTGTTGTCAAGCTCGGAGGATTATCGTCCAGAAGTGGTTCTGAGGGTAGTCAACTCGACAGGTCTCACGATCCTGCTGGCCGATCAGTTTGATGAACTTGCTTGGAATGACTCAAAGATCTATACACAGGCATACATAAACGCAAGTATTCGCTCTAGTCAATTCAGCCTTCTTGGTCTGGATGGTGCAGGCAATTACACTGTGCTTCTTCGTGGACTTGAGAATAGAACTGAGTCATCTTCGGTCTTGTTTTCGATAAAAGAGTCTTGGCTGGCAAATAGATCACTAATCCAGCTAGGCTTTTTCTCAACAATTACGATTGCAGCAACTGCTTGTTTCGGCGGCATTTTAATGATATGGAGCTACTTGAAGCCCAAACAATCACCTTCACGTCGTCTCAAGAGGAAAGGGCCATCACGTCATTTGCGGACGTGGAAGATGTGATTGCAGTGATTTGCTTCTCCTCCCAAACATCTGGATTCATGAGTAGGCCTAGGCTGTTTAACTCACTACTGAATGAGAAAGAGTCCGACTGCCATGTTCAATTGCGTTGATCGCAACTCCCTCGGTTTCAGGAGTGGACATGAGAAAACTGGAAAGCGCTCTATCAGGATTAGCAGTCTGGGCTTGGGGGTAGGTTTAGTTTGGATGCTTTTGGTGAGTGCAGTAACTGGACTTTCCTTGAGAAGCGCATTTCGGAACGACATCTCATCCTCGCTAGAGTTTGAGCTAAGCCCGTCAGTAGACCCTGCCTTGGCTTTCTCAGATCAAAGTGTGATCCACGTCCCGAATGATTTTCCAACGATACAAGAAGCCCTCAATCATGCCCAACAGGATTACACGATACTTGTCGGCCCGGGTACGTACGTAGAAAGAGTCGTTATAGACAAGAGTGTGCGTGTTCTCGGCAGCGGTGACGCCTCAATAGTTCAAGCTGAAGGAGCCCTCGCCGTCGTTGAGATTAGCGCTGACGACACTGTTTTTGCAGGTTTTCTTATCGAAGGATTGAACCAGAGCTCTTCAGGTGTGTATGTTCACAGTAGCGGCAATGTCGTCGAAAACCTCACTGTGAGGAACAATCGTTCTAGTGGGATCTATCTTCTGCGAGCTTCACGGAACCTCTTGCGAAACAACAATGTCTTGAACAACCTTATGTATGGCATTCATATCTACGATTCAGGGAGCAACAGACTCCAAAACAATAGCATGTGGAACAACAAGTACAACTTCAGGATTTGGGGTCTTTATACAGAGCATTTTCTTCACGTAGTTGATGACACGAATATGGTGAATGGCAAACAGATCTGCTACTGGGTGAATCAGACTGCCCGGACTGTTCCACCCGACTGTGGTTGTGTTGTTCTCGTCAATTCGACCGACATTATCGTGAAGGATTTGTCCCTAGCTGACAATCCATCTAGCTTAGTCATGGTCGCCACAAGAAATTGCTTGATCTGGAACAACAGCTTCTCAAGATGTGAGCGCGCGATATATCTTATTTCCTCAAATAGCAACTATCTATTGAGCAACACTCTGAAGGGAAACTACTGGTCAGGTATCTCGCTCGTGTCGTCATCCTACAACGTGATTGCTGGAAACCTGATCAGTCAGAACAGATACGGGATAGTATTGTCATACTCTCCACTGCTTTCTGTCTATTCGCAACGGAATCTCATAGGTGGCAATACGATCTTGCACAATCACGTGTCTGGGTTATACTTTGACGGATCATCTGAAAACTCTGTATATAATAACGAGATCGACAATAACTACGCGGCTATCAATCTTGGGGATTCAGATGGCAATGTTTTCTTCAGGAACATCTTCGGAAATAGCTCCGTGTGTACTGTGCGGATTGCCAGTTCATACAGCAATACTTTCTTCTATAACAACATAGCAGATGAAGCTGTCGTCGAGTTTCTTGGATCAACATGTCAAAACGCGTGGGATAATGAGACTTGTGGGAACTATTGGCGTAGCCGTCAGTGGCCCGACTTAGATGGCGATGGCGTTGGGGACATTGCCTATCAACTAGGGCCACAGAATGAAGATCGTTTTCCTCTTATCAATCCTCCGAGAGGAAATACTGCGCCAGTCGTGGATTTTGCCCTTCATCCCTCTGTTCCAAAGGTGCTTGAGCTTGTGGAATTCCATGCAAGTGCGGACGACGTCGAAGGAGGCATCCTTCTGAAATTTTGGGTGTTTGGGCCGAGTGAGGTCTACTTGGGTGATGATGTCTACTTAGGCTTCGTAGATAGTCAGTATTATTCTGCGACTTTGTTTGCAGTTGATGGAGAGGGTAGCATCTCCTCTATTGAAAAGAGTTTTTATGTGCGCAGAATCTTGACCAATCTTACCGTCTCTATGTTAGACGGGTTTCAAGTATTTCAGAATGCGTCGATTGTTGCCAAGCTTACCGATGAGACAGGTCTGCCAGTGAGGGATAGCGAAGTGAGATTCTATCTCGTTGATGGCAGTTCATTGGAGCTGTTGAGATCTGCGAGAACTGATTTCTTTGGGGAAGCAATCATCTGCTACGTGTTGAATGTGACTGGGGTTCAATCGGCTTATGTTGAGTATGATGGTGACTTTTGGCACGGTTCATCTAACGCTAGGCATGTTTTTAGTGTTTATCCCAATCAACGCTTTGAATTGACTGTGGTTTTCGCTGTCCTACTTGGTGGCATTATCGTTTTCTGTATTTTCTTGGTGGCGTCTATTATGAATAGACGAAAGAGGCGTCTTAACAAGCGAGGAAAGGTCAACGGGGGGTGCCCAGGTGTTTCTTCTCGGTCAATTGTATTTGACAAGAGTCGTGTCCTTTGTGTCTTATCTCGTTGGAAGAGTCACGTGGTTTTTTGGCGTTGAAACAAAGTAGCCACTGCGACTAGTCCGGGCTGAAAACGCGCAGGAATGAACAGAGTCAAACCTTATCTATTGCTGTGATTAATCCATCTAACGTAGATTGGTTTGTCACTTGGTGCATAGTATGACCGAAAGCATCATCCATGACAAATGGTTTTGGTTCACTATACTTTCAGTCATAATTATAATTGTTCTGCCACTCATTATCGTTTTGTTCCTTATTCAGCTTCCAGATGAATTGAAGCTCGTATCAATGATTGCCCTTATTGTGATTTGGGGTGTTGTAAGTGGATATAAGGATTGGGTTATTGCGAGAAGGAAAGAGACATAACAAAGAGCGATGTAGTTAGAGTTGTCCTGGATTGAAGTGGCGATTTTTGGGTCGGCTTGAACATCCTGCGATCGCAGGTATACTCACTCTTTTTTGAATGTTCCTAAGAGCATCGCGAGCAACAGAAGCACTGAGATGGCTCCGAGAACCCCTAAGCTTGACTCAGTCGTGAACCGGACTCCGAGGCCTGGAGCGTTTAGGATCGGGTATAGCATTTGATTCATTGCTAACCAGTATAAGGATCCAGAGAAGAGGGCTATCCCCACTGCCCTTTGTTGGAATACATCCAGTGCTTTTTCGATTCCGAGGGTGAGTATGGCGAATCCCCAAAGATGCGAAGCGTAGTATAGAAGCAGGGGCCATGATATTGGCAGCATGAGGCTTGCGGAACTTCCGACAGACAGCATCGGTTCGTTGGAGAATACGAAGGGCAGAAAATACATCAAGGCTTCTGGAAGAAAAGCAAAGGCTGCAACTCTCAGCATAGTATCAAACGTCGTGGTTCTCCCTGTGATCTTCACACCAATGATATAGACGAAAACGGTGAGAACTAGCCACTTGATTATGGCAACCGCGATGTTTGCTATGCTGGCGATCCAAGCTGTCGCGTCGACGAAAACCCGCCCCTTCAGCAGAATTTCGCTTGCGGCACTAGCAGCGAATGAGGTTTTTTGTTGCGCCGTTACTTCATCTATCGTAGCCAGGTGGTCGTATGCAAGGGGAACGTCGAACTCCAAATAACCTGCACCAACGGAGACGATCTGCCTAGTCTCCCAATTAGCCTGTTTTCCTATTGTCACAAAGGTTCCGATATCGAAGCCTGCAGTGGAAGTCACATTAGCTGTATAGCTTCCATGAAGTGAATTCACATTCAGAAGAGTCGATGGTACTGGGTAAATCTTGCTTAAATTGAGCGTGTAGAGGCTAGTTCCGATTCCGGCTAAGATCGCTGTAAAAATCACCACTATGACGGCGGCCCTTATGAAGCTTCCATTTTGGGTCAATTTGACAAAGAACTTTGATCTGAGCGTGACTGCCTGCAAAACCCCACCCATCCAAGTGTCGTTGAAAGGTTTCGGCCATTCGAAGGCTACAAAGCCGGTGATCACTGCAACGGCCGCTCCGATGAGGAACCCTCCCCCTATGGGCATGGTCAAGAGCGAAAAAGCCACAATCCAGCTGCCCAGTTTCCTGCTCCGTCTCGGCTTCCTGTAAATCGCCACAGCGCATGCCAGTATACATATTGCCCACATAACCCAAAAGTAAGACCAGTAGTTCTCAACATATCCAGGGAAGCCTAGCACCATCCTTCCCCAGTAGGAGTTTTGGGGCAGTGGTGCCTTTGACCAGATCTCAGCCAGGCTTGTGGCCCGAGAAGAGGACAGGATTATTGGGGCGTTTGCCTGGGCAATCAGCAGACCATTTGCAATCATTAGCAGCGAGCATATGCATAGTATTATGGGCAAAATATTGCTCCTGAGCTTTAACATCGGGACTAATTGCTCCTACGTGTTTTGAGTTTTGTAATCTTTGAGCCATCTATTTAAGCCTTTGTTCCGGGAGATTTCCTTTAGATCCTTTCTAGGCAAAAGCTTATTTTCCCCTGCTGATCTTACTCATTTTAGGTGGAATAATGGGCCTAAGAGGGTTTATTGCGAAGAGAATTGCTTACTCATTCATTTTGTTGCTGCTTGTCGTAGGTGTTAATTTTCTTATTTTCACACAGATGCCTGGCAACCCTATAGACCTTCTCATGTCAGGATTCAGCAGGGAAAACCCTGAATTGAGGCAACAGCATATTCAAGAGTTGAAGAATCTTTGGGGTGTAGGGGAACCGTTTCATCTTCAGTTTCTGAAGTATGTTCGCAACCTCTTAACTTGGAATTTGGGACTTGAGATGGGAGGTAGGCGCCCCGTGATTGACCTCGTCGCCGAAAAGCTTCCCTATACAGTCATGTTACTAGGATCATCAGCCATATTATCTATCGTGATTGGAATTGTGCTAGGCATTGCTATCATTCAGCGTAGAGGCGGATTATTCGATAGTAGTAATATGGGAATCGCGCTGATCCTCAACTCACTGCCGACTTTTTGGATTGGTTTAATCTTGCTGTGGATTTTCTACGGTTCGCTCGGTTGGCTTCCCGGTTCACATGCCTACCCGCTCAATTGGGCTTTGACAGGGTGGCCACAGACATACAGTAGTGCGGTGAGTTATCAACCATCTGCCTTAGTATCAACCTTTTCACTAAACGTGGGGAGCATAGTCGAAGTTCTTGGAGGCTTTGCCTCGCATCTAGTTCTCCCTCTAACAACGTTAACTCTGTTTTCGTATGGAGGATGGTTGCTTCTTACGAGGGCAACGATGTTGGAGACAATAACAGAAGACTATATACTTACAGCCAGAGCCAAGGGTTTGAAAGAGTCGACCATACTTTATAGACACGCGCTTAGAAACGCTTCGCTACCGATAGTGACAAGCGCTGCCCTGACCTTTGGGTTTATACTTTCTGGAGCGATAATAACTGAGACTGTGTTCAGCTATCCAGGACTTGGAGGCTGGATATGGAATGCTATCAATGTCCGGGATTATGGAGTGCTTATGGCGGTATTCTACATAATATCAGTGTGTGTTATCATCGCGAACGTGCTATCTGACCTTCTCTATGGAATAATAGATCCTCGTATTAAATATGGGTGACTTGAGATGCAAAAGAAGCAAAGTAAGTTCTTGTTTGCATTGTCTCGTTTTCTGGCTTTCATGAAACTCTTCTTGCGAAATAGGAAGTCCATCGTGGGCTTGATCATAATAGGCGTCTTCGCGTTCATGGCTCTTCTCCCGAACGTTTTTACTCCTTATTCCCCTCTGGGAGAAGATCCGTCTTTTACTGGAGCCTTAGGAGGCAAATCTGTAGCACCAACTTTTCTGCGTGAAGTGCCAACATGGCTAGGTGGTAATCCAATGCTAAGTGAAAACTTGGATGCAGTGGGAGACCCGAGCTCGCCGAAGCCCATTTCAGAGGGTGGAGACTGGAATCTCTCTTCGTCAGCCAATGTCTCCTCAGCTACCGTTAGGTTGAGCTATAATCCAGACGTTGGTTATCCAAGCACCGTAGAAGGATTCCAGATTTCTCCGAAGCCAGGCTCTCTGCAAGTGACCTATGAACGCTTAACCCCTGGAACCGCAGGAAAAGCCACGGCATACATATTCCACGAATTCGACTACCCGTTTCTTGGTCCTCCCAAAAGAATCTTAGGCAATATCAATTTACTGGTCAATGGAAGCAGCATACCAGAAGCGTTTCCTGCTGAAAGATGGTTTGTCATAATGCTCTCAGCCCCATTCAGTAACCGCTCTTACACACCAGTTGTAGGCGATATCTCTCTAGGCGCAGATAATACGACGGGCTTGTTTGTCGCTGCCTCAAACATTACAGTTCGAGACTGGCTGGTTGACGCAAGCTCTTCAAACCCGAAGAATTGGTGGAATTGGCTAAATGGCACAGCAACGTCAAGACACAACTGGGATACGATTTCGTGGATAGTGAGTGAAGGTAGCTTGACCAACAAGACCTATGGAGAAATCCAAACCTCTGCAAACCCTCCAATCTATGATGACAGTGGCGACTTGGTTCAATACTATTGCTTTGCGAATGATACGCGAATATGCGATCCTGATCTAACTACCATCGGTAACACGCCTGATATCCTCAGACAAGAGGCATGGGCTTCCAGAATCACAACACTAGCAAGATCCACAGCAATCGATGACATGCGAGTGTATTTGAGTTCGGTTGACGGGATATATCAAGACGACTACTTGGTTGTTGGAGGTAACGGTAGCCAGCAGATTTGCAGGGTCTCTAATGTTGGCGATGGTTACGTAGATCTTGACCGCCGACTCATACAAGAGCACATTACCAGTGAACAAGTAATAAATCAGAAAATGGTTCTTTACAGTAATGTCACAATAAGCAAAAGATTTTATGTACTCGTGAAAGCGGCTGTCACAGAGCCTAGGCTTTTTGAGTTGAAGATCAATATGCCGCATCCTAACTGCACCCTAGGTATTTATTCCCTAGAGCAAGGTCTTTACAATCTTCCTTACGGGAAGACAATTGAGGCAAAGAACATGAAGTATAACCGGTTGGCTGGCCGAGAGTACGTGTGGATTGATGGACGCGCTGGCAATGTGTTAAAGGTTCCCATCTCATTCAGAATGTTTATCATTCCTGCTAATTCCTCGATGACTGATGCGTCAGCAATCTATCCGCCTCCGTATGTCCTTTACCGATCCGCTCCTCCAACAGGATTCTATATTGATGCATACGGAGACCTAGGGAATCCAGGCCGTGTCTATATTGTTGATGCGTTTTCAGGGTCTAAGGATCTTGGTGGTTGGATGATCAGTAAGGAGAGTCGTGCCAGTAGAACCTCCCTCATCAATGACGAAGACTCCGTGAAGATTAATCAACTGTTTGATTTGCGCCCTGGAAGATACGTTGTTGGATTTGAAATAACATTTCTAGACATCATCCCTGAGTTTTCGAACGACACAGTCTCGACGACAGTGAATCTTGACGATGTTGATTTGAAGTTGATGGGAACCGCCTACGGAATTCTTGGAGCAGACCAGGAGGGTAGAGACTTGTTCGCACAGCTCGTGTGGGGAGCAAGAATATCTCTCTATATAGGGTTGCTGGTTGCGTTAATATCGGTGAGTATCGGTCTAGTCGTGGGACTGGTTGCTGGTTACGTCGGCGGCGCTGCTGACCAGCTATTGATGCGCTTCAATGACCTACTACTCGTACTGCCCGGATTGCCTCTTCTGATTGTTCTAGTTGCGGTAATAGGTGCGAGGATTGAGAACCTAGTATTCCTCTTGGGAATCCTAGGTTGGAATGGTTTTGCTAGGGTCGTTAGGTCCCAAGTATTGTCTTTGAGGGAGAGAAACTTTGTTGAGGCAGCGAAAGCAGCGGGAGCAGGAACGGGGCACATACTGCTAAGACACATACTGCCAAGCGTGATGTCTTTAGTCTATATCTCGCTTGCAACCGCCGTCCCAGGAGCTATAACTGCGGAGGCTGCGCTCGCATGGCTAGGATTCTACGATCCAAGTCGTATGTCGTGGGGGAGAATGCTTCACGAGTGCTTCGCAGCCGGGGCAACGAAGAATTGGTGGTGGATTGTTCCTCCAGGTATCTGTATCGCCTTCATTGCCGTGTCATTCATACTACTTGGGTACGCTCTTGACGAAATATTGAACCCCAAGCTGCGTATCAGAAAATAGCGAATCCACTATTTACTTCCTATTGAATCGCTTTCTCAAGCATTTCCCAGAATTCGTCTTCCATTCTTCTATAGTAATCTTGAGTTTCATAAGCGCTTCTCATTATTCCCCCTGCTCCTAGGAGCTGAAGAATGAAGCTGTTTTTAAGCAATGGGTCGAGACGCGAGCCGGCGCGCAATTCTACCGTAAAACCACAGGAGTCTTGCATGATGCTTATCACAAGTCTGCGCACGACGTGGTTGCTATTCACGTGCAATGCTGTCCAAACAGTCTGGCAACCATCAGAACTGGCTGTTATCGAAAAGTGATGTTGCTTAAGGAAATCCTCAATGGCCACCGCTGCCTTCTCAGAGTCAATCCTCCTGTTGGCCCATTGATACTTCAAATGAATCACCACTTGTTATGATTCGGCTTCAGAAAAGGTTTTTGCTAGGCCTGCCAATACAAAAGGTTAAATATCGTCTGGCACTGCTTTTCTAGATCAAAGTATTCGCACAGTAAAGATGATTTGACGGGATTGTTTATACATGCCATTGCTTGAAGTAGTTGACCTCAAAACATACTACAAGACTCTGAGTGGATACGTCAAAGCTGTCGATGGTGTGAGCTTTGAGGTTGAAAAAGGCCAAGCAACGGGCTTGGTAGGCGAGTCTGGATGTGGGAAAACTACTACTGCCCTTGCTGTCATGAGAATTCTTCCGCAAGGAGGAAAGATTGTCAGCGGGACTATTCTTTTCAAGGGCACGGATATCGTCGGTCTGGACGATGAAACACTGCGAGAGGACATAAGATGGAAGGAAATCTCACTTGTGTTTCAAGGAGCAATGAATGCTCTAAACCCTGTTTACAAGATCAGTGACCAAATCTGTGAGGCTATAGTGACTCATGAAAAGAACGTTAGCAAGCAGGAGGCACTTGAAAGAGCGCGGAAATTGCTTGAGCTTGTTGGAGTGGATCCCTCTCGTCTTGACAACTACCCCCACGAGTTCAGCGGAGGAATGAGACAGCGTGCCATGATCGCCATGGCCTTAGCTTCTAACCCTTCGCTTCTAATAGCTGATGAGCCCGCTACAGCATTGGACGTCATAGTAGCAGCACAAGTTTTGAAGCTTATGAAGGAACTAAAAGAAAGGCTAGGCTTGGGAATGATTCTGATCACTCATGACCTTTCGATAGTGGCCGAGATATGCGAGAGAGTGGCAGTCATGTATGGAGGAAGGATCATGGAATACGCCGATGTGGTGCAGCTCTTCAAGCATCCGCTTCATCCTTACACCCAAGGATTAGTGGGCGCGTTTCCAGACATTCGCGCCAAGAATCGTATGCGGATGGTTTCAATCCCTGGCTCTCCGCCTGATCTTCTCAGGCCTCCGTCAGGATGTGTTTTTCATCCCCGCTGTGAGCATGCGAAGGACATTTGTCGGCGAGAAGTGCCGAAAGTAGCAGAATTGGATAAGAAGCATTTCGTCGCTTGTTTTATGGTGGAGGCCAAGAACAAGGGAGAGAGATGGTAGGGGATTTATGATGAGTGACGCTTTGCTTGAAGTTGTGGATCTCAAGAAGCACTTCCCAATTAAAATGGGATTCTTCCGAAGCATGATCTCAAGAAAGGCGCTGGTTGTTCATGCTGTTGATGGGATAAGCTTTTCAGTTAAGAAGGGGGAGATCTTTGGTCTGGCAGGGGAAAGTGGTAGTGGCAAGACCACGACTGGGAGAGTTTTGCTGAAGCTTACCGAACCGACCAGTGGCAAGATTGTTTTTGATGGTAAGGATGTGACGTCCCTCAATGGGAGAGATTTTAAAAAATATAGACGCAGGATGCAGATAGTCTTTCAAGATCCTTTTGAATCGATAAACCCGAGAATGCTCATTAGAAGCATCATAGAGGAACCATTGCTTATTCAAGGCTTTGTAGGGAAAGAGATGGAGGAGAAAGTCTACAAGGTCATGGAAGACGTACAATTGGCTCCTCCTGAGCAGTTTCTCACCAGATATCCACATGAACTAAGCGGCGGTCAGAGGCAAAGGGTTGCCACGGCGAGGGCCCTTGTTCTCGGTCCAGAGTTTATAGTCGCGGACGAGCCTGTTTCAATGCTGGATGTGTCAATACGGGCTGAAATTCTTAACCTCATGACCGATTTGAGAGAGAAATACAATGTGTCTTTTCTGTACATCACTCATGACTTAGCTTTGTCTCGTCATATGTGCGACAGGATAGCAGTGATGTATCTTGGCAAGATGATGGAAATGGGAGACGTGAAGAACGTCGTTCTGGAACCGCTTCATCCTTACACTAGAGCCCTGATAGAGGCCGTTCCTGTTCCTGACCCGACTTCGACTCGAATTGAGGTTAACGTGAAAGGCGAGATACCAAGCCCTGTCTTTCCGCCCTCGGGCTGTCGGTTCCATACACGGTGCCCTTCATACATTGGTGACGTATGCCGCACAAAGGAACCAGTATTTAAAGAGGTCCAGAAAGAGCACTTCGTCGCATGTCATCTCTACTAGTCTGCCCTTTTTGGAAGGATTTGGCACATTCGCCGCGGATGCTTTCCGACTGTAAGAATGTTCCATAAGACTTTTAAATGCGTACGAGTAGCTATTAGGTGCTGAATATAGGAGAAAGGAAGGAAGAAAAATGAAAAAGACTATACTAGTAGGATTTTCGATGCTAATCGTCATTGCTATGCTGTTACCAACAGTCTTTGCTTTTGAATACGGTAACCCCGCCCATCCTGACGACACCAGTTTCGAGACGTTTGGACCAAGATGTGACAACCTACTGATCCAACTGTACGCTTCAGAGACGTCTGAATGGGATGCCCTTGAGGCTCACGAAATTGACGTTACGGACTGGCCCCTAGATGCGGAGCACTACATCGATTATAGTACCCCGCCCCTGAACGAAGATATCAAGGTAATCAGCTATGGACCAGAGTTCGGCTTGTTCCTCTTCGACTTGAACAACAACAACAACGTATATTTGGGCAATCCAGAAGACCCAGCTTATCCGAACCCTGTGTACCCGAACCCCATGAGCGTTGTGGAGCTGCGAAAAGCAGTTGCTTACCTTTCGGACAGAACCTACGTAATCAACGAAGTCATAGGTGAAGGATTCGCTTTTCCAGTTTACACACCAATGTCGCCTGCCAGCGGCTTCTACGTCCACCCAGAAATCAGACCAGGCGGAACGCGTGAAGATCTGTGCTACCTGTACGACCCGACTGCTGCAATTGACATGCTTGACGACTCAGGCAAGTTCCCAATCGGCCTAGACGGCTGGAGATACTGGGACATGGACCTCGACGGCGTCAAAGACGAAGGCGAGGACATGGTGCTGAAGATCTTCGCTAGAAGCGAGACTCCTCCAAGGCTGAAGGTATCTGAGAAGCTGTACGGCCTCTTGGAGAACACAACCAAGATCCACGTTAACTGGGTACCCGGCAACAGGGCCGCTGCTCTGATTCAGGTAATGGGCAACAAGGACTTCCACATCTACAGTGCTGGTTGGAGCCTTACCATGGACCCAGATCACCTGGTTCTATGGGCTTGGAACTACTACTGGCACCCAGGCCAGTGCTACAACACGGTTGGCGCTAACGTACCAGAATACAACGACGCCGCTGACGGTGTATCATACGCGAACACAATCGAAGAAGCCACGTACTACTCGCACCTAGCCCAGGAAGTATTCGCCGAGTACTGTATCGGTGTGCCCCTGTGGTCAGCTGGAGGCAACAAAGCCGTCCACCGCTGGTACACTGGGAACACGGCTCCTGAAACTGGATACCACGGTAGATGGTGGCGCAACTTCGTCAACATTCCAGGCTTCGGTGTCGACAATGGCTTCACCTTCATGAGCATGAGACCATGCGAAATAGCCCCGAGAGCGGTAGGCAGCACCATCCGATACGGCTTCAAGACTGACACCCTGAACTCATTGAACCCGATCTACACGAACTGGCTATGGGACAACACCGTGATAGACCTCGTCGGCTACGAGAGCCTCTTGTACAGAGAACCATACACCAGGATGTTCAAACCTTGGCTATGCGACAGTTTCACCGTCGGAACTTACGAGCCCACTCCAGGAGACGTCCGTACTGCTATCAACTTCACAATGCGACGCCCAGCATTCTGGTCTGACGGAACACCAATAACATTCGAAGACATAGAATACACATTCGTAACATTGAAGAACGACTTGGCTTCAAGAGGACTCCCAGACCCATGGTGGATAAGCAACGTACAGAACATAGTCCAGATGATAAAGCACTCCGCAACCCTGTTTGAGGTACGCTTAGACGTGAAAAGCGTCTTCGCGGTAGGCTGGATAGGCGGCAACCGCATACTTCCAAAGCACATTTGGGAACCCATCTGCACAGGCGACCCAAGACCAAGTGACGGCGCACCGTGGGACCCAACGACGTTCGCACCTGACATCAACCTCATCCACTCAGGCGCATGGTGCTTCGTCAGCTACGCACCACAGGCCACTATACTCTTGACAGCTCACAAACCAGGCACCACAGTCACAACCTCAGGCATAAGCGACCCCAACTGGCAAGGCTCAATCCCAATAACCTCGACAAACGGGTTCTTCCGCTACTTCAGAGACGAGGACCTCAACAAAGACGACAAAGTCAACATCCTAGACGCAATACTTCTTGCCGGCAAATTCGGTAAGAAAGAAGGCGACGTAGGATACAGCAGAGTAATCGACCCCAACGGCGACGGCAAAATCAACATCCTAGACGCAATACTGCTCGCAGGCAAGTTCGGCTGGCCAAACAACGAAAAAGTCGAGTGTGCTGCGTACGGGGGCCCGTACGCTCCAGGCTTTCCGGATTAGCCATGAAACAGGCGCAGAAGCAATCAACCTTCACTCTTTTTTTCTTTTGAATCTAGAGAAACAAGATTGCATTTCTAGATAGAGGATTATTCCGCAATCCTTAAATTCTCAGGCTCTAGAGATAATACTGCTTAAAAGGAGAAGGGAGAAAAGAAAATGAACAAAAAACTATTTGCATCAGCGCTAACGTTAGCAATGCTCTTAAGCGTACTCGCAGCAGTCCCAGTGTTCGCTGCACCACCAAACGGAGGAATCCTCCATATCGTGCCAAACCCAATCAGCTTGGTTGGCGCAGGCGCCGGAACTGAAGTCGAAGTGAGCATCACAATAGATAACATCAACCCAGCAGGCCCAGGAGTAGGCGGTGTCCAAGTCAAACTGCAAGTCTCAGACATAGCTATCGTGAAGTTCAAAGCAGGTTCTGCATCACTTCCAGCCGGCCACTTCATGGACCCAGATGGCTCAGCTGAAGCCGAGGCAAACCTTTGGAAGGTTACACCACCAAAAGTCGCAGTCGACGGCAGCACGACCGAATGCGCAACCACATTTTATGACATGGTTTTGGCAACGTCTCACGGAGACGTCCCAATATACGCCGGGGGCGTAATAATGAAAGTCAAGCTGGTTGTGGTTGCAGAGCCACCGTACGGTGGATCCGTCTCAGCTTTGCTAAGCTTTGTAACAGGTGACTGTGTCATAGGTGATCCCTCGGGAACTGAATTAACGTGCCAGAAGGATGAAACATGCCAGTACACGAATGAATGGGCACCACCGTCAGGGGTTCCACACATTGAAGTCATCCCGAAAGACACTGTGTTGACAGCTCTCGGCCAAAGGTTCAACGTGAGCATCTTCATAAAGAACCTTGACGACGATTGGCGACTAGTTGGCTTCAACTTCAAGCTGAACTACGACGATTCCATGCTACTACTCACCAACACCTACAATGGCACATTCCTCGAAACCTATGCAGGTGCACCGAACGGCGGAATGTTCTACATAGGGCCAGTCAATGGTCCAGACTACGTAATCGCAGGTGGAATGATTCTGCCTGACGAATTCGGCACGTACCACGCACCCTATCCGTCAGGAGAGGGAGCGTTGTACATCGTAGAATTCGAGGGAATCTTGCAAGGAGTATACCCAACCACGTATTCATGCGCTCTGGATCTGGAAGACTCGTGGGTGGACTTCGGCAACTATGTAGGCGAAATGATTCCGAAGGACCCGTCAGTCGATGGAACATACCTTATGAAGCCAGTAATGCCAGTAGCTATGGGCAAAGTAATCGATGTGTACACGTGCAACTACGAGTTTCCATTTGGCGCTCAAGGAGTAGCAAATGAGACAAGTGGCGAATTTATGTTCAGCGACATGTTCTGGCCACAGAAAGAAGTGTGTTTGTGCGCCAACGTGACGTATAACGGATGGCCAGTACAAAACAAAGACGTAGCTTTCGAAGTTCAAGCCCCAGACGGCACGGTAATGACAGTCCTCGTTGCTAGAACAGACGAGAACGGTTTTGCATCCGTCAGCTTCAGGATGAACTGGCCGTGCGACGACCCAGAAAGTCTGTTCGGCATATGGAAAGTCACTGCCACTGTTGACATCGCATGCGATGTTATCACTGACTACTTCTACTTCAAGTACGACTACCTTGTACACATATGGAAGGTCACAACCGACAAAGACGAATACGGCCACTGCGAATGGATAAACGTCACAGTTGAGTATGGCAGTCGAAAGATTGTTCCATATCCTGTACTCATAACAGTGACACTCCACGACGAGCTTAACTACCCACTGGTCACTGGCACAGTATACTTCACAGGCATGCTAAGCTTCGAAGACTGCACCTACGAAGACTTCTTAGCCTGCACGTATGCAAACTATACTGGAACGGTTCGACTCCACGTCGACAAGAGCGTTGTAGCAGGCATAGCCACTCTACACGTGTGTGCACTAAGCACGTGGCCAGATTTAGGCGGATCAGCGCTGTGTAACGAATACGCCCCAGCGACGACAGTTGTAATAGTTCCATTCTGGGCATAAGCAACTCAAATCCCACTATTTTTTTCTTTTTTTCGTGAAGTAATTCCTCTTTACGTATATGTCAAGAGTCAGTAGAACACTATTCCAGAATACTTATAGGTTCTAAGTCCTTACTTGATACCATGGGAGTGAGATAAAGATGGCCAGAAAAGCACTAATTCCATTCCTGATGGCGTTAATTTTCTTCTACTTCCTCTCATCCGCAGTTGCAGAGGAATTGCTCGGAACAACACTTCACACCAAGACCAATCTGTACAATGAATCCGAAACGTCACCAACGGATCTTAATCAAACACTTGCAATTACGGTCAACACAAGCAAGACCCTGTACAATGTCGGAGAAGAAGTGCAAACCAACGGTACACTCTTCCTCGTTGTGTTCAACCAGTCATTTCCGATCCCAGGCCAGCTTATCGCGTTACAGATAAACGACCGCGCCGGTAACTACGTCTACAGAACCGTCGAAACCGCCCCGGGAGCTCAGCCTTCACAGTGGCAGATCAGCATAACACGGGCATACATAGGGGACTCAGCTGGAAACCCGTTAACCACCGTGACAAAAGGCCTAATAGTGTACACTTGGCTAACCTACCACAACAACTGGAACCAGCCATTACACGTCGCAGCAGCATACACCGTAGTGGACGCGACCAACATTCCGCTCTACTCGTCGAACCCAGTAACATGGGATATCATCCCAGGCTACAACAACACCGTCAGAGACGCTTGGAAAGTGCCAAACTACGCTGCGTCCGGAAGTGCCCATCTCATCGCAAGCGCATTCTCAGACACACCGTCATCCGGAGGCTACCCATACTGTCCAGAAAACTCAAGTCCCTTCACAGTCTCCTCTTCAGGATACGCCATGCCCCTTCAAGAAAACGGAACATACGCGGCATACGTGAAGACGACTAAGAAAGTCGATACCACTATACCGTCAGGTACGCGAATAGGCAACTACACTGTCTGCGTCGCTGCAAAATACGGCACCGAACTCCGCGCAAATGCCACAACAACGTTCCAAGTTAGGCTTCTAGGCGACGTTGACGGTGTCCAAAACCCGGCAACAGGAACCTACAGCGTCAACATCCTAGACGCCATAAAGCTATCACAAGCCTTTGGCTCTCAACTAGGCAGCCCAAACTGGAACCCAAAAGCAGATTTCAACGGCGACGACAGAGTCAACATCCTAGACGCGATCATTCTGTCAGCCAACTTCGGCAACCGTGCACTCTAGAATCATCCGTTTAGCACGCGCGCTTTTCCAGAAGCCTTATAGCTTCAGAAAACCTACATTCACTCTACTGAAGGAGAAGGGAAAATATGAGAACCTCTTACGTTAGAGCAATTTCTGTCTTAACAATACTTCTGCTAGCACTAATCCCCACAATCAGCCTCACAACCCCCGCAGCCTCAGCTGCAACCACAGCAAGAATATTCGTTGACCCTGCGAGTATAGTGAACGAGACAAAGGTGCCTGGAGGAAACATAATTGTGTACGTGAAGATCGCTGACGTGCCCGCTTCACCAGGCGCAGCCGGTGTTCAATTCAAGCTTGAGTGGAACAGCACAGTATTGATTGGTTGGAAACTCGAGATTGAGGCAGGTCACTTCATGGATCCAGCCGGAGTCGAAACAGCCGAAGGCAACTTGTGGATTATAACGAAGAAGATACAGCCGGGGTATGCCGAGTACGCAGTGACTTACTATGATGTACCGGCCGCGAAAGGTCGAGGAACAGTTCCGAGGTCGGGAAGCGGAACATTGGCAAAGATAACCCTGAACATCACGTCAATAGGTAGCACAGGGCTGAGTCTCAGTGAAGGCGACACGATCATTGCAGATGAAACCGCAACTCCTCTTGATCGCACTTTGCAGAACGGATTCTTCGACAACAGGCCTGCTGCCCCACCGCCACCGTCAGCGCACATTTACGTTGACCCTGACAGAGTGGTCGACCCGGCATTAACGCCTTGTCACAACTTTACCATCGATGTTATCATCGTAAACGCGACTGATGTCTACAGCTACGGATTCAAGCTGAGCTTCGATCCAGCGATATTACACATTGTCGATGCCACAGTGGGAGGCTTCTTCCCACCCACCGCCATGTTCATAGTTGAAACTGACAACAATGTTGGATTCGTAAACTTCACAGTGTGGCTCGTACCGCCTGAACTCCCCGTGTCAGGAAACGGAACACTCGCAACAATCACCTTCCACGTTGAAGGACTAGGACCAAGCGCACTCACCCTATCAGACACGGCCCTCTTCGACAACACAGGCAGCCCGCTACCGCACACAACAGCAAACAGTTTCTTCAACAACATCCTATTAGGACAGCTGTACGTTGACCCACCCGAGATAATAGATCCAACACTGCTGCCACCATCATGGCTCAACATCAACATAACAGTTGACGACGTGGAAGACCTATACCACTACGAGTTCACCCTCGCATACGACACGACAATCCTCACATGCTATGGGGCGATTATAAACGCAGACCTTAACGGCATAAGACCAAGCGGAACAATCACGTTCAACGACGGCGCAGGACTCGTAACAGTAGCCGTGTCCTTTGACCCACCTGCATCACCAGTAACGACGTACACGCCACTACCCTTGGTAACCTTGCTCTTCCAAGTGGACTCCATAGGATGGACAAACCTCGACCTCGAAAACACGAGCCTAACTGATTCAAACGGCGATCCAATACCCCACGAAGTCGGAGACGGCTTCTTCATGACCCTCATACGAGACGTAGCTGTCACTAACGTCGTCGCGAACGAGACCCAAGTTTACCCAGGATGGCCAGTAAGCATAGACGTAACCGTGGAAAACCAAGGCGACATGGCCGAAACATTCGACATCGAAGTCTACTACGATAGCAACCTAATTCGCACGATACCCATCACCAGCCTCCCGTCGAATGCATCGACAACCGTTAGAATAGACTGGAACACAACCGGCGTCCCATACTGCCACAACTACACAATAAGCGCATACATACCTCCAGTCCCATTCGAACTAGACACCGCCGACAACACATTCACTGATGGAGGCGTCAAAATCCGAATACCCGGCGACGTGAACGGCGACGGCGCAGTCAACATCCTAGACTGCATAGCCGCATCTAACTCATTCGGATCAACACCAACAGACCCCAGATGGAACAGGTTCTGCGACATAAACCGAGACAAGAAAGTCAACATACTCGACATGATCCGCATTTCCAGCAACTTCGGAAAACACTGCTAAACTCCTCTCTTTTTTTTGAAACCGAGCGGCACTCGAGTTTCCAGTCATCTGTACAGATTCAAAAAGCTTAAATTGACATCACCTTAATCTAATCTAGGTGAGAGATTTGATCAAAAAAGAAACTGCACTGCCGGCAGCTGTAGTACTATTGCTGCTTGTCTTCTCCTCTTTTCCAAGAGCCCAAGCAAGCCCAGGACTGATGACTATACAGGTCTATCCGAACACCGTCGAAGTCGCCCCAAGCAACCTGTTCTCAACTTTCCAATTGGAAGTCAGGATGATTGACGCTCACGATGTCGCAGGTGTCCAGTTTAGAGTAGAATGGAACAGCACAATTCTTAACTGCACGAGCATAACAAGACCCGCGGGTCACTTCATGGATCCGAACGGAACTGAGGACGTAGAAGGTAACCTTTGGGTTATCTACACAAGGAAAGGAATAGGATACGCTGAATACGCAGTAACATACTACGACATGGCAGCAGCGCAGAGCAGAGGAACCGTGCCAAGAACAGGCAACGGCACTCTAGCCACATTGACAATGAACGCCACCGCGTTAGGAGTCACAGGAATACATTTCAACCCAGACGAGACAATCATAGGAAACATGTCCGCAATCCCACTAGCGACAGTGATGGATGACGGCACAGTCACAGTAATACCTGAACTGAACCTAACAATGCTGGCACTATTGCTTCCAATGATGGCGTTTGTAGCCATCGCAACCCGAAAATTCCTACCAAAGAGAAGATTGAACGCCTAGATCAAAGCTTCAATTTCTCATTTTTCTATTTCGAAGGCACCGACAGAAAACCATCAACCTCTTTCATACAACGAAAACCAAGACTACATTCAAATTTACGAGAAAAACAAATCAATCGAATCAAAAACCCCGAAGTAGAGGTATCTTCCAGAAGACTTAAATTCAATTAACGGGTATGAAAGAGTGCCCGGGGAGAAGGGTAGATGAGAGTACGTTCAATAGCTTTATTCATAATTATCATAATGGCAACAACAGGCCTGCTTTTCGCGCTACTGAGCAATAACGCCATAGCAGGAGGCAACCAGCCACCAGTAGCTTCTTTCACGCACACCCCAGAATTTCTCACGCCAGACGAATCCGCACTTTTCAACGCGACAAGCAGCTACGATCCTGACGGCTGGATAACGCAGTTCACATGGAATTTCGGCGACGGAAACCTGACAACAGCCACAAACCCATTGATCTATCACACTTATCTCGTAGACGGGTCATACACCGTAGAACTAGTCGTCACCGACAACAACGCAGCACAAAGCGCAGCAGCCGAAGTCATAGAAGTAAGCACAATAACCTACTTCAGAGTCGTAGCATACGGCACAATAATCCCAGTTTCAGACGTCGAGGTCACTGTCTACTACAAATATGGCTCAACGTGGGTCGTAGCTCCCACAGGACCGCATGGCCTCGAAATACAATATGACAACATGACCCAGCCAGACCTCGCAAACACCAACGAAGAAAGATACCGAAACCCAGGCTACACAGCCTCAATCCTCAGAAACAGCGCAAGCAACATAGGATTCGACTTGCGCCCGTCAACGTGGAATGTCTTCTTCAAGTTCAAATATGGTTCATATGTGGCTTACTGGCCAGACGACACAACACGCGTCTACACATACAAAGACGGGGCCGTCGAGGCAAACGACTATTCATCGTCTCACCGCGCATACTGGGACCCAGCTGCATCCACATACGCGATAGGAGTCAATAACATACCTAAAGACGGCGTAGCCCCCACATCCTGCCACCCAATAATAGTCAGCATCCAAGGCCAACCCTCAGAAACATACTACCTCACTGTGAAAACTGCCCCTGTAGGGATCACAACCATCCCTGGCGAAGGCTTGTACATAAAAAACACCAATGTCACGCTAACCGCACCGAGCACCGTGTCTGTCTCAAGCACCAGCCAATACAGGTTCACCTACTGGGACGTCGATGGAACACCGCGAGGAACAGGCGTCAACCCAATAACCGTACAGATGAACACCAACCACACCGCCAATGCACACTACACACTGCAATACTCAGTCAATTTCACTCAGAACAACCTCTCGCTTGACTCAACAGGAACCGTGGTAACAGTCGACGGAACCGCCAAGGCACTCAGCGACATGCCATACATGAAGTGGGTCGACAGCGGTAGCTCAGTAACATACTCATACAATTCACAGGTCACATCATCAATAACAGGAAAGCGTTATCGCCTAAACATAGTCACAGGTCCAACCTCACCAATCACCGTGACAGGACCTGCAACACTAACCGGTAACTACGTAAAGCAGTATCAAGTCACTTTTGCCCAGTCTGGCTTGGACTCTACGGCCACCGGGACAGTTGTCACAGTTGATGGGAGCGCAAAGTCTTATGGTAATCTTCCCTACAGTTTATGGGTTGACAGCGGTGGCTCCTTAACCTACTCATATAGCTCCCCTGTCTCAAGTAGTGCTTCTGGCAAACAGTTCCGTCTTTCAAGTGTTACTGGCCCAACGAGTCCGACAACCGTTACTTGCCCAACCACAGTCACAGGCAATTACATAGTCCAATACCAAATCACATTTACCCAAACAGGCCTAGACTCAAGCGCCACTGGCACGGTCGTAACCGTCACAGGCGACACCAAAGGATACACTGAACTGCCATACTCCCTCTGGATCGACAGTGGCGGCACAGTAACCTACACGTACACAGACCCAGTCCTAAGCAGCACGTCAGGCAAAAGGTTCAAACTCACTAGCATAACAGGCCCTGCGTCTCCGATAACTGTGACGACCTCAACAACAATCACAGGAAACTACAAGACACAATACCAAGTCACATTTGATCAATCAGGCGTTGGATCAATCTACACAGGAACAATAGTCACGATAGACAGCACAAACTACAATGGAGCCGCACTACCCACATCATTCTGGTGGGATAGCGGCAGTGGCCACACCTTCGCTTTTGCTTCTCCTCTCACAGTAAACGCCAGTGTCCAATACACTTGGAGCTCAACCTCAGGCCTATCCACCCTACAAAGTGGCGCCCTCACAATTTCAACATCTGGGAGCGTCACAGGCAACTACATAGCCCAGAACTGCGTTACATTCGACCAAATCGGAGTAAGCCCAGACTTTACAGGCACAGCTCTAATCGTTGATGGGACACCTTACACAGCGTCTGCATTGCCGAAAGCCTTCTACTGGCAACTTGGAACGACCCACAGCTTCGCCTATCAGTCTCCGCTAGTGGTAACCCCCAACAGCAAACAGTATCTATGGACAAACACCACAGGACTATCCAACGTTCAGAGCGGCTCGATAACCATCAACACGTTCGGAAGCATAATCGGCCATTACAAGACCCAGTACTACGTTAATCTGACAACAAGCCCGCCTGGAATAGACTATCCAACAGGTTCAGGATGGTATGATTCTGGCACCTACGCTAATATCTCAACAGGCCAAGTCGTATACGGAGGCTCACGATACTGGTTCATCGGTTGGACTACGGCTGATATGGCGGAGATAACAGATCCAAGCTCGCCCTCCACCACAGTGCTCATAGATAAAGCCAAAACAGTAACAGCGAACTATTCACACCAATACCTGATAACCTTCGCACAGTCGGGTCTCTCCTTAGATGCCACTGGCACTGTAGTGACTGTTGACGGAAACACTTACACGATTAGCACACTCCCAGCCTCATTCTGGTGGGATGACAGTTCGGTCCACTCATTCTCATTTGGCTCGCCCTTGATCGTCAACGCCAGTAAACAATACGAGTGGATATCAACAACAGGGCTTTCAATACTACAAAGCGACACTGCTATTATCACCACATCAGGAAGCATAACAGGGAATTACGCAGCAGAACAGAAAGTCTGCGTTACATTCGCACAAGCAGGTCTAAGCTCAGACTTTACGGGCACAGTGGTGACGATCGACGGGATCAACTACGGGGCAACGGATCTTAGTGTCTCATTCTGGTGGGATAGTGGTAGTAGCCACACCTTTGCTTATGCTTCACCCCTCGTAGTCAACGCTGATGCCAAACAATACCTCTGGACTAGCACTAGCGGCTTATCCACCCTGCAAAGTGGCGCCCTCATAGCTACAACATCTGGGAGCGTGACAGGGAACTGCAAGACCCAATACTATCTTGCACTTGCGACTAATCCTCCTAGCATAGCAGCGCCTACAGGCGAAGGATGGTATGACGCTGGCTCAAACGCAACGATATCAACATCTGCATACGTCGATATATCGCCAGGTCAATCTCGTTACCGCTTCAACGGCTGGACAACAGCCAACATGAGCGAAATGGAAGACCCTTCGAAATCCCCCACAAAAGTACTAGTTGATGAAGCAAAAACCGTGACGGCTAACTACGTCACACAATACTCAGTGTACTTCAACCAATCTGGCATAGGCCCAGACTACCTTGGAACGGTCTTGGACGTTGACGGAGTAAACTACGGTCTCACCTCTCTACCCGGACCATTCTGGTGGGACAGCGGGAGCGCACATCCATTTACCTTCCACTCACCACTCACGGTTAACGGCAAACGCTATGTATGGATCAGCACCACAGGTCTATCCGCTCTTCAAAGTGGTACTTTGACTGTTACAAACTATGGGAGCATCGTAGGCAACTACAAGACCCAATACTTGCTCACAGTAGTAACAGACCCAACAGGCCTGAGTCCCCAACCCAGCCGAAACCCCGCAGGCGAAGCAGGACCAACAAACGGCTGGTGGTACGACACCTCCACAAGCGTGACACTAAATGCCCCGACGATCAGCGGCCACGCGTTCCTATACTGGGACGTTAGCGGAACATCCAAAGGCGGCGGAGTAAACCCAATAGCCGTGAACATGAACGCACCCTACAAGGCAGAAGCCCACTACTCGATCATATCACCATCCTCGGTGACGATAAGCCCAGCTTCAGCATCAGTAAACGTGGGCCAACCCGTGCACTTCACGTCCAGCATCACAGGAGGAACATCACCCTATACCTACCAGTGGTACTTGGACACGACCCCCGTGGCCGGAGCCACTTCAGACACGTGGACTTTCACACCGACAGCAAACGGCATATACTACGTGCACCTACGAGTGACTGACGCCAACAACAACACGGCACAATCCGCAACTTCACGAATCACAGCCATCCAACCTCCAACCGGGGGATACTCAATCTCATTAGCCAAACAAACTCCAACATCCCACTTGGTGGCATATGGTGCGCTCATTGCCTTGTTTGGCGCAACGTTGAGCCTCAAGAAGCGCAAAAGAAAATAGAGGCGCGCCTATCCTATTTCTTCTCTGAAGCCTGCAGATGTTACTATTGGGGGTTATTCATTAACGAGCAAAAAGGGAAAGGGAGTCACGCACGAAAAAAAGCATGGGCTTTCAAAGAGAGACTTAGCGATAGCTACAACAGTGCTTGTCCTGTTAATCGCCGTGGTCTCTTCAGTTTTCCTGTTGCTAATTCATCCGTTGCCAGTTTTGTTCTCGCTCAAGGCAGCCATAATCGACCAGTTAGGAGTGGAGCTTCCAAACCCCGCATTCGTGAACAATGCAACAACCACTCTTGAGGCTTACGGTTTTGAGGTCACCTACTACAACGAGACAATAGACGTTGGTTTTTTCAAGGAACTTGCCAAGCGTAACTATGGCATAATAATCTTGAGAACTCACTCTGCGTTAAGAGATGACAGCAAGACAGTGGATTTGTTCACGTCTGAGCGGTACGTGAGTTCGGCACACAGTTATGAGCGGGAAAATGGATTAGTCGTCAAGGGAACCTTGTACTATACAGGGGCTTCGCAAGAGTATTTCGCCGTTACGTCGAAGTTTATAGAAAACTTGGAAGGCGCTTTTCCCAAAAGCATAGTCATCGCCATGGGCTGTTGGGGGCTGAAGCCTGGTCTTGAGCAAACATTAGCAGGCGCGTTTGTGAGAAAGGGTGCCACAGCTTTCTTGGGGTGGACAAATCTGGTTGGGTATTTGCACTCGGATAACGAAACTTCGAAGCTGCTGACAAACCTCTTTATCCATAATAAGACACTGGGCGAGGCCGTTAACGCGACAGAACTGGACTTTGATTATTGGAGTCAAATGAAGTATTACCCCATCGAGGTTAGCGGTCTGAGAATATCTGACCTTGTTGCAGAAGCGAACGCTCAAACAACACCTAAGCTGCAGTTGGCAACTCTGTCCTACGACTTAATGCAAACACTGACCACAACTGATTACCAACCGAAGGT
>Ga0315289_10001029_pt1 | contig 43580 bp, 26 predicted proteins | sample YL17G11_40_MG_FD_203452 | JGI IMG/M metagenome (GOLD analysis project Ga0315289, IMG submission 203452) | Sediment microbial communities from Yellowstone Lake, YNP, Wyoming, USA - YL17G11_40 | ecosystem: Environmental > Aquatic > Freshwater > Lake > Sediment | place: USA: Wyoming | collected... | reverse complement strand
CAGTCCATCCGCATGGTCGGAGGCTCCTGGGCAGGCGCAGGAATGACCATCGGCATCAGCATCATCATCGCCCTGCTGCTGGGAATACCGGTTCCTGTTGCCGCTGAGATTCTCCAGACAATCATCGTTGTCGCCCTGATCTTCGGACTGATGGCTCTCATGTCGCACCGGCATCATCTCACTCCCCGAGTCCATCTCTCCAAGCCGGTACTGCCGGACATCAGGCACACCATGGCCGACCTGTATCGCGAGCGCCACCTCTCCAAAGGGCTGGACCATGGTCTGAGGAGACTTCGCAAAGAAGCCAAGACACTCCACGAACATCCTCAGGAAGCGAGCAATGTCATGCTCCAAATCAAACGCATGCTACCAGCCCAAGGATATTTGACGGCACGCATGGCCCAGCTTCGGGCCAAAGCCCATCAAGTGCGCAATGGACATATCGCCCGACTCGAGGAGACACGCCGAGCACTTGCGAAACTCTCGACTCCAGCCAAGAAGAAGGCATCAGCCGAACTGGTTTTGCGGTACAGCCAGATGGTCGGAATCGAGACCCGCCTCGGACGGCTCGACCGTGCGGTCGCCGAGAACGAAAAACGCATCACCGATTTGACCGCGAAGGCCCAGGAGTACACCGCCAGATACGACCACCAGCAGCTATCCCAAGCCCTCAAGGCGGCAGAGAAACTCCAGCATCACAACAGCCATCTCTTCAAGATCATCGAACGGACTGAGCACAAACTGTCCGCGATCGCGAAAGAAGTCGCAAAGGAGGTGAAGGAAGTTGAAAAAACCGAATGAACTCGAAGACCTGTTGACTGATTTGGACCCACCATACGAGACCAAGGATGAACTGAAAGTCGGCCGGATGCTCGACCGCTACGGCATCCCGTTCTTCTACAGGCAAGCGACCATCATCTACAACGAGGGCAGGAATGAGATCTGGAAACCGTCGTTCACGCTGTACAGCTATGGCGGCGCGGTCGTGGATTACGTCGCCGGCACCGGCGGGAATCCTCAAGAACAGGTGCTCAGCCGAGACAGGATCTACCGCTACAACCAGATCCCAGCCGTTGTCCTGGGTCCGCCAGACATGGAGAAGCCCAAATGGGACGAAGACCTCTATGCCAGGCTCGCGCAGTTGTATCGGCGGGCATTTGATCCGATGCGGTATGCGCTGGCGGGCACGGATACGAGGGACACTCCTCCGTGACAGTGACCTGATGTGAGGCCGGCCACTCCTTCCGCGGCATCATCCCGACCCTGTCGTTCCCCACAAGGACCGGTTCTCGCCGAGGGGGTCAACGGACGGGTTGAACTGTATCCCTTCAAAGCGAGCCTTCATAAACTCCTTTTATACAAGCACTTGTGATGGAGCTGGTCTTCTGTGCATCTGCCATGTCTCCGGTTTGTCTCCGCCCGCCGGGCCGCGAGACCGCGCCAAGGGACTGAGAGGCGAAAACTGCCGATATCATGGAGGCTATGAAGAAGCCATGGGTCTACAAACGAAAGAACATCAACGGCTGGTGGTGTGGCTGGTATGAAAGTGGCAGGCGGAAGGCCAAGGCGTTTCCGACCAAAGGGCTCGCAGAGCACTTCCGCCACATCAAATACACACAACTCAACTCGGATGTTTTCACCAGCGTGGTTAACTTCGACTGGGATCAGATGGTCGATGAGTACGGACAATTCAAACAGGTGGAAGGTCGCAAGGACGCGTCGATCTACGAAGTTCTGCTGACCCTGCGACATTTTGAGCGACTTGTCGGGGCTACTTCCTCGAAGGAGATCACACAACAGAACCTGGATGCGTTCGTTCTCAACCGCGGTGAGGAGGTGGGGAAGAACACGCTTAACAAGGACATCGCAAATCTGCGGGCCTTTCTCAACTGGGCTGTCAGGAATCGTTTCGTGGGTTCGGGCCTGGAGATCAGGAAGCTCAAAGTGGCACAGAAACCGGTGGTTGCCCTGTCTGTCCAGCAGGTGCGAGATCTGCTCACGGCAACGGCGAAGTACCCGACGCTCCGCCTGCGGGTATTGCTGGCCGTGACAACAGGTCTTCGGCGGGGCGACATCGAGGTCATCCGTGTCGGCGACATCCACTTCGACCGGAGCACCATCGCGACTCGGAATCATAAGGCGGGGAAGGCTATGCCGGAACGGCCGATGCCTGAGGCGATCATGACGGAATTGTCCAACTACGTTGTCACTCTACAAGATGGCCAAGAAAGGCTTTTTTCGGATCGGTTCAGTGCGAAGCGGCGGGAAAGGATCCGGAGGATCGTGAAGTTGCCTGACCTGAAGTTCCATGACCTGCGAAAGACGTTCGCTTCCCTGCTGGCTCAACGAGGTGTCTCGACGGCGGTGACTCAGCGGCTGCTGGAGCACTCCAGCCCGCAGCTTACGAACGATGTCTACACCAACGTTGATCCGGTGCTGCGACAGGCAATCAATCAGTTGCCAGTCTCGGAATGGGTATAGGATCACTGGTCCGCTGGCTCTGTTTCGCCCGGCACTGCGTTCGCGGCCGCGTGAATGCTTGCCACAAGGAACCGCAGCAACCACCTCGTGTTCGTCATCCTTTCACAACGATTCCTGAAGTACCCCTTGAAACCACCAGGTTCTTACGGGATACTCAGGTTATGGCTCGCTTCGATCCAACCAGGCCCGAGTTCTCACCGTATGGATTCAGTTGTACGCGCTGGACGGCGACGACGATGCCGCGCTGCGACCGCCATAATGAAATCGAGCTGAACCTATTGGAGCGAGGGCGGGTGGTTTACCTTATGGGCGGGAGGAAGGTCGCCGTCCCTGCGGGACGGTTGTCCGTGTTCTGGGCGTGCGTTCCGCACTAGGTTATTGACGTCGAAGGCTTGGCCGAGTACTTCGTGCTGACGATTCCCTTGGCGTGGTTCCTCCAGTGGCGACTGCCAGACCATTTCACACAATCGATCTTGCACGGAGGCATCATCGTCGAACCAGACGAGGGCCATTTGGCCTCGGACGAGGCAAAGTTTGGACTGTGGATCGAGGACATGCAGAGTGGCTCGGAAGAACGCCACCAGGTGAGCTTGCTGGAGGTCGAAGCCCGCTTGCGGCGGCTGGCGCTGGGCGTGGCGGCCGAGATGTCGCCGCACTCGCGACGGGAATCGCCGGCTGTCTTGGACCAGTGGGACTTGAGCCGGGCGGAACAGATGGCCTGTTTCATCGCGCAGAACTGCATGCAGCCTCTGACCGCTGAGATGATCGGTCAACACGTGAATTTGCACCCCAACTACGCGATGACTCTGTTCCAGCGAACGTTTGGCGCCACGTTGAAAAAATATGTCACTCAGCATCGGCTGTCGCACGCACAACGACTGCTCGTAACGACCACAGACTCAATCGCCAGCATCGCGTTCACTTCAGGTTTCGGCTCGCTCAGCCGTTTCAATGAGGCATTCCTGCAGTCCTTTGGCTGCACGCCGCGCGAATACCGTAAACTGCATAAGTTAGAATAGTGCGCGAATGAACCGCTATCGGATAGCAGTTCAGCGACATTACGCGACTGCAGTGCATCGCCATTGCGGTAGCTTGCCTGCGCCGCTGGGCGTAGACAGCCAGCTCCGACACATGGCGGTGACCGGCCCGTTCCACCATTGGCGGTTACCCGATTCCACCTCCTTCAGACTATAACCCGAACCTTAGGATTCCGTAAGAAATTCTCTTTCTGCCGGTAGTTATACAGGAACCATTGTGCGAGAATTAGAATGTGATGACGCTGCCGCAGGGAGCCGGCAGCATCTGCCTTGGCTGAGGGCGGTGACCAAATGCCGGCATTTGTTGACGGTTACGAGGGTAAGAATTATGCGACGCAATTTCGGATTCACACTCATCGAACTGCTGGTGGTTATTGCGATTATCGCGCTGCTGATGGCGATTCTGATGCCGGCCTTGAGCAAAGCGAGGGATCAAGCCCGCACGATCGCGTGCCGGTCGAACCTCAAACAGTACGGGATCGCCCTGCGGATGTACCTGGACGAAAATCAACAGTACTTCCCGGACGCGCACACGTGGCTCAAGTCCAAGAGCCATGACTGGGTCCGCCAGGGCGAGGAGCCGGACGGCGTGTTCTGGCCCTACGTCAAGAGCATCGACGTCCACCTGTGCCCGAAGTTCTCCCAGTGGGCCAAGGGCACCAACTGGGAGGATACGGCGGTCAGTTACGTCATGAACTCCTACGTGGGCAAGGGCGGCAATATCTGGTCGAGCTGGCTCGGATCGGGTGTCAAGGGCGTTTCCAAGGAGGGCGAGGTCTATAATGCGGCCAAGGTGGTGGTCTTCACGGAGGAAAACCCCTGGACGATTCCCGAGTACAGCAACTACCCGTTCAACGACACCCATTTCACGGTCGGCAATCGAGTACGGCAGATTGACAACTATGCCACGTTTCACAATACGCCGGGCGACCGGGACCAGGGCGGGGCCAACATCGTGATGGTGGATGGTCATGCAGAATTGTTGCGGCGCGTGAAGGACCTGGACGAAGGGTTCCGCCTTTGCTGGCCGAAGAAGGAGTTGCCCTTCTAATCCGGACAGACGCCAGATAGTGCCATAACAGAATATTGGTGACGCTGTTGCAGGCCCAGAAACAGCGTTTTTTCTCATTGGTGTCACGAGGTGCTACCCTCGGACTGAGTGAAGGAGGCATGAAATGTGCACAAGAATGTACTACCCGCTTTTGGTGTTGGTGTTATGTCTGATGGGAGGGGTCCCTGCAGGCGCGGACGTTATCTGGGACTTTGAAAACGGCAACGATCACGGCTTTGCTCTCTGGAGCGTCAATCCTCCCATTCCTATCGCCGACGATCCCAGCAGGGCCGGTGACGAAGCATTGACGGGCGGTCTGCCGAATGCCGGCGTGGCCTGGTGTATTGGACGGCCCGATCAGTATGACGGCTTCAAACCCCCGGTTCAGGAAGGCGACAAGGTCAAGGCGGACGGGACCCTGGAGTACAACCAATCCGGCAAGAACCACCCGTTTACGTTCCCGATCAATGGCCGGGGCCAGCAGAGCTACCTCAATACGTACAATTTCACGCAGTACGGCGACAATGTGCATTCTCAGCAGAATGACCAGATTGCCACCTCGCCTTTGGTATTGCTTCAGGCGGGGGCAGTATTGACTGTCTGGGCCCACGGTGGGGGCAGTGGTACCCACGCACCTGTACTGGATCCCAATCCGGCCCAGGGATATACAAACGGCTCTTCCGGCATTGCGGTCCTTTCGGCCCAAGATGGTTCGCTTCTGGCCGGCGTGTATACCGATGGCCATGGAACGTTGAAGCAGCATGTCCTCGACCTTTCTTCGTTTGCCGGTCAGAAGGTGCGCATTGAAGTGGTCGATGCCTTTGCCGGTGGCTGGGGCTGGCTGGCGGTTGACGAAATCCGCATCACCAACGCGGTTGATCTGGGAAACCGGCCTGGCCTGGCAGGAGAACCGGTGCCGGCGGACGAGGCAACTGATGTGCGGCTGGATACGGTTCTGAGCTGGACCCAGGGCGAATTCGCCATGACGCATGACGTGTATCTCGGGACCAGCTTCGAGGATGTAAACACGGCCAGCCGGCAGAGCCCCATGGATGTCCTGGTCAGTCGAGGCCAGGAGGGCGCAACCTATGAGTCTGCCGGTCTTCTCGAATTCGGCACCACCTACTACTGGCGGGTCGATGAAATCAATGCCCCGCCCGACAGCACTGTCTACAAGGGCAACGTCTGGTCGTTTACCGCCGAGCCCTACGCCTATCCGGTCACGCCCGCGGCGGCCACCGCCTCCAGCAGCCGGGTCGATATGGGTCCGGAGAAGACCATCGACGGCTCTGGGCTCGATACCGACGACCAGCATGGGACCGAGCTGACGGCCATGTGGCTCAGCACCGGCGCGTTGCCGAACTGGATCCAGTACGAATTCGACCGCGTCTACCAGCTCCATGAACTGTGGGTCTGGAACTCCAACCAGCTTATCGAGAGCCTCCTCGGCTTCGGAGCCAAGGACGTCACGATCGAGTACTCGCTCGATGGCAGCACCTGGACGACCCTGGACGGCGTGCCCGAATTTGCCCAAGCCACGGGGCTGACGACTTACGTCCGCAACACGACCGTCCCATTCGGCGGCGCGCGGGCCCGGTATGTCAAGCTGACTATCGACAGCACCTGGGGCGGGGTGCCGCAGTGCAGCCTCAGCGAGGTCAGGTTCTTTGCCGTCCCTATGCAGGCCCGCGAGCCGCAGCCGGCCGACGGCGCCGCAGGCGTGGCTTCCAAGGTTGTCCTGAACTGGCGACCGGGGCGCGATGCCGCCTCGCATGAGGTGTACGTGGGCACGGACAAAGCCGCGGTGGCTGATGGTACCGTGGCAGCGACAACCGTGGCCGAGGCCAGTTACACGCCGGGGCTCCTGGCTTTGGACACGACGTACTTCTGGAAGGTCGATGAGGTTGGTACGGACGGCACCCATCCCGGCGACGTCTGGAGCTTCTCCACGGCCCCGTACGAGATCGTGGACGACTTCGAGAGCTATGATGACCAGGAAAATGCCGGGACGCGTATCTACGAGACCTGGGTCGACGGCTATGACAGCACGACCAACGGCTCGCAGGTAGGCAACGTCCAAGCCCCCTTTGCCGAAAGGACCATTATTCGCGGGGGCCGCCAGTCAATGCCGCTGACTTACGACAACACCGCCGGCAAGACCTCGGAAGCGACCCGGACGTTCGACGCCGCCCAGGATTGGACCGTCAGCGGTACTCAAAGTTTGTCGCTGTGGTTTTACGGTGCTCCGGACAATACCGGGCAGTTGTACGTCAAGATCAACAACACCAAGGTCCTCTACAACGGCGGGGCCGGGGACCTCAAGAGAAAGCAGTGGCAGCCGTGGAACATCGACCTCGCGACCGTCGGCGGGGTGAACAAGGTCACGAAGCTGACGATCGGCATCGAGGGCGCTGGCGCGACAGGCAAACTCTACCTCGACGATATCCGCCTGTATCCGAAGACGCCGGAACTGCTGATCCCGGTGGAGCCGGCCAAGACGGGCCTGCTGGCCGAGTACCTGTTCGATAATGGGGCCAACGATACCTCCGGCAACGGCCATCATGGCACGTTCCTGGACAACGCCCAGGTCGCCAACAGCCGGCTGGTCCTGGACGGCACGGATGACGCGGTCTTCATCCCCCGCCTCGGGGGCGCCACCGCGACCCACGCGCAGTGCACGTACTCAATGTGGATGTATTCGGTCACGAAGCCGGAAGTTTCCGGGATCATCGGCGGGATCAACTACGACAACTGGTCCGAGGGCGGCGGCATCCACTGCAAGCTCTACAACGGCAAGGCCAATGTGGGCGTCTCCGGCGTACCCGGCGGCGACCTCAACGGCACCACCATCGTCGATTCCGAAGAGTGGATCCACCTGGGCCTGACCGTCACGGACAAGGTGGTTACCCTCTACCTGAACGGCCAGCCGGAGGCCTCCCGGACCTATACCACGCCCCTGAAGATGATTCTCGGCCGCGGGTGCATCGGGGCGTACCGAGACAAGGGCAATATCCAGCGCGAGCTCAAAGGCCAGATGGACGACGTACGGATCTACAACCGCGCGGTGTCGCTGGAGGAGATGCTTTGGCTGGCCGGCCATCGAGAGCCGGTGCACAGGCCGTTCTGAAACGGCTCTGTGATTCCGCCGCAAACGTAGGATCGCGAAAGGTTGTGGGATTGGCGGAGCGTGTCCACGCGACATGCTGCGACCGGTCCGAGATAGCAGGTGTCTCGGTGTGTGGCTGAGACACGTGTGATTGCCAACTGTGGCTATAGTGAGGAGAACTGTCATGTGCAGAAGACTAATGTCCGTTGCGTTGATATCGGCTCTCTGCCTGATCTCAACCGCTGGTGCACAGGATGTCGTCTGGGACTTCGAGAACGGAAACGCCCATGGTTTCACCCTGTGGAGTGTGAAGCCCGCCACTGCGGCCCCGAATGATCCCAATACGGCTGGTGATGAAGCTTTGACGGGTGTCGGCGGAGACAATGGCCTGCCGGCGGCCGGCTTAGCCTGGACGATCGGACTGCCGACCCAATTTGACGGACTTAAACCAGCCGTCGCAGCGAAGGCGCGTGTCGATCTCAATGGGTTGCTGAATTACAGCCTTGGCACGGTGCGCATGCCTGTCGACGCCGGTTCCCTCAACACCTACAATCTGAACCAGCATGGAGATGGGGTTCATACTAAAGACAATGACCAGATCGCGACCTCTCCGACGGTGCTTCTCTACGAGGGGGCGGCGTTGACGGTCCGGTCCATGGGTGGTGGCGGAGCCCATCCGCCTGTGCTTGACCCCAATGCGGCCCTGGGATATACGGACGGTTCCAACGGCATTGCTGTGCGCTCGGCCACAGATGGTTCGGTCCTTGCCACCATGCACACTAACAACAAAGGAACGTTGAAAGAAACTGCACTCGACCTTTCGGCGTTTGCCGGTCAGAAGGTCTACTTCGAGGTGGTCGATGCCTTTGATGGTGGCTGGGGCTGGCTTGCTATTGACGAAATGCGGATAACGAATGCAGTTGTTCTCCGGGTTGTCTGGGACTTCGAGAACGGAAACGACCATGGCTTTACCTTGTGGAGCGTGAAGCCCGCCACTGCGGCTCCAAATGATCCCAACACGGCCGGGGATGAAGCGTTGACGGGCGTAGGCGGCCCCAATGGCCTGCCGGCGGCCGGCCTGGCGTGGACGATCGGGCTGCCGACCCAGTTCGACGGGCTCAAACCAGCCATCGCAGCGAAGGCGCGTGTCGACCCCAATGGGTTGCTGAATTACAGCCTTGGCACACTGCGCATGGCCCGCGACGCCGGGACCCTGAATACCTACAATTTGAACATGCACGGCGATGGGATTCATACGAAGAGCAATGACCAGATCGCCACGTCTCCCCTCGTGCTTCTGTATGAGGGTGCGGTGCTGACGGTCCGGTCCATGGGTGGTGGCGGAGCGCACCCGCCTGAGCTTGACCCCAATGCGGCTCTGGGATATACGGATGGTTCCAACGGCATTGCCGTGCGCTCGGCCGTAGATGGTGCGCTGCTTGCCACCATGCACACCAACAACAAAGGGACGATGAGAGAGACCACACTGGACCTTTCCGCGTTTGCCGGTCAGAAGGTCTACTTCGAGGTGGTCGATGCCTTTGACGGTGGCTGGGGCTGGCTTGCTATTGACGAAATGCGGATAACGAATGCGCGATCTCTGCGAGCCGCGGCGATGATCGTCAACGACACCGGCTTGACGCTGGGCTTTGATCAAGCACAGAAGGATCGGCTCGAAATGCTGGGCTATGACGTCACGCTTGCCACAGGCAACGACGTCAAAAGCGATGTATTCACACCCGCGGAAGCTGAGATGTTCGACGTGCTCGTCGTCTCCGAGTCGATCGGTTCCGGTGATGTCAATAAACTCATCGGCGTCCATGTGCCTGTGATGCACCAAGAGAGCTTTGGCTGGAGCAGGCATTTCTTCACGCTGGGTCTAAACAGGGTATGGAAGAGCGATCCGAACGGCATGGTGGATATTGTCAATGATACCCATCCGATCATTGTGGATGCCGGACTCAATGCCGGGCACGTGCAGTTCTTCACCAATCCGGGTGCGAGTTGGACCACCGATATGGTTGCCTCACTGGTTCCAGGGGCGGTGAACCTCGTCCAGTTGACCAGCGAGGGCGTAGACTACACGCTCATCTTCGCGATCGAAGCGGGCACGGAACTGGCCGATGCATCACTGGCCGTCAACCGGATCGTAGGCTTCAGCCTACCCGGCAACAATGGCTATCCCGCCAGTGATATGACTGCCGAGGCTTGGGCATTGTTTGGCTCTGCCATCAACTGGCTGGATCCTGACTGATCCATGGGTCCTTGCCCCGGATCAGATGTTCTTAAGCAAGGACATGATGAGTCCTCCTTCCACGGGCCTGCATCCTTTGGGAATGCAGGCCCGTCTTTGTGCGTCGGGCATGGTGTGACGAGTCCATCTGTTGTGACCTTCTGAGAGGATTAGCGATGAATAGACTACTGTTGTCGCTCCTGGGAGTCTGTTGCCTTGCGGCTGCTCAGGGGTTCGCGGGCGAAATGGCTGTCCAGAAGGCCGGGGCCCAGGAGAGACCGCGCGTGATCGCCACGAGTGACGGAGAAATCGATGATGAGTGTTCGCTGGTCCGGTTCCTGCTCTATGCCAACGAATGGGACGTCGAAGGCATCATCACGTCGAGCTCGCAATACCACTGGCAAGGGCACAAATGGGCCGGCGATGACTGGGTCCAGCCGTACCTGGATGCCTACGCCAAGGTCTATCCGAATCTGGTGAAGCATGATCCGGCGTATCCGACGCCTGAGTACCTGCGGGCCAGGACGGTCCTGGGGAACGTCAAGGCGGAAGGGGAGATGGAGGAAGTGACGGCAGGATCACAGCTTATCACTAAGGTGCTGCTGGACAAATCCGATAGCCGTCCCGTGTGGCTCCAGGCTTGGGGCGGACCCAACACCATCGCCCGGGCCCTGAAAACCATCGAAGAAGAGCATCCGGACAGAATGGCGGAAGTCGCGAAGAAGATCCGCTTCTATTTCATTTGGGAGCAGGACAACACCTATCAGAGCTACATCCGCCCGCGCTGGGGCAGGTTTGGGATACCGACCATCATTGCTGACCAGTTCCTCGCCATCGCATACGACAATCAGAGGAGGGTCATACCCCAGGAAAAGCAGCGTTACTTCTCCGCGGCCTGGATGAACCAGAATATCCTGCAAGGTCGAGGTCCTCTGCTCGCCTTGTACAAAGCGCACGAGGATGGGCGTTTCCGGTCCGAGGGCGATTCGCCGGCGTTCTTGCACGTTATCCCGAACGGCTTGCGCAGCTCGGAGTCGCCCGCTTGGGGCGGTTGGGGCGGCCGCTTCGTGCGGGCCCGCGACAACACCTGGCTCGATCCCGTGCTGGAGCCGGGTTACCAATACCCCGAAGGCAGATGGTATACGAGTTCGGCTTGGGGACGCACCCGGCTCAAGAAGGAAATCCCGAATGACCCGGAACTCACCGCGTATCTCAAGCCCCAGTGGCGCTGGATTGATATAATCCAAAACGATTTCGCGGCACGAGCCGACTGGTGCGTCAAATCCTACGAAGAGGCCAATCACCCGCCGGTGGTGAAACTGGCCCATCCATTGGACATGAAGGTTCGCCCGGGAGACAAGGTGTCACTCAGCGCCAGGGGAACCACCGATGCGGACGGGGATGAATTGGTTTTTCATTGGTGGCAGTACCGGGAAGCAGGATCCTACGCCGGTAGCATCGAAATCCGGGATGCCGGGAAACAGGATGCCTCGTTCACGGTGCCCGGCGATGCCGGTGCAGGGAAGACCATCCACGTGATCTCCGAGGTGACGGATACCGGCGCACCCCCGCTGACGCGGTACCAGCGCGTGATTGCTGAGGTCAAACCATGAACACCTGCAAACCAGTGGGTCGGAATACAAGAGAATCGGAAAGAATGGGAATATGACTCTGAGAAGACGGAGGAAATCGTTGCACGTTATCGTCTGCGTCCTCGCACTGATTCCGAACGCCTTTGCTGCGGATACTCCGCAAGTTCCGGCATTTCCAGGTGCCGAGGGATACGGCTCGGTGACGCGCGGGGGGCAGGGTGGCAAAGTGATCGCGGTGACGACTCTGAACGACTCCGGACCCGGCAGTTTGCGCGAAGCCTGCACGGCCGCAGGGCCACGGATCGTTGTGTTCCGTGTGTCGGGTACGATCACCCTGGCGAGTACACTGAAGATTTCCCAGCCCTATATCACCGTGGCCGGCCAAACCGCCCCGGGAGATGGTATCTGCCTCAGGAAGTACCCTCTCTCGATCGACGCGAGCGAGGTCATCATCCGGTATATCCGGGTGCGATTGGGAGACGAGACGGGTGTTGACGCCGATGCCGTATCGAGCAGGTACCAGAAGAACATCATCCTGGATCATGTGTCGGCAAGTTGGAGCATCGATGAAACCCTGTCCATTTACCATTGCGAGAATGTGACCGTGCAATGGTGTCTGGTGTCGGAGAGCCTGTACAACTCCAACCACGTCAAGGGCGCTCATGGGTTTGGAGGCATATGGGGGTCGAACTACGGCAGCTACCATCATAATCTGCTGGCGCATCACAGCAGTCGGAATCCCCGCCTCGCGTCCGGGTGCGGGTACACCGATTACAGGAACAACGTGTTGTACAACTGGGGATATCAAAGTTGCTATGGTGCGGAAGCACATCAGCAGGGCGACAGGCGCAACCCGCCGATTGAATTCTCCACCATCAACGTGGTCGCCAACTACTATAAGCCGGGGCCTGCCACAAGGCCGGGCGACACGGCCTGCCGCATCGTCAGTCCTTCCTCGCGCAGCGGGGCCGATGATTTTGGCAAATGGTACGTCACCGACAACGTGGTCTATGGCAGTGCGGCTGTCACAGCGAACAACTGGGATGGCGGCGTGCAACCTCAGGGTGGCAGCACAAATACTGCTGGATTGAAGCTCGACGAACCCTGGGCCTCCATGCCCATCAACCAGCAAACGGCGGAAGAGGCCTACCGCTCCGTTCTGGATCGTGTGGGGGCCTCCCTGCCCAAACGCGATATCGTTGACACGCGCATTATTGGTGAAGTCCGCAGCGGAAATGCGACATATGAAGGGGCAACCTACAAGGGTAGGGCGCCCGATGGGCCGACAACGTGCGGCATCATAGATTCGCAGACAGACGTCGGCGGCTGGCCCGAGCTTAAGAGTCTGCCCGCGCTTCCGGACAGCGATGGCGACGGCATGCCCGACGAGTGGGAAAGTCGATATAGGCTTGATGCAAACGACGCGGCCGATGGTCCGAAGGATGGGGACGGTGACGGCTACACCAACGTCGAGGAATACCTCAACGGGACCGACCCGACTGTGTTCGTGGATTATACTCAGGCTCAGAACAACATGAACACGCTGAGGTAATCGTTTGTGTTTGACTCTGTGAAAAGTATGTCGATAGGCATATTCTTGGTTAGCCGAGCAGAATGCGCCATGTCAAAGATGACCTTACGTCTCGCCATACTCTTTGCCGTTTTCTTCCCTGCGGTCAGGGCCCCGGCGCAGAAGATCATTCCCAGCCCCTATCGACGGGTACAACCGGTCCACTTGTCCGAAGTGAAATGGACCGATGGCTTCTGGCACCAGCGCTACGTCACTTGCCGCGACAAGATGGTTCCCTCGATGTGGGAGATCATGAAGGGAATACAGTACAAGCCCTTCCTTGAGCACTTTCGCATTGCCGCAGGGTTGTCCGAAGGGGATTACCACGGCGCGCAGTGGAACGATGGCGATTTCTACAAGTGGATGGAGGCCGTATGTGCTCTGCAGGCGGTCGATCGCGATCCTGAGTGGGACCAACGCCTCGACGAGATCATTGCGATCATAGGCAAGGCGCAGAGGCCGGATGGATACATCCACACGCCCGTTCTTGTGGCAGCCCGTACCGGCGATACCACGGCAAAACCCTTCGCGGATCGTTTCAACTTTGAGATGTACAATATGGGGCATCTCATGATAGCGGCTTGTCTCCATTATCAGACGACAGGAAAGAACGAATTCCTGGAAATCGCGTGCAAAGCCGGTGATTTCCTTGACGAAGTTGTTCGCACACCGACTCCGGAACAAGCTCGGCACGCCATCTGCCCTTCCCACTATATGGGGATCATTGATCTCTATCGCGTCACCCGACAGCCGCGCTACCTCGAACTGGCGGAGCAGCTTATTCGTATGCGCGATCTCGTCGTCGATGGCGGCGATGATAATCAAGATCTCGTGCCGTTCGCACGTCAGACCGAGGCGGTGGGCCACGCAGTTCGTGCTACCTACCTCTATGCTGGAATCGCCGATCTTTATGCCGAGACAGGCGACGCGCAGTTGTGGTCGTCACTGGCAACGATCTGGAAGAATGTCGTTGAGAAGAAAAGGTATGTCACCGGTGGCTGTGGCGCCCTCTACGATGGCGCCTCGCCCGATGGATCCAAGGACCAGAAGTCCATCACCCGGGTGCATCAGGCCTTCGGCCGCAACTACGAACTCCCCAATAGCACCGCCCACAACGAGACCTGCGCGAATATCGGCAACGTGCTCTGGAACTGGCGGATGTTTCTGGCGAGCGGTGAGGCGAAATACGTCGATGTGATGGAACTCGCACTCTATAATTCCGTCCTTTCCGGGGTCGGACTGAACGGCACGGACTACTTCTATACCAACCCACTCCGGCAGTGGCACACAATGCCCGTCGAACTCCGCTGGTCGCGCACACGCGTGCCCTTCATGACCTCCTTTTGTTGCCCTCCCAACGTCGCTCGGACGGTCGCTGAGGTGGGTGGCTATGCCTACGGCAGATCGGATGACGCCATCTGGTTCAATCTCTACGGGAGCGGCACTCTCGACACAATTCTCATGGACGGAAACCGTGTTCGCTTGGAGCAAAAGACGAACTATCCATGGGACGGAGAGATCCGCATCACCGTCCTCGAGTGCGGGTCTGTTCCCATTCGCATGAAGCTGCGAATTCCCGGCTGGGCACAGTCCGCTAGGCTGAGAGTCGACGGCGAGCCGGCAGGCGTGACCGCTACACCCGGCACATATGCAACGATTGAACGTACTTGGCAGCCGGGAACCACAATCCATCTGCAGATCCCCATGCCGCCCCGACTCCTTGAATCGCATCCCCTGGTCGAAGAGACCCGCAATCAGGTCGCCGTCAAGCGTGGCCCGATTATCTACTGTCTTGAGTCAATCGACCTTCCTCAGGGGGTCTCGTTGGCAGACATCCGGATGCCTTCAGACATAGAGCTTGAGCCGCGTTTCGATGCCGAGCTCCTCCAGGGAGTGATGGTGTTGGATGGAACGGTAGCGTCGAGGCCCGCCGGTAACTGGAATGGTGACCTTTACCGGGAGTTCAAACGCTCCGATGCCGTTCCGATCTCAATAACTTTCATTCCATACTATACGTGGTCGAACCGTGGACGATCCGAGATGACCGTCTGGCTTCCGCTTGATTATTGAAGGAACAAGAGCATGACGACCTCGCCTTTGATCAAGGTTGCCATTCTGGCGTTGAGCGGTCTGGGTGCGATCGGCGATTGGGCTCAGGCCGGGGCATCGCAAGAGCCTGAGAGGGAAACGACGACCAAGGGTGGCGCGCTTGCCGGCCAGCGTTACCGCATCATCGTATCTACGGATATCGGGGGTACGGATCCGGATGATTTCCAGTCCATGGTGCATTTGCTCGTCTACGCAGACTGCTTCGACATCGAGGGGCTGGTCTCGTCGCCGTATGGCCCGGGGCGCAAGGGGCACATTCTGCAGGTGATCGACCTCTATGAGCGCGACTACGCCAACTTGAGAACGTACTCCCAGAAGTACCCAACGGCTGATGCACTGCGAACCGTCACGAAACAGGGAGCCATCGAGGGCCCGGGATATGAGGGATTCGGGGCGTCGACGGAAGGGTCCGACTGGATTATCCAGTGTGCCCGGCGGGATGATCCGCGGCCGCTGTGGATCCTGGTGTGGGGCGGGATCGAGGATCTCGCCCAGGCACTGCATGATGCGCCCGAAATCGAGGCGAAGCTTCGCGTCTACTTCATCGGCGGTCCGAACAAGAAGTGGAGCGTCGACGCCTATCAGCACATCGCGACCCACCATCCTTGCCTATGGATGATCGAGGCCAACGCGACCTATCGCGGCTGGTTCGTCGGCGGTAGGCAAGAGGGCCAGTGGGGCAACAAAGCCTTCGTCGCTACGTATATCGCAGGCCACGGCGCCCTCGGCGAGTTCTTCGCAACGCTGCTGGACGGCACGATCAAGATGGGGGACTCCCCCTCCGTCGGTTATCTCCTGTACGGGACGCCCGAAGACCCGTCGCAACCCGGCTGGGGCGGGCGCTTCGTCCGAGCCTGGGAGCGGCCACATGTGGTGTTCACCCGGCTGGCCGGTCCCGAGGATCGGATCGAGCAGTTTGGGGTCTTCGAACTGGTTCTGCCCCTGGGCGACCCCGTGCCGGCACAGCCGCAAGCACGATTAGTGATCGAGAACCAGGAATCTTCGGGAGCAGTGGATGCGAACGGTGTGATGCGCTGGCGGTTTTCGCCGAAGAATGCCAAGACTTATCGCTACACGATTTGCAGCAATGTGCCGGCGCTCGATGGTAAAACGGGAGCACTGACGTCTTTTCGGCCGTCGCCGGATGCGGCCCGGCAGCCCTCAGCGGGGTTGCCCCAGTGGTGGACGGACGATCCGGCGCCGGAGGTCGCTGAGGGCCCGCACATCGGCGCCCGGACGGTGAGCCAGTGGCGCGAGGATTTCCTGCGTGACTTCGCGGCCCGCATGGACCGCTGCCAGTCCCCTGCGGCCACTGGGGCACGACGTGGAGTGAAGTCTTGACAGGAATTCGCCAGCCATGATGCCCCAAGACAAAATGATTGACTGTCACAAATGTATGACGGAACACATAATATTACCGATTATCACAGAATTGTCCTTGAGCCGGCTGGCCCGGCCGGGAAGAACTGAGCCATAGTGAATTGTGGAGCATCTGATGAACAACAGGAATTTCCGAATCGGTCGACTGCCGGTCCGATGGTGTCTGGCCGCGATCGTGTTCCTCACCAGCACTGGGCTGGCTGCCGACATCGAGCAGTGGGGCGTGTGGGAAGCATCGTTGGACGGGCCGCGCGAGGGCAATCCATACCTCGACGTGGAGCTCTCCTTCACTTTTCACCAGGATGGTGGAAACGACATCACGGTGCCCGGCTTCTACGACGGCGATGGCGTCTACAAGGTCCATTTCTCGCCGCCGGCGCGAGGCTCGTGGCGGTACGGAACGCGGAGCAACCGGACGGAGTTGAACGGCAAGAGCGGTTCGTTCAGTGTCGTGCCGCCATCGGGGAACAATCATGGCCCGGTGCAGGTCTTCCAGACGTTCTATCTGCGTTACGCGGACGGCACGCCCTATCACCAATTCGGCACGACCTGCTATGCCTGGGTGCATCAAACGCGCGAGCTGCAAGCGCAGACGCTCCAGACGCTCGCCGCTTCGCCGTTCAACAAAATCCGGTTCTGCGTCTTTCCCAAGTCGTATGCGTACAATCAGAACGAGCCGGAGTTCTTTGCGTTCAAGAAAGCCGCGGATGGCAAATTCGACTTCAGCCAACCCGACCCGGCGTTCTGGCGGCATTTCGAGCAGCGCATCCTCGACCTGCAGAAGCTGGGCATCCAGGCGGACCTCATTCTCTGGCACCCTTACGACCGCTGGGGCTTCGCGGACATGAGCGATGAGCAAGACGACCGGTATCTGCGCTACTGTATCGCGCGGCTCTCAGCGTATCGCAATGTCTGGTGGTCGCTGGCCAACGAGTATGATTTCATGACCAACAGGCCCCAGGGCCACCGGGGCAACAAGCAATGGGAGGATTGGGACCGTTTCTTCTCGATCCTGCAGAAGGAAGACCCACACCAGCGGCTGCGCGGGATTCATAACGGGAGCAGATGGTATGATCACACGAAAGACTGGGTCACGCACGCCAGCCTCCAGACTTCCGACATGGACGGCGGCGTGCGCTTCCGCACGCAATACCGTAAACCAGTCATCTATGACGAATGCAAATACGAGGGCGACATACCGCAGGGCTGGGGCAACCTGACCGCCCGGGACATGACGCAGCGCTTCTGGCTGGGCACGTTAGGCGGCTGCTACGTCGGTCACGGCGAAACCTACAAGCATCCGCAGGACATTCTCTGGTGGGCCAAAGGCGGCGTGCTTCACGGCCAAAGCCCCAAGCGCATCCAGTGGCTCAAGGACTTCATGGCCCAGGCCCCTGCGTTTCATGAACTCAAACCGACAGGCGATGGCAAGGGAGCATTCGTGCTCGCCAAGGAGGGCGAGTATTACCTGGTCTACTGCCTGGACCAGCGGTCGCAAAGGGTCCGTCTGGCAGGTTCGCGCCCCTACAAAGTGGATCTCATCGATCCCTGGGAAATGACAGTGGCCCCCGTTGGCACCGCTTCCCCCGGCGAATACGCCTTTTCCGCGCCCAAGGCAGATCAGGTCTATCGGTTCACACCCTACCAACCCGGCGAAACGCTGCGGCCCGAGGCGAGGATCATTTCGTCTGTTACCGAAGGGCTGCCCCCTTTGAAGGTGCAGTTCGCCAGTGCTGCAGATGGGCAGGTGGAGTGGGATTTTGGCGACGGCACAACGAGCCGGGATTCCAAGCCCACACACGTCTTCGAGAAAGCCGGTTTTTACTCGGTGAGACTGACCGTCACGGACGCGCATGGCAGCAGTGCGGAGGCCTTTCAGTCCATCGCCGTGGACCGAGACGTAACCGAGCCTGTTCTGCGCGTCGGCATGCCTGAGGGGAAGGAGGCGCCAGGGGTGACATTGCACGGCACAGCCCGGCGGGCCGACAACGGCTCCTTTCATCTGCCCGAGGGCGCGCCTTGGGGCTGGGTTCAAGTGGGCGACGGGGTGATCGAGGGGCTTCGCGGCCTGCGCTCCTTCACCGTGATGGGATGGCTGAAACCCGAAAGCCTCCAGGTGGGCAGCGGTGGCAATCGCATCCTCTTCTGTCTCAAACAGAGCCGCTCCGGCATTGATCTCGTTTGCCACAGCGACGGTCGTTTGCGTCTGGCCGTAAACGAATGGCCGGATTCGGTCCGCAATGACAGTTCCCCTGGCAAGCTGCAGGTAGGCAAATGGACTTTCTTTGCCGTAAGCTACGACGCGACAGCATCCGGCGACAACGTGAGCTGGTATTTCAGCGTGCCTTCGGACACACCCGGGCAACCCGTCGTCGCGCTGGACCGCAGAACGGCTTACCACGCCGGTCCGGTGGACAGCGACGTCGGTCCGCTGGCGATTGGGAACTTCAACGAAACCATGCACGGCTACGGCCTGGACCGCCAGTTCCGCGGGCAGATCCGCAGTCTGCAAATCTACGGCAGCCGGGTCGGGACGCGCGGCGCGCTGCCGCTGGAGGTGATCCAGGGACAACAAAAGGACCGGTGATTTGCTGTTGATTACTGACGACGGATGATCGAAGATGGAGCCCGCATTCGTCGGTTATCCGTCATGCTTTGTGTAAGGAGCTTTTCAATGGCCAGGAAATGGTTCGTAAGGGTTGCGATGGTCTTGTTCGTCGTCCTGCTGACTGGGGGATGTGGCCGCCGGGAGCAGCCGATGCAGGAACAGAAGAAGATCGCCGTGGTCATCTCGACGCTGAACAATCCGTGGTTTGTCGTTCTCAAGGACGCAGCCAAGGGCCGTGCGGAAGAGCTGGGGTACAAGGCGGACGTGTTCGACAGCCAGAACTCACCGGCCACGGAGGCAGGCCATTTCGATACGATCATCGACGGCAAGTATGCGGCGATCCTTTTCAATCCGACCGATGCGCAGGGTTCCATCGCCAGCGTTCAGCGGGCGAAAGACGCTGGGATCCCCACGTTCTGCATGGACCGGGAGATCTCCGCCAGCGATGTGGCCGTCAGCCAGATTCTTTCGGACAACTTCTCGGGTTGCGTGGCCCTGGGCGAGTACTTCGCGCGCCGACTCGAGGAGAAAGGGGACTATGTCGAACTGTTGGGCCTGCTCGGCGACAACAACACGAAGAACCGCTCGGATGGCTTTCACAGCGTGGTGGACAACTATCCGGGTCTGAAGATGCTCGCCCAGCAGCCGGCGGATTTCGACCGCACGAAGGCGATGGAAGTCATGGAGTCGCTCCTGCAAGCCCATCCGAATATTAACGCGGTCTTCTGCGGCAACGATGCCATGGCCATGGGGGCACATCGGGCGCTCATCGCCGCCGGCAAGGATAAGCAAGTGATGGTCTTCGGCTTCGATGGGGCCAAGGACGTCATCGATGAGATCCGCTCCGGGCGGATCGTCGCGACCGGCATGCAGTTTCCCAAGACCATGGCGAAGATGGCGGCCGAATTCGCCGACCAGTATCTCAAGGGCAAGCGGGACTTTCCCCAGAAGGTCCCGGTGGCGGTCGAACTCGTGAGCGCGGAGAACATCGAGAAGTACGCCGCCTACGGCCGCAATGAGGAACCTGGGAAGTGACAGCCGGATGAAACGAAAGCGCCTTCTATACATCATCGGGCTCGCGGCTCTGGCTCTGGTGCTGGGCAACTCGCTCGAATTTCGCCGCCTGGACGAGAAGCGCGCCGAAGAGCAGACCGCCCGGTTCAGTCCGGCCGAGTACGCGCGGGATTTCTGGGACAATCGCCTTCCTGCCGTGCTGGAGCATCCGCAGGCCGCCGACGAGTTGATCCGGTTGTTCAATACGGACATGAAGGCCGCCATCGCCAAGGGCAGGACCCTGGGCCAGAGCCGGGTTCATGCCTACTTGCTCCGGGGCGCCGGCCGGATCGTGGCGGTGGAGAAGGACGGGCTACTGGTGAGTGCCCTGGCCGATGATCCGAATCCCGAAATCCTCCTGTGTACCGGCGCGTACATCGTGGGCAATGCCGTACGCGATGCATCCGGGCTGATCGATGTCAGCGCCTTCTCCGATACGATGAAGTTCAACCGGATCAGTGCCGAGATCAACCGCATCGTCGTGCAGGAGGTGATCGCGCCGTGCCTCGATCGCCGGCCGCAGGTGGGAATGAATGTGCGCTTCATCGGTGCGGCCGAAGTGGCCGAGGACGCGACGGAGAAGACGCCGTTCGGCGGTCGAGAGCGACCCGAGGAGTCGAATGGTCCCCGGCATCTTCTGAAGGTCGTTCTCATTCAGTTGGAGGTTGAGTAGGTCGCCATCCGCCGATCTGCCCATCGCTATGACCGAGCACGAAGAGATTGTTCTGGCAGCACAGGGGGTCACCAAGCGCTTTGGCGGCGTCAAAGCGTTGGACGAGGCGCACCTGGAGGTGCGCGCGGGGCAGGTGACCGCCGTCATGGGGGAGAACGGCGCGGGCAAGTCCACGCTCATGAAGGTCCTGGCGGGCGTCTACCAGGATTATGAGGGGCGCATTCTGCGGAACGGGCGCGAGGTGGTTTTCGCCAACCCGCGGCAGGCCCAGGAGCAAGGGGTGACGATCATTCACCAGGAGCTGAACCTGATCCCCAACCTGAGTGTCGCCGAGAACATCTTTCTGGGCCGGGAGTTCCTGGATGGATTGGGCCTGATCGATTTTCGCCGGATGCGTCGGGAGGCTGCTGCTCTCCTGTATCGGCTGGACTTGGATGTGGACCCTCGCACGCGCGTCAGCACGCTGCGGGTGGGCCAGCAGCAGATCCTGGAGATTGCCCGGGCGCTAGCCCTCAGCGCCCGCGTGATCATCATGGATGAACCAACCTCCGCGATCAGCGAGCGGGAGGTGGACGTGCTGTTCGGGTTGATCGACGCTCTGAAACGCGAGGGCGTGGCCATCGTCTACATCAGCCACAAAATGGACGAGGTGTTCCGGATCGCCGACCGGATCACTGTCATGCGGGATGGCCGCACCGTCGGCTCGGCGCCGCGGGCCCGGTTGAGCCACGATGATGTCGTGCGGATGATGGTCGGCCGGGACCTTAAGGATTTTTTCGTCCAGACCGAAACCGCCCGCGGGTCGGAGGTTTTGCGGGTGGAGAAGATCTGCCTGCCCCATCCGGACCGATCGGGGGACTTCCTCGTGAAGGACGTGAGTTTCTCGGTGGCTCGGGGCGAGGTGCTCGGCCTGTTCGGGCTGATGGGGGCCGGCCGCAGCGAACTGTCTGAAACGATTTTCGGCCTGCACGCCAAGACGTCTTCCGGCCGGGTGTTCCTGGATGGCCGGGAGGTTTGCATCGCCTCTTGTGCCGAGGCCATCGCGGCGGGCCTGGCCCTGGTGCCGGAAGACCGCAAACGCCAGGGCCTGGTGATGGATATGTCCGTGGCGGCCAGCGTCTCCCTGGCCAGTCTCGGGCGGGTCGAGCGATTCGGATTCCTCAGCGACCGATTGGAGCGGGCTCTGGCCGGCGACTATGTGGATCGCCTGAGCATCCGCACGGCCTCGCTGGGCCAGCCGGTCAAGCATCTCAGCGGCGGCAACCAACAGAAGGTCGTCGTCGCCAAATGGCTGGCGACCCGGCCCCGGGTCTTGCTGCTGGATGAGCCGACGCGCGGCATCGATGTCAACGCGAAGAACCAAATCTACCAGCTCATTCATGAGCTGACGCAGGCGGGCCTGGCCATCGTGATGATCTCGTCCGAGATGCCGGAGATCATGGCCATTGCGGACCGGATCATCGTCCTGTCCGAGGGCCGCCAGACCGCGGAGTTCTCCCGCTCCGAGGCCACGGAAGAATCGATTTTGAAGGCGGCCCTGCCTCGAAGCCTTGCGAGCGGCAGACTGCCCCAGCCATCCGGCGACGTGACACTCTGAGGATCTTGCATGTTGGATCGAAAAGACTACCGAACGCTCCTGGCGAAATCGCACTCGCTGATCGCTTTACTGTTGATGGTGATTGCCTTCAGCCTTCTGGCGGACGGCTTTCTCTCGCGTGACAACTTCTGGACCGTGATGCGGCAGATCTCGGTCAATCTGTGTATTTCCGTCGGGGTGACTCTGGTGATTCTCACGGGCGGGATCGATCTGTCCGTCGGTTCGATCCTGGCGCTGAGCGGGGCGATTATGGCCGGCCTGCTCAAACGGGGTACGGAATTGGAGCCCCTGAACCTCTACATCGGCTACGGCGCCCCGGCGGCCATCGCCGTCGGCCTGTTCGTCGGCGCGACGCTGGGGTGGTTCAACGGCGTGATGGTCACGCGCTTTCGGGTTCCGCCCTTCATCGCGACACTGGCCATGCTGACCATTGCCCGGGGACTCGCCAAGTTGCACACAGGCGGCGAAGCGATCACCGGTCTGGGCCCGGTCTTCGTCAGCATCGGGTCGGGAAGGCTGTTGGGGATTCCCAATCAGTTCTGGATCGCCGCCGGGATCGTGCTGGTCGCCATCGTGCTGCTGCGAAAGACGCGGTTCGGTCGATACGTGTACGCCGTGGGCGGCAATGAAGAGGCTGCCAAGCTCTCTGGCCTCAACGTCGCCCGTGTGAAACGGATGGTGTACCTGATTTCCGGCACACTGGCGGCCGTCGGCGGATTGATCGTGACCTCCCGGCTGAACTCGGCTACGCCGATTGCCGGAGAGGGCCTGGAGCTGGATTCCATCGCCGCCGTCGTGATTGGCGGAACGTCCCTGTCGGGCGGAAGAGGCTCCGTGCAGGGAACGGTCCTCGGGGCACTGATCATCGGCGTGCTCAACAGCGGACTGGTCATTATGGGCGTCGATCCCTTCTGGCAGCAGGTGATCAAGGGATTCGTCATTCTCCTGGCCGTCGTTATCGACCGGCTCAACTACAAGGAGTAATTGCGTCACATACAACGGGAGAACCATCGTGAAACTACCTGATAGAAAAGTAACGTTTGGCCTGATCGTGGGTACAAGGGGTTTCTTCAACCCCAGATTGGCGCAAGAAGGCCGAGCTCAAATGGAGGCGCAACTCAAGAGGTTGGGCTATGACCATGTCATCCTGCCGGCAGAAGCCACCAAGCACGGCGCCATCGAGTCCCGTGCCGATGCGCAGAAGTGCGCGAAGCTGTTCCAGAGCCGCAGGGAGGAGATCGACGGGGTCATCGTGGTCTTGCCGAACTTCGGGGATGAACTGGGTGTCGTGCAGACCCTGGACATGGCCAGACTGAACGTCCCCGTCCTCGTGCAGGCCTGCAACGACACACTCGATGCGGTCGACACCTCCGGCAGGCGGGATGCCTTCTGTGGCAAGATCTCGGTGTGCAACAACCTGTACCACTATGGCATCCCCTTCACCGACACGACGGAGCACACCTGCGACCTTGCCGGCGAGGTCTTTGCCGGCGATCTGGATTTCTTTGCGCGCGTGTGCAGGGTCGTCCGGGGCCTGCGGCGGGCCCGCATCGGAGCAATCGGCGCCAGGCCCGCGGCCTTCCAAACGGTGCGGTTCAGCGAGAAGCTCCTGCAGCAGTCGGGAATCACTGTGGTCCCGGTGGATCTGTCCGACATCTTCGCGCGTGCCCGAGCGATGGACGACAAGGGCTCTCCCGTCCAGGAGAAGCTCTCCGAGATCCGGGCCTACGGCGCCATTTCGTCTGACGTTCCGCCCGAGCACGTCGTGCGGCAGGCCAGGCTCTCCGTGGCCATCGACCAGTGGATGGCGGAGAACGAATGCGACGCCAGTGCCGTCCAATGTTGGACGAGCGTGCAGCAGAACTACGGGTGCGCCGCGTGTCTGTCCATGAGTCTGATGGGCGAACAGCGCATGCCCAGCGCCTGCGAGGTCGATGTGGCTGGGGCCGTCTCCATGTACGCGTTGCTGCTGGCCTCGGGCCAGATTCCGGGCTTTCTGGACTGGAACAACAACTACGGCCATGAGGCCGACAAATGCGTCTGCACGCATTGCAGCAATTTCCCCAGGAGTTTCATGGGTCGGGAGATCGAGATCGCTCCGCTCGATCTGCTGGGCGAGACGCTTGGCAGGGAACACTGTTTTGGCGCGATCAAGGGGCATGTCGCACCGGGTGAAATGACGTTCTTCCGGATCTCCACGGACGATCGCGCGGGCAAGATCAGGGCCTACGTCGGCGAGGGGGAGTTCACGGACGACTCCTTCGGCATGGACGGCGGCATCGCCGTCTGCAGGGTGGCGCGCCTCCGCCAACTGCTGGCCCACATCTGCAAGAACGGTTTCGAGCACCACGTGGCCATGGCGCGGACGCGTTGTGCCGAGGTGCTGCAAGAGGCGGTCTCAAAGTACCTGGGTTGGGACCTGTATCGTCACGAATAGCCGATGGGGAAGAATGTGAGAATGCCATGACGGAACTCGAGCTGAAGATCAAGTCGATCCAGTATCGCAGGGCGTTGCTTCGGTGCATCAAGCGGGCGAAGGCCGGCCATACCGGCGGCGATCTGTCCTGCATCGATATTCTGAACGTCCTGTACAACCGCGTGCTGGACGTCTCGCCTGAAACGTTCGACGACCCGCAACGCGACCGCTACGTCCAGAGCAAGGGACATTCCGTCGAAGCCCTCTATGTGGTCCTGGCGGACAAGGGTTTCTTTCCCGAATGCGACCTTGAGACGCTGTGTTGTTACGGCTCTCATTACGCAGGTCATCCGACCCGCAAGGTCCGAGGCATCGAGCAGAATACCGGGGCCCTCGGACATGGGCTGGCCTTCAGCGTCGGCGTGGCCCTGGCGGGGAAGATGGATGGCGCCGCCTACAGGGTCTACACCCTCCTGGGCGACGGCGAACTGGCCGAGGGCTCGAACTGGGAGTCCATGCTGACGGCCGCCCACTACCGTCTCGACAATCTGATCGCGATCACCGACCGCAACACGCTGCAGATCACCGGCCGTACCGAGGACGTTTGTGCTCTGGAGCCGCTTCGGGAGAAGTTCGAGGCGTTCGGATGGGCGGTCCGCCAGATTGATGGGCACGATGTCGCGGCTCTGACGGAAACGTTGCTCGCGGCGCCATTCGAGACGGGCAAACCCAGCATGGTGATCGCCCGCACGGTCAAGGGCAAGGGAATCAGCTTCATGGAGAATCAGGTGAAGTGGCACCATCATGTCCCCACGGACGAGGAATACGAACGGGCGCAGCAGGAACTGGATTGCCTTCTGCGGGAGGTGCAGGCATGAGTCTCACGCCGGGAATGGAGCTGGGCAAGGCGAATCTGGACGTCTTCAGTGAGACGCTGCTGGCGCTGGCCCGCCAGGACAGGAACGTGCTGGCTGTCACGAGCGATTCGAGAGGCTCCGGCAAGCTGGCCCCCTTTACCGCCGCGATGCCGGCGCAGATCGTCGAAGTCGGGATTGCCGAGCAGAACCTCGTGGGCATCGCAGCCGGGCTCGCCTCGGCCGGCAAGATCGTCTATGCCGTGTCGCCGGCGTCCTTTCTGACCGCGCGGGCCTTGGAGCAGATCAAGAACGACGTCTGCTACTCCGACCGGCCCGTCAAGCTGGTGGGCATCAGCGCCGGCGTCAGCTATGGCGCCCTGGGTTCGACGCATCATTCCACCCACGACTTGGCGGCGCTGCGTGCGATTGAGAACATCGCCATCATCGTGCCGGCGGACAACTTCGAGACCGCCGAGGCCATCAAGGCCGCCGCTGCGATGGAGCACCCTGTGTATCTTCGGTTCGGCAAGCATCCTCTCGCCCACCTGCACCCGCCGCAGACGCAGTTCACCATGGGCAAGGCCCTGACGGTGTGCGAGGGAACGGACGTCGCGTTCATCGCCACAGGCGAGACGGTGCATCCGGCCCTGATGGCGGCGAGAGAGCTGCAAACGCAAGGGGTATCCGTCCGCGTGATCAGCATGCACACGGTCAAGCCGCTCGATGTCGATTCGGTGATCCAAGCGGCCCGAGAGTGCCGGGCGGTCATCACAGTCGAGGAGCACAGCGTCTTCGGCGGTCTGGGCGAGGCCTGCGCCGCGGTCCTCCTGCAGGCGGGGATTCAGATCCCATTCCGCATTATCGGCTTTCCCGACGAGTACATGGTCACCGGAAGCCAGTTGGAGATCTTCGAGCATTACGGCATCACGGCACAGGGACTGGCGCGGACGGTCCGGGCGCTGCTGACCAGGTGAAGAAGGAGAGAGACCGCATGAACGACCGGTACATTCTGGCCATCGATCAGGGCACCAGCGGGACCAAGGCCGTCGTGTTCGACGACCAGGGCCGCATCGTCGCCAAGGCGACCGAGCCGCTGAAATCGTATTTCCCGCATCCGGGCTTCGTCGAGCAGGACCCGCGGGAGATCTATGACAACGTCCTGGCCGCGGTGAAGGCGTGCCTGGGGGAATTTCAGCTTTCGATCTCCAGGTCGCCGGACGCGATCGTCGCGTGCGGGATCTCCAACCAGAGGGAGACATTTGTCCTGTGGGATCAGTCAGGCGAGCCCTTGTGCAACGCGCTGGTCTGGCAATGCAAGCGTTCGGTCGGCATCTGCGAGCGTCTCAAGGGCTCGGCTGTCGAGGGCGAGATTCGCCGCCGGACCGGCCTGATCGTCGATCCGTACTTCTCCGGCACCAAGCTCCTGTGGCTGAAGGAGAACGATTCCCGAATCGCCGAGGCGATCCGCGCGGGCCGGGCGCTCTTCGGCACGGTCGACACCTGGCTGCTGTACAACCTGACCGGCGGTCGAAGCTATAGGACCGATCACACCAATGCCTCTCGCACGCTGCTGTTCAATATCGACCAACTGCAATGGGACCGACATTTGCTCGAGCAGTTTGGTTTGCAGGGTCTGCAACTGCCTGAGGCAAGGCCGTCTTCCGGCGACTACGGCCGGACGGATTTGGGCGGTCTCTTGCCCAAGGCGATTCCGATCTCCGCGATGATCGGCGACTCCCATGCCGCCGCCTTTGGCGAAGGCTGCTTCTCCTCGGGTAACGCCAAGGCGACGCTGGGCACGGGCTGCTCCATCCTGCTGAACACAGGATCGAAACGAATCGAACCCGCCAGGGGGACCGTGGCGACGATCTGCTGGAGCATGCCGGGCCGGGTGGATTATGCCCTGGAGGGGATCATCGTCACTTGCGGCGCCACGATCTCATGGCTTCGCGACCAACTGGGCCTGTTCGCCTCCAGCGAGCAAACGCAGGAGATGGCCCTGGCCGTTCCCGACAACGGCGGCGTTTATGTCGTTCCCGCGTTCAGCGGCCTCGGGGCGCCGCACTGGCGGATGGACCTGCGGGCGGCGGTTCTCGGTCTGACGTTTGGCTCGGACAAACGCCACGTCGCCCGGGCCGCGCTGGAATCCATCCCTTACCAGATCAGGGACGTGATGGCCATGATGGAACAGGACAGCGGCATTCGACTGCGGCAGCTCAAGGTTGATGGCGGGATCACCGCCAACGACTTCGTGATGCAGTTCCTGACCGATCTGCTGGGCGTGAATGTCGTGAACATCGGGATTCCCGATGTCTCTGCTCTGGGCGCGGCGTTCCTGGCCGGTCTTCACGAAGGGCTCTTCTGGGACATCGAGCAAATCGAGCAACTCAGCATCGGCCGGCACACGTATTGTCCGGGGCCCCAGCGGGAGGACGTTCAAGGATGGTACGCCGGCTGGAAGCGAGCCGTTGGGCAACTGCTATAGTGGCCTGGATCGTGTCATCTCAGACGAAGGGAACCACCGCGTGAGAGTGAAACTTGTGAGGGTGGAGTTCGCAGGAGTTCTGATGCACTTCAGGTCTCGTCGCATTATGTGTATTGTCACTATGATGTGCTGGGGATCCTGGGCCAATACCCAGAAGTTGGCCACCAGAGAAATGGCGGATCGGATAAAACTCAAACAACGATCTTCGAAAGGGCAGGTCATGCACAGTTCTTCTTGTAGGATGTCTCCAGGGTGGATCGTGGGGCTTCTTGTACTGCTGGGCACAGGCAATGTTATGGCCGCCGCCGAGCCCAAGCCTCGTCTCGTGGTGATGACCGACATCGGCGGCGACCCCGACGACGAGCAGTCCATCGTCCGGTTCCTGCTTTACGCCTGCGACTTCGAGGTCGAGGGGCTTTGCACCGGCTTTGGCCACGGGCACACACTACAGTGGGCTTCGAGACGAAGGATCACGCGCCCCGATTTGATCCGTAAGGCGGTGGATGCATACGGTCAGGTGTTGCCCAATCTGCTCAAGCACCGCGCGGATTATCCGTCGCAGGAACAGTTGACCACGCTCATCAAGGACGGCTCCAACGGCGACCCGCACTCAGTCGGCCCGGGCCGGGACTCGGAGGCGTCCGACTGGATCATCCGCGTGCTGGATCGTGACGACCCGCGGCCGGTGTGGTTTGCCATCTGGGGCGGGCCTCGCGAATTGGCCCAGGCCATCTGGAAAGTGCAGACCACGCGGACGGCCGAGCAGGTTGCGGCCTTCAAGCGCAAGATTCGCGTCCACTCGATCGTTGACCAGGATCGCACCGCGCTTTGGGTCAAAGAAAAGCATCCGGACGTGTTCTGGATTTACTCGAACGGGCAGTTCCGCGGCTTCTTTAGGGAAGGCGATCAGGCGATGGTTTCACCCGAATGGCTTGAACGAAACGTCCGTACCGGTCACGGTCCACTGGGTCTGATCTATCCGCCGAAAGCGGCAGGCAAAGTCGGCGTGAAGGAAGGCGATACGCCGGCGTTCCTCTATGTGCTGCCTGATGGTCTGAGCGATCCCGAACGCCCGGAGTGGGGCAATTGGGGCGGACGCTTCGAGCGGAGCGGACGCGGCAACGAGTTTGTTACCACCCAAGACCTTTGCGACGGCGCGCCGGACAAGCTGTACCCCGTCCACCGCTGGCGGACCGCCTACCAAAACGATTTCGAGGCGCGCATGGATTGGTGCGTGAAACCCTTCGCCGAAGCCAATCACGCGCCTGTCGCGGTGCTCAATGGTGATGCCAGCCGCCACGTGCTTCAGATCGAAACCAATCCCGGCGCGACAGTGAGACTCTCCGCCGCCGGTTCCTCGGATCCCGATGGCCAGGCGCTCAAGTTCTGCTGGTGGACCTACGTGGAAGCGGGCACCTCTTGGGCCGCGCCCTCCATCCAGGGCGCCGAGGCGCCCGAAGCCACGGTGACCGTTCCCACCAACGCTTCGGGCCGGACCATCCACGTCATCCTGGAAGCAACCGACGCCGGCCAGCCGCCCTTGGTGGGCTATCGCCGGGTCGTCCTGAAAGTCAGCGGCGAACCGGTGCCGCCACCGCCCGGCGCGCGAGTGGTCGATGACGAGGTCCTGCCGCCGCCCCGGAAAATAATGAAAGAAAGAACCCGCCCATGAATAATCTCACATCCCACCTCTTGCTCACCGCCCTGCTGCTGGCTTGGCTGCCCGCGCTCCACGCCGCGGACAGGCCGAATGTCCTGCTGATCACCGCCGATGACCTTGGTTGCCAGTTGTCGTGCTACGGCGAGAAGCGTTTCGAGACGCCGCGGCTGGACGCGCTCGCGAAGCAGGGCGCGCGGTTCGAGAGGTTCTACGTCGCGCAGTCGTCGTGCAGCCCGTCGCGCGCGGCACTGCTGACGGGGCGCTGGCCGCACCAGAACGGCCAGATCGGCCTGGCGCATCTCGGCTTCAAAATGCACCCCGGCCAGAAGACGCTGCCCGCGCTGCTGAAAACCGCCGGCTACCGCACCGGAATCATCGGCAAGCTCCACGTCGAACCGGTGGCGGATTTCCCGTGGGACTGGATGAGCGACAAGAAGCTCGCCGCGAAGCCGACGCAGGATGTGAAGTGGGTCGCGGAGCAGAGCCGGAAATTTATCGCGATGGCGAAGGCCGCGAAGCAGCCATTCTTCTATTACGTGAATTTCTTCGACCCGCACGGGCCTTACACGCCGGACGTCAATCAGATCGCCGGCATTCCCGAGAAGCCCTCGAAACCGGCAGATGTTACCGATTCGTATCCGATGGCGGGGATGCCGCCCGAGGCGGCGGCGAAGCGCGTGACGGCGACGATCATCAACACGATCCGCCGTCTCGACACGGGTGTCGGGCTGCTGCTCGACGAACTCGATGCGGCCGGCGTGGCCGACAATACGCTGGTCGTATTTCTCGGCGACAACGGCCTGCCGGTCGTGCGCGGCAAGACGTGGAGCTACGAACCCGGCGTGCACGTGCCGCTGCTGATGCGCGGCCCCGGCGTCGAGCCGGGACAGGTCCGCGGCGACCTCGCGTCGGCGGTGGATCTGATGCCGACGATCCTCCGTGCCGCGGGCGTCGCCGTGCCGGAGGAGGTCGCGGGCCAGGCGCTGCTGCCGTCGGCCAAGCGCGAGTTCCTTTTCACCGAGATGAATTTTCACGAGCCGCAAATCCTCCGCGTCCAGCGCAGCGTGCGCGACGACCGTTTCAAACTGCTGCTGAACCTGACCGCTGCCGCGGACCAATCGCCTGTCGAGCTGTTCAACCTGAAATCCGATCCCGGCGAAAGGAAGAACCTCGCCGGCGATCCCGCGCACAAGGACACGCTCGCGAAACTCGAAGCTGCGCTGCAAGCCTGGCGCAAGATATCCGCCGACCCCACGCTTGACGCTGCGCGCGTGAAGCGTTGGCAGGACGCCGCGACGAAATGGGGCAGGCTGCCGAAGGTCAAGGCCGGTCCGAACATGGTCGTCCGGATTCCCGAAGGCGAATTGAAGCTGCTGGACTAGAAACATGAACTTTCGGTGCATCATCCGGCCCCTGGAAACTCTCGATGCGATGACTTCCAACAAGTGAAACTGGCGAATCAAATGACAGCAGAAGAAACAACCATGAAACACACACGACACATCCTGCTCGCCGCTGCGCTGCTCGCCGCCGCGGTCACTGCCGCCGCCGCGCCGGCCAAACCCAACATCCTCATCTTCTACTTGGATGACATGGGCTACGCGCAGCCCGGTTGTTATGGCGGCAAACTCGCGCCCACGCCGCACATGGATTCGCTGGCGGCGGGCGGCGTGCGTTTCACTGATGGCTATGTGGCGGCGTGCGTGTGTTCGCCCAGCCGCGTCGGCCTGCTGACGGGCCGTTACCAGCAGCGCACCGGGCACGATGCGAATGGAGGGGGCGCCGGCCGCGAGTTGCTGCTCTCCGAGACGACCATCGCGCAACGCCTGAAGGCCATCGGCTACACCACGGGCATCTTTGGCAAATGGCATGTCGGCGCCACCACGCCGGAGTTCCTGCCGGCCGCGCGCGGTTTTGATTTTGCTGTCGGCAGCGTCGGCAATATCGGAGAAGGCGAGGGCCCATCCTTTTTTCGCGACCAGGAGCTGCTGCACGATCTCGCAGGGGCACCGATAACCTCACCGGTTTACGCGCGAGAGTCCGTCGGGTTCATTGAGGCGAACCAAAACAAGCCGTGGTTTCTCTGCCTCTCCTTTAACGCCGTTCATACTCCGCATGTTGCCTCGCAGAAGTGGCTGGACAAGTTCAAGCACTTGCCAAAACGCGACCAGAACTACGCTGCAAACATCGCGGAAGCGGATGAAGCCATCGGCACGGTTCTGGGGAAGCTCCGCGAGCTGAAGCTGGAGGAAAACACGCTCATCTTTCTCATCAGCGACAATGGCGGCGCGTCGCCGCAGGCCGAGATGGCCGGATTACGCGGGCGCAAATGGCAATTGTGGGAAGGCGGCATCCGCGTGTCGTGGATCGCCGCTTGGAAGGGCCGCATTCCCGCCGGCCGCGTCATCAGCGAGCCGGTCATCCAGCTCGATGTGCTGCCCACCGCGCTGGCCGCCGCCGGCGGCGCGGTGAAGCCGGAATGGCAGTTGGATGGCGTGAACCTGCTCCCGCTGCTGGAAGGCAAGACGGGCAAACTGAATCGCGACGCGCTCTACTGGCGTTTTGGCGTGCAATACGCCGTGCGGCAGGGCGATTGGAAACTGGTGAAGGCCGGCAAAGACCTCGCCCCCATGCTGGTCAATCTCGCCACCGACCGGGGCGAGCAAACCGACCTCACCGCACAGCACCCGGAGAAAGCCAAGGCCTTGCAGGCACTCTGGGAACAATGGAACGCCACCATGCAGCCCCCGCGCTGGGAGGACAAACGCTGGAACGACGGCAACGCTTCCAAGCCCGCCCGCAAAGCCAACAAACCGAAGGAAGAGACCGCCGCCCCCTGACAAGCGGTTCTTCTTCGACGAGATCCAGTTCAGAGACTCCTAGAACGAAACTGCTGCACCATGAAACAAACTCTTGAAAGGAAAAGATATGTTGCATGACTATGGACTCCTAGAACGAAACTGCTGCACCATGAAACAAACACTCACAGTCCTCACCGCCCTGCTGCTGGCTTGGCTGCCCGCGCTCCACGCTGCCGAAGCGCTATCGGCCAAACCTAACATCCTCTTCATCATGGTGGACGAAATGAAGTGGAATGTGATGGGCTGTGCGGGTCATCCGCTGGTCCAGACCCCGCATCTGGATGAGCTCGCGCGGGAGGGCACCCGGTTTGCCACGGCCTACACCGTGGCTCCCATCTGCACCCCGTCGCGCTATAGCTTCTTCACCAGTCGCTATGCCCATGTGCATGGAGCCACCGATAACAGCACACCGCCGCGCGAGCCGCAACTCCTGTTGCCCGCGATCCTCAAGCACAGCGGCTACCAGACCGCCATCAGCGGCAAACTCCACTACATCAACCCCAACAATATCGATTACAGCTTCGATTACTTCTGGTCTTACTTGAACGAGGGCCCCGGCAAGCTGCCTTCGTGGCCGCAAGACATGGAAAAGAAATATGGCCGCGGCGCGACGAGACGTCTGGAGATACAGCCGTTCCCCGATGACCAGCTTGGCCGTGACTTGGGCAAACTCAAGTATCCAAATGCCGATTCGCAAACGTCCTGGATTACGGCGCGCGCGCTGGACTTTCTGGATCTGCGTGACAAGACCAGGCCGTTCTTTCTGTTCGTGAGCTATCTCGACCCGCACAGCCCGTCGCACCTCTGCGAGCCGTATTGGAGCCTCTATACGAACAAGTATAATCCTGAGCAGATTCCCTTGCCGCCGACATTCAGGCAGGACTCCACCAAGCCGTTGGCAAGTTCCGCCAACCGACACGAGGTCAACGATCCTAAAATCGTTAAGGCCATGACAGCGGCCTATTACGCGAAGGTGACGATGGTGGACGATAATGTAGGCCGGCTGCTGGCGGAATTGCGCAAGCGGGGGCTGGCGGACAGCACGCTGATCGTTTTCACCGCCGATCACGGCAACATGCTGGGCGACCTCAACCGCTGGTTCAAGGGGGCGATGTATGATGGGTCCAGCCGCATTCCGTTGCTGATGAAAGCGCCGGCCGGCAGTCCGTTTGCGGCACAGTTCAACCGCGGCGCGGTCGTCAGCAACATCGTCGAGAACATTGACGTGATGCCCACATTATGCGAGATGGCCGGCGTTTCGCTGCCCGTGCAGGGCATCCAGGGCCGGAGCCTGACTGCGCTCGTTGCCGGCAGGGATGCGGGCTGGAAGGACTGTGCTTTTGCGGAGCGCGACAGCTCGATGATCCGCACCCCGCAATACAAGTTGATTCGGAATAGTGCGAAGGGGGCGAGAAAAGGCGGCGGTGAATATGAGCTTTATGATATGATCGTGGATCCGCTGGAAACGACCAATCTCGCCGCCGATCTCGCCCATGCCGCCATCCTGAAAGACCTCGCTGCCCGACTTGAAGCCTGGCAAAAAAACATTCCCGCCGTGCCGGTCATCGCCGGCGTCGCTCCGGAGCCGAAGTCCGGCGCTTTGCCCGGTGTGCAAAAGCAGAAAGCGCAAGAATAGTCGAACGTCTTATGAAACACCTGTTGATCACACTCCTGAGCGCATTCGCACTGACGGTCTCCGCCGCCACGGCGAACCGCCCCAACATCCTCTTCATCCTCACGGATGATCAGAATCCCGACACGCTCGCGTGCTTTGGCGGCAAGGTGCTGACGCCGACGCTGGACCAACTCTGCCGTGAAGGCGTGAAGTTCACCCGCGCCTACACTTCATCCAGCGTCTGCACGCCCAGCCGTTACACCTGCATGACGGGACAATATCCGCCGGCAATGCAGCAAGAGATCAACCGTAAGACCCTGGGCCGGCCGGCATACCACATGGACACGTCGCCGAACTTGCAGCAGCTCGCTTCGAATGAACATCCCGGCTACTGGGACGCCGATCAGTTGTATGATCTGCAGGCGGACCCTGGCGAGCGGTTGAATCTGGCCAGAGACCCCAAACACGCGCAAACGGTGGCCGAATTGAAAAGCCGCCTGAAAGAGTGGCTGGCCGGGATTCCAGCGGCCGTTTGGGGAGTCTGCGCCGTAAGGTCGTTCCCGGCACCGCATTGGCCTAACCGCGCAGCGGCAAGAGCAATGTCAATCACTTCAATGTCAGCAGCAATGACCCGCAGAGATTTCCTGAGAACTTCGGCCGCGGCCGCACTGGCGGGCCAAACGCTCGCCGACACGTCTCGCCCGCCCCTGAATCAGCCAGATCGGACGGAACTGAGACCAGCGGCCATCTATTCGGTACCGGTGGAAACCCGATCAGCCGTCTTTACGGCTACCATCGATGGTCGTCCGGCGTCGGTTACTCACGCCACCAGGGGCTACCATTGCCTGAGCTTCGATCTCGCCGGCCCCGTCGAGATTTCGATTACGGCCCCCGCCGATGACTACTGGGCCAAAGGAATCGAGGTCCAACCCTGGCGTCAGAACCTTCGTCCCGCCCTCACGCAGGCGCGGCGGGTGGCGGCTTTCAGACTGTCGAAACCCGCCAAATTGTCGATCACTCGCCCTGGAGACCATGGTGGCGACGCCGAAATGCTGTTCATTTTTGCGAATGCACCGGAGCGCAATCCTCCGCAGCCGGGCCAGCCCCGGATCAGATATTATGCGCCGGGAGTGCATCACGAGGACATCGATGCCCAGAGCGGTGATTTCATCTATATCGCGGCGGGCGCCGTGATTTTCGGAAGTCTCAACCTCTGGGGCGTGGAAAACGTCAAGGTGGCAGGGCGAGGTGTGATCATCCACGACGGTCAGCAGAATCCGACACGCGACGAAGGCTGGATGCACCGCAAGAACTGGCATGCCATCGTGATGGATAACGCCCGCCATATTGAAATCCAGGGGATCACTTGCATCGTGAGGAGCCGAACCTGGATGATCCAGATGCAAAACTCGCGTGACATCTTATTCGAGGACGTGAAGGTGATTGGCGGCTGTCCCGGAGATGCCAACGTGGACGGCTTTGACTGGCTCGGCGGCGGGGATACGATCGTCCGCGATTGCTTCATCAGGGCGGCGGACGATATCTTCGCGCTGTACGGCAACTTCGATGGGTACGACGACCAGAACATGCGAACGCCGGGGCTGGACGTAACCAATATCACCATCGAGAAATGCGTGCTCTCCACCAGCATCTCCAATATCGTGCGTACCAGTTTTCGCAAGAAGGTGTTCAACAGCGCCAAGTTTGCCCTGCGCGATTCGGACATTCTGCACGGCGGGATCGGCGCGTGCCACGTGCCGTTTGCCCTGCTCGAAATTTGGGCCGACCAGGGCGGGGCCGGCCGCCACGTCAGCTATGTATTTGAGAACATCTGGCTGGAATACTGGTATTCGCTGCTGCAACTCCACCAGTCGAATCCCGCCATTCGGGACATCACATTTCGCAATATCTGGGCGCTGAGCCGCCCTTCGATGGTGGCTTCGGCAATATCGGGCGACGTGGCGCAGGTCCGCTTGGAGCACGTCAATGTCGCCGGAACACGGGTGAGTTCGGATAAGGATTTGCCTCTGCAGATTGAGTCCGGTGCCCAGGCTCCCGAATATGTCTCAAGCCAGAACACCCCCCTCGCCGCCTTCACCGTGGCACCGGCCGTGATCCGGCCGGGCGAACCGGTCACGCTGGACGCGGGAACCTCATCATCCAAGGCCAGGATCATCTCGTATGAATGGCTGTTCGGCGATGGCACGCAGGCGACCGGCAAGCGCGTGCGGCACACCTTTCCGGACGCGGAGGGCACTCTGCGTGATGGATCAGGCCTGTTTCGGGTGTTACTGAAGGTCACGGATGCGGAGGGGCGTTGTGACTGGGCTTGCCAGCCCGTTATCGTCTCCCCGTCCCTCCATCCTGCGGTGACTCCAGCTACTGTTTCCCCGGGGCTGAACTACCGCTATTACGAAGGCGCTTTCACCCGCCAAACGGATTTCGGTTCTCTGCCACCCGTTGCCTCGGGAAGCGCGAGCGGATTGAATCGTTCCGTCGTCCGACGTTCTCACGATTTTGGCGTGATCTATGAAGGGTATCTCCGTGTGCCGGTGGACGGCGCGTATCTCTTTCTTCTACTGTCCCGGGACGGAGGCCGGCTCGAAATCGACTCCCAGACGGTTGGAACCAGCCCGGTGCCTTTTCCGCAACGATGTCGGACCGAGGGCAACTCGGTGCAAGGAACGTGGAGTGTGCGGGCCATGAAGGCCGGGATGCATGCGTTTCGCGTGACGGAAATTCATGGTAAAGGCTCCAATGCCTTCAGCCTGAAGTGGCAGGGCCCCGGCTTCTCTTTGCAGGACATACCTGACAGTGCGTTCTTTCGCGATAGCCGCCAGGGCAGTTAAAAGAATCATCGGTTGACCGCTTGAACATCGGACACATCCTATTATGAAACCACTGATCCATCTCGTTCGCAAAAACACGATTGCGGTCGCGCTCGCCCTGGTGGTGGCGGCACTTGCTTTTACGGCACGGGCGGGGGATTTCTATGCGTGCTACACCCGGCTGGATTACCATCAGCCGCAAGAGCAGTCCTTGCTTGGCCGGATTCCAGTCAACGCCGCCAAGGTGTTTGCCGGGGACCAGGCCGACAAGGCCGACCAAGCCCCCCGGCCGCCCCGGGAGGGCGCCATCCGCTGGGGTCCATACGCCGATCTGATCGTAAACGTGGCCACGGGCCGCCGCCTGGTGTTTGGCCGGGCCGCCGGCTACCTTCCCTATCTCGAGACACCCAAGGGCAGGTTCCCGCTCCAACCGCTCGCCGATTGCCGGCCGGATACCCTGTGCCTTAGCTCATTCGTCCGTGTCGTCGAGGACCGGCCGGAGCGGATCGTTGTTCACTGGCGCCATGTGCCAGACCCCGCCAGCGTTGTGATGACTGAAGTCGTGCATGAGGTTTTTACCATGACGCCTGATGGCAAGGTGCGGCGCGAGGTTCGCGTCGGCACCCCGAAGATCGAGGATTTCAACGACCGGGCCAACGTGACGAGCCAGGAACTGAATCTAACGGATGACGGAGTCACCGAGTTGTCGCTGACCAAGGCCGCGCAGTCGGACTCACCCATCCCGCCGGTGGCCGGCGCGCCCGTCCGCCAGACCCCCGCCCGACGACCGGCACTCGGGTTCATGTTCGACGACGGCCTGGTGGCAAACCGAGGCGAAGCACGCGAGCTGGTTAGCGGGACGCTCTGTCCCGTCACCGGCAACAAGGCCCTCTGGAAAAAGGGTGTCTCCGGCACGGCACTGGCATTCGATGGATACTTCTCCAAAGTCGAACTGCCCAAGGCAAAGGCTCCCGCCCTAACCGATCAACTGACCATCGAGGCATGGGTGGCGCTCGGGGCCTATCCGTGGAACGACGCGGGAATCGTCCACTGCTCGGCGGGGTCACCGATCACCCCGGAAGACTACAAGCACGGTTATCGCGATCCATACACCTACCGCCCGTGGAAGATGGAAGGTTACATGCTTGGCGTGGATCCCTACGGCCGCCCCATCTTCAAACTCAACGGGCGGCAGGTCGGCGGGGGCGTCCTCGAACCCAAGGACACCGTTCCCGCGCGGGAGGTGCTGCCGACCCACCGTTGGACCCATCTGGCGGGCACCTACGGCAACGGCCGGATGTGCCTTTATGTTGACGGCAGGCTGGTCGCATCCGAACCCGCGTCCGGCCCCGTCGTGCTGCCCGACCGGAATGTGCTGATCGGCCTCAACGGCGATGCCCAGCGGGTTTCCGATCCCGTGTCCCACAGCAAACGGGCGGCGAACAACAACCTGCCTCTCGTCTATGGCATCGAGGGTCTCATCGACGAGGTGAGGATTCACGCCCAATCGCTCTCAGCCGACGAAATCCGCAGTTCCTTTGAGGCGTTTTGCCCGCCGCCAGCCGCGGTGACCGGGCCGGATCTGGAACGGCGCATCCTGCCGGGCACGGTCACCGGCCAGCCGGCGGCGAAGTTCGGCGCATCCTGTGAGACGCTGAAGTTTCACGAGTTGTGGGACAACCTGTGGCGGTCGGACCCGTATCGTGACATCATCGTGCGCTTCGATACGCTCCCGGGCCGCGTGGTCTTCTGGCAGGGGGTCAATTTCGGCTCCGGATGGGTCACCGAGAACAACAAGTGGATGGCCGACCAGAGTTGGGAAATCGGCGGCCCGCACGGTTGCGCCGAGCACATGGCCGACAAACGCGGACGCTTCAATCATGTCCGGCTCATCGAAAACACCGACGCCCGCGTGGTGGTCCACTGGCGCTACGCGTCCATTGATGTCGGCTACGTCTTCGGGCGGACCGACATCTGGGCGGACGAGTATTATACGATCTACCCGGACGGCGTGGGCGTCCGCTACGTCGAGGGCATCAACAGCGGCTGGCACGACACGCAGTTCCTTTGCGAACCGGGAACAACCTGCCTGGACAACATTGATCTCACGGCCCTGACCGTGGCCAACACGAAAGGCCGGAGCGCGGATTTGACCTGGCGATTGCCCAACCATGTTCCCCCCAATCCAATCGAGGATGCCTGCATCAAGCTGATCAACTTCAAGTCCCGGTGGAAGGTATTCGCCATCTACCAGGAGGAGGGGGCCGACATTGGCCAATGGGGTGAGCAGGAGCAGTCAAAGCACACCCCCGATCCATTCGCCGGCCCGTGGAACCACTGGCCGGTGGGACTCAATCCCTCCGACGGCCGCTATGCGGTCTCGACCGACCGCGTGACGCACGCCGCCCTTGGCGGCGGCAACCCCGGCAGCGCGATTCTCCACGGTTTCACCGACCAACCGGCGGCGAGCCTCGCGGCACTTGCCAAGTCTTGGAACCGCCCGCCGGCAGTCGAAGATGTCCGCAATGGCGAATCCAAAGGCTACGACCGCAACCAACGCGCATACGTCCTGACAGCCACCGCCCGTCCGATCTCACTGACCCTGCGGGGATCGAAAAACTCGCCTATCCACAACCCCTGCTTGGTCATCGGCAACTGGGACAGTGTGGCTGCTGCACGCGTCACGATCAACGGCAAGGAAGTCGCGCCGGGCAAGGCCTTCCGGCAGGGAGTCGTTCGCACCCCCACCGGCGGAACCACGAGGATCCTCTATTTTGACCTGCGGTCCGAATCCCCCGCCCGCTTCGAAATCCGTGAGGCATCGTTAGAATGACGTCCGATCGTGAATCTGAATCCCACCAACCACCATGAGGAGATCGCTGTGAGAACGTCGCTCTACTTGACATTTCTGCTTACTTCGCTCGTCCCGGCCCAGGCCGAGTTCTGTGCCTATTACACCAAAATCAATTCCGGCGAAGCGTTCGAGGAGTTTTCTCGCACCGGACCGGAGGCGGACATTGTGGTCCGCGACATCGGCCCGGACCATGGGCGATTCGTGTTTTGGCGAGGCTCGAGCTACCTCCCGTATTTCGAGGCCAAAGGCGGAAAGTGGTTTGTGCCGGAGTTGACCGAGCGCCAAGGCGACGGCCCGCGGGAGAGACCGGACAACGTGAACACCTACTCGGTGGCCCGCATCATCGAAAGCTCGCCGGCCAGGGTGGTCATCCACTGGCGCTACCTGCCCACGTTCGAGGGCACGAACCCGCACTACAATGCGGTGAACCTCCCCAAGCACCTCAAGAACCTCGGCGGCAAGCCGCCCACACACCTTGTGGACGCCGCCCGCTTCGTGGATGAGTATTTCACGATCACCCCGGACGGCAAGGTGACGCGCACATTCAAGCCGGGCACTGCAAAATACAATGACTGGATCGCGCCAGGAAATTTCACCGTCCAGGAACTCAGGCTAACCGGAAAAGGTGTCGCCGTTGAAAGCACCAAAGCCCCCGCGCCGCTCGCGCCGGCCAAGCCAATCCCCGGCAACCCGATCAAGGACAAGGTCATCCTCCAGCCCGTGAAATGGTGGAAGTTCAATGAGGGTGCCGGCGACATCACAAAGGAGAGTGCCGCAGGCGACTCCTGCGTGATCGCCGGTCACATGAGCCACTGGAAACAAGGGGTGTCCGGCACCGCGCTGGCATTGGATGGCTACCACAGTGTCGTCCGCCTGCCGGCGGAGAAAGCCCCGGCGATTTCCGACGCCGTGACCCTCGAAGCTTGGGTGGCTCTTGGTGCCTACCCATGGAACTGGACGCCGGTGGTCCAACAGGGGCATGAGGAAAGTTACGCATTATCCATCGGACCGCATGGCTCCGTGGCCATGTCGGTCAAAGCCGGCGGCCAAATTGTCAAAGCGGAGTCCAAGCCACAGCTCGCTACGAAGCGCTGGTATCATGTCGCGGGAACCTACGACAAGAGCCGCGGCGCCGTCCGCGTGTTCCTTGATGGCAAGCTCTGCAACGAACAGGCCGCGCCCAAGGATGGCGTCGCCCGTAGCGAAAGCCCGATCCAGATTGGCAAAGGCGCGCCCATGGGCCAGTCCGATCCGGTTCGGTTCGCGGATCCGCACGATTTTTCATTCGACGGCCTCATCGACGAGGTGCGGATCTACAACGTCGCCATGACCCCGGACCAAGTGGCCGCATCGTGCGCTTTGCTCGGCATGTCCGATCCGGCGCGCGCCAAGCCGGATCTCGACCGGCGGATCCTTCCGGCCGGCCTCAAGATCGGGAAGTTCGGCGCCTATTACACGCATCTGCCGTTTTACGACACTTGGGAAGGCATGTTCCGCTTCAGCGAGCACCCGGACGTGGTCGTCGAGTTCGACCGGCAGCCGACGAGCTTCGTGTTCTGGCGCGGCGTTGGATTCATCACCATGATGGTCAACGAAAAGGGCGAATGGTATAGCAACGAGTTCAACGAAACATGGGGCCGCTCGGGCGGCAAGGGCTGCCAGGAGCCGATGTCCGACAAGGAGGCGTTCTCCAACCACGCCAAGATCCTGGAGAACACCCCGGCCCGCACCGTGGTGCAGTGGCGTTACCCATTGGTCGATGTCTTCCACACGATCGCCAACTACGACGAAAGAACCGGTTGGGGTGATTGGAGCGATTGGACCTACACGATCTATCCGGACGGCGTGGCGGCAAAGACCATGCGGCTGTGGTCGAGCGGTCCGATCAACCACGAATGGCAAGAAGGCATGGTCATCACCGGACCCGACCAGCACCCGGAACAAGTCGTGGAAACCGACCCGGCGCTTGTGCTGGCCACCTTCGCCGGCGAGACCCGCGAGTATTCCTGGAAGAACGGACCGCCTCGCGGCGTAAACTACCGCGATACGAAGATCCATGTGATCAACTTCAAGGGCGAGTATGACCCATTCACGATCGGTGATTTCCAGAAGGGCGATGTCTATGCCGGAGAACTCACGGACTACTCGGTGTTTCCCTCCTGGAACCACTGGCCCGTGGCGCAGATGCCATCCGACGGTCGCTACGCCAAGCACCCCGACCGGACCGCGCACAGTTCACTGACACACATCGTTCCCGCCGTTTACCGGAACCAGGAAGGCAAGCGGCCTTATCAAGAACGCCTGCTCCTCGAAGGCATGAGCAAACAAACGCCTGCCGAACTCGCGACCCTCGCCCGCTCGTGGCTGCAAGCACCTGAGATCAAGGCGCTCGCGGGCTGCACTGCGGAACCATACGACCCGGCCAAACGCGAATACCCGCTGCGCGCCAGTGCCCAGGCCATGTCGGTTGCCATTGCGGCGTCGCCGGAGCACCCGCTCATGAACGTCTGTTTCACCGTCAGGAATTGGGGCGCCGGCGGCGCTGCCAGCGTGCTCATGAATGGCAAAGCCCCCGACGAGGTGCGGCAGGGCACTTTCGTGGACACCGACGGTACCCGCACCATGGTGATCTGGATCAAGGTTGCCGCATCCTCGCCCACCGAATTCGCCATCAGCGGCGCCAAACCCGTGTAGAAAGCTTGGAGCGGACAGGCAGGCCGGCGGCAACCAGGAGGGCCAATAGGCCAACAAGTCATTCGTCGCCACAGACGTCGCAGGCCACGGGGCCTTGGGCGATTTTGTCGCGACGCTGCTCGATGGCAAGATGAAAATGGGGGCACCCACTCCGTCGGCGACCTGCTGCATGGGATGCCGGAAGACCCGTCGCAAGGCGGCTGGGGCGGGCGGTTCGTCCGGGCCTGGGAGCGGCCGCATCGTGGTGTTTCCCCGGCTGACGGGCCCGCAGGACCGCATCGAGCCGTTTGGGGTCTTCGAACTGGCCCTGCCGCTGGGCGACCTAAGGCCGGCACGGCCGGAAGCACGCCTGTTGATCGAGAATCGGGAATTGGTCGGATCGGTCGACGCGGACGGAGTGATGCGATGGCGGTTCTCGCCCAAGGATGCAAAGACCTATCGCTACACGATCCGCAGCAATGTGCTGGCGTTGGAAGGCAGGTCCAGCGAGTTGACGTCCCTGAGGCCGTCCCCCGATGCCGCCCAGCACCCTTCGCCACGACTGCCCCAGTGGTGGACGGACGATCCATCACCGGATGTGGCCGAAGGCGAGCACATCGGCGTCCGAACAGTAAGCCAGTGGCGCGAGGATTTCCTGCGTGACTTCGCCGCCCACATGGACCGCTGTGAGAAGGAAGTCGCGGAGCAAGAGGAGATCGAGAGAAGCCAAGTGACGTCCCCAAACAGGCTCGAAGCGTCACCGTTGATGAACGTCAACTATTTGTTCCCTTCAGCGACAATTATTTCTTCCGTTGGGGAGCCCCCTATAGGGGGCTCGATG
>Ga0315289_10001028_pt1 | contig 43609 bp, 34 predicted proteins | sample YL17G11_40_MG_FD_203452 | JGI IMG/M metagenome (GOLD analysis project Ga0315289, IMG submission 203452) | Sediment microbial communities from Yellowstone Lake, YNP, Wyoming, USA - YL17G11_40 | ecosystem: Environmental > Aquatic > Freshwater > Lake > Sediment | place: USA: Wyoming | collected... | reverse complement strand
CTGAACCCAACAGAACCCAGGGCTAAAGCTTGATGATGCTTCTTTAGGATTGGATACAGACAAATCGCTATACTGGCAGATGCAAAGGCCGAGATTAACACAAGAAGCGATGCTGTTATCATCAGGTTTTCATTTGCAGAAATTTGGATAAGATAATCCGTGGCATCCAGGATAGGTTTTATAGAAAGATTACCCAGCATGTTCGTAACCGTTGCAACGATAAATAATACTCCCACAATTATTGCGTTATTTCTGTATGAATTCATTTTGACCCCTTTTTTTAAGTTATGTAGCGCGCTGGCTATATAAAATAACACCATAGGGTTGAAAGGTTGAGTTGCCGTGAAGTCTTTGATAGTTGTATTTTCTTATCATCACAAGAACACCCAAAAAGTAGCAGAAGTCATGGCAAAGGTGCTTGATGCACAGGTGAAGTCTCCGCAACAGACTGTCCCTGACGAGCTTGGGCAATATGAGCTTGTGGGCTTTGGCTCAGGGATAGATAGCGGAAGACACTACAAAGAACTACTTGACTTTGCCAATAATTTACCCCAAGTCACCAACAAGAAGGCATTCGTATTCTCAACCTCTGGAATGCCAATCGGCAGTTCAGGTCAACAACGATTGGAAGAGTACACACGCAAATGTCACACGACTCTTAAAGAAACTCTTCAATCGAAAGGCTACCGGATTGTTGATGAGTTTGGTTGTGCTGGATTCAACACTAACAAATTCTTAAAGTGGTTTGGTGGAATCAATAAAGGCAGACCTAACGCTGAAGACCTCAAGCATGCTGAGGAGTTTGCTTTGAAATTGAAGGGGTAAACTGCAAATAGCCATATCCTCTGAACTTATTGCTCCTTGCGGGATAAACTGTGGAATATGCGTAGCTTACTTTGGGTATACGTTAAGTGGTAAGAAAAGAAAACAAAGATGCATAACGCGCGCGCTTGGCTGGATAACAATTGCCTCCATCGCCAATGTAGCTGTAACTCTATACCTTTCAATTGGGACGACACGCGAACGGTTTACGCTCTTAGAACACAAAGATATTATAGTGTGCGCTAATTGTCGTTGTTTTGTGAGCCTTATGTCGTCAATAGACAATATTCTCACTCGCAGAAGCATTAGACGCTATGAAACTAAGGACATACCTGAAGAGGTTCTGCGGCAGATTCTTGAGGCTGGCAGACAGGCTCCCTCTGCTGCTAATAGACAGCCTATTCGGTTCGTCATCGTTAAGGACCATGATTTGCTAAGAATCCTTTGCGATACTTTGATCACCCGTTTTGTCAAATATGCCCCTGTCGCTATTGTTGGGTGTGCTGATGTAAAGTCTCTTTTGACTGGAAAATGGGCTGTTGTTGACGCTGCGATTGCGATGGAGAACATGGTTATTGCCGCGTGGACTCTAGGGGTTGGTTCGTGTTGGATAGGAGCTTGCAACGAAGAAAAAGTCAAGGAACTGCTGAAAATCCCTGATAAATGGAAAGTTGTTGCGTTGGTAACCCTTGGTTATCCTGCTGAACAGCCAAAACCAAGAAAGAAGAAATCGTTCGAAGAAATGTTCAGTTTCAACAGTTTCTAGGTAACTTGTTGAGTTCTTAGCTTGCGCGCTAAACGTTTCAAAATCTGAACTGCAGAAAAACTCAGAGAGCAAATTGAATATCGACATCTTGTTTTGCGAGTTTCATTTATCGACGATCGATGCAAGCGTGTGGTTTTGCCGGTAAACACGTGTCGAAAGTGCAGCCCCCAATCCTAAGTGCTTCAATTGAGTCTATTTTGAGGATATAAGCTCAAATCATGCCTGATTTCTGGTGCGGGGGGTGGGATTTGAACCCACGAACCCCTGCGGGATAGGCTCCTGAAGCGTCCGCGCACTCTTGCAGTGCTCTACGCCTTTGGCCATGCTGGGCGACCCCCGCGCATTAGTTGAGTGTTATGCGGAAATGTTTAAGAGTTACTGTACGTTCCTACATGAAAACGGTGAAACTAAGTGCCAACACACGGTTCACTTTCGAAAGCAGGGAAAGTCAGAGGCCAGACTCCAAAGATACAGGCTGGCGAAAAGAAAAGCCCAGGTCCTAGGTACAGGAACAAACGAAACTACGAGAAAAGGATAATGCTCCAGAGAAAGGCTGGGCAGAACTGGGTCTAGAATAGGCTAAGTGTTTGTCTTTTCGAAATCTAGAGTAAAAGGATATGCTAGAAGCAACAATTACCATTCTGAATGCGCATGTTTCAACTCTGAACCCGAAGCAACCAAAGGCAGAAGCCGTCGCAATCTACGGTAACAAGATAGTTGCAGTTGGCTCTAACGAACAAATCCGAAAATACTCAGGCAAAACAACGCATATAATCGACGCGAAAGACAAGACCGTCGTCCCAGGACTCAACGATTGCCATGTGCACATGATCAGTTTTGGGCAGGCTCTTCAAACCCTAGATCTCAGAGATACCCAGTCGATAGCCGAGCTTCAGACTAATCTCCGCAAATATGCTGAGAAGAATCTTGAAAAGAAATGGATCCTAGGCGGACGCTGGGATCAAGAAAAATTCGGAGAAAGGCGCTATCCCACACGCCATGACTTGGATGTTGCGGTTTCGGACAGGCCAGTATTTTTGATTCGCGTCTGTGGCCACATAGGAGTAGCCAACAGCAAGGCGCTGCAGAAAGTTGGAATAACGGGGAAAACCACAGTTAAAGGCGGAAAAGCGCACGTTGACGTTAAGACTGGAGAGCCCAACGGGCTGTTAGACGAGAACGCATTGGGACTAGTCTGGAAAGCCATCCCAAGACCAAGCCCAATGGAGCTTGAGCAGACGTGCACTCTCGCATGCAAAAAAGCAGTTGAGGCTGGACTCACATGCGTACACTGGATAACAGGATCTCCTAAGGAAATAGGCATCATCCGCGGGCTTTATTCCAAGAAGAGAATACCCTTGAGAGTTTGTCTAGGGATCCCCGTTGGATCGCTTTACCTGTTAAAAGGGCTGGGGCTGCAAACCGGTTTCAAAAATGACTTTGTTAAGATAAGCTTTGTCAAGATTCTAGCCGACGGCTCGCTTGGAGCGCGCACTGCAGCTCTGAACGAGCCCTATTCTGACAGGCCTGACACGTGTGGCATGATGCTTTACAAGGAAAGAGAGCTTGACGAGCTTGTGCTGAAGTCTCACAAGGCAGGTCGGCAACTGGCTATTCACGCCATAGGAGATCATGCCGTGGAAATCGTCTTGAACGCATTCGAGAAAGCGTTAAAGGAATACCCGATGAAGAATCACAGGCACAGGGTTGAGCATGCCTCAGTTCTTAATCCCCAGTTGATTCGAAGAATGAAACGGCTCGGGCTCATAGTATCTGTGCAGCCGCACTTCGTCGCCTCCGACTTCTGGCTAGTCGACCGCCTAGGCAACACTCGTGCGCGTTGGGCATACCCGTTCAAAACGCTCATGGACAAGGGCTTGAATGTCATCTCCGGTTCAGACTGTCCCGTGGAGCCGATTAGTCCCATTCTGGGCATATGGGCAGCTGTTGCAAGAAAAAACTTCGTCCGGGAAGCCTTGACGGTTGAGGAAGCTCTGAAGACCTACACTTCAAATGCTTCTTATGCATCCTTCGATGAAGATAGGAGGGGAACGATTGAACCTGGCAAACTCGCCGACCTCACAATTCTTTCAGGGGACCTTTTCAGCGTCCCGCCTGATGATATCAAGTTGATCAAGGCGGAAATGACTATCGTTGATGGCAGAATAGTCTATGCTAGGAGTCGCGCAGCGAAGGTTTAGCTGGCTTGGCCTCGGCGTTTCTGAAAAATACGAAGTAGAATGTGCTCGCTATGAAATAGGCAACGGTCATGTAAAGAAAAGGTGAAAAGTAGTCGCTGTTCGTCATCATCGCCCCTGAAATTGAGGCTGTCACGGCCCTGGGGATGTTGTCAGACATGATCATCAAACCGCTCGTCGTCGCACGTTCTACCGGTGTCACAGACTCCATCTGAAACGTAGTTCCTATAGGACCCGCCATGTTCATCAAGGCAGTTCGTACGATATACGAACCACTGGCCCACGTCAGGTTTGGAGAAAAAGAGGTAAGCATGATGAAAGGCATGGAAAGATATTCGCACAGCACGACGATCCTAGCCTTTGACAGCCTTTTCGACATTACTGGCGTCACCAGAATGGCTAGACCTAACGTTATGTTGCCGAGAGAAGAGATGATGCCGACCTGTTCTTGTGTGGCCCCGTGCCTGTTCTTGAAAAAAGGGTTAACGAGCGGTATAACAAAACCAGCGCCGAGGCCTATCAAGGCAGTTGGTATCATGAATTTGATTATCGTCTTTGAGCTCTTTATGTTCCTGAGATTCAGAAGGTCGGTCATTCTCTGTCCTTCCAACCTCTTGCTCTGCTTCACAAAAAGGATAGGAAACACAGCTGCCAAAGACAGAGCGATAGAAATCGCCAAAGATATTCTGTACCCTACTGGCGAACCATTCAGCCCAGTCGGTAATCCCAGCTTAGCGTCGAATAAGTCAGGCATGAAACCGCCGATTATGCTGCCTGCGACCGCCATGGCTATCCCCAACGCGGATTGAAAGCTAAACAGGTACGTGCGTTCCTCTGGGCTGCTGTTTTCCACCATGAATGGTGCGGAAGCAACGGACGATATTGTCCCAATTAAGCCTGAACCAAGACTTGCAATCAGTAGGCTGGCCGGCTGCAAAACGAGGATTTGACCCAGATTAACCAAATTGGCCGTCAGCCCTATCAATATAGCCCTCTTAGGCCCAATACGTTCACAGAGCAGACCAGCCAGTAGTGCGATTAGACCAGTCGCAATTGCACTTGCCGTGAACATATTGCCTACAAAGCTCGTTTGGAAACCCACTTGAAGCAAGTAATAGTAGAATATTACCGCCCATATTCCGGAGCCTAGCCCCTGAAAAACCGTAGCTACCAGAAAAAGCTGGGAACTGCGGCTAAACATACGAAAATGCTGAAAATACCGATTGAGCCCAGAGCCAAGCTGCAACGCTTTCTCACCGCAGAGATTTCCTAGCATAAGCCGCTTTCACATAAATATCTTCTGAGGACCAAACGAGTTTATTTCTACGTCCGTGCAACTGTTATCGATGGTCGAGTTCTGCTTGAGCACGAAGGCTGCACTGAGAGAAATCGTTGAAGCACTGCTTTGCTTGTCTGAACCTACAAGCGATGATCTCAGTCGCGTCAAGATCCACGTCGCAGGAAAATACCAGCTTGCAAAAACGCCTTCGAACTCTGAGATAATAGGCACGCTTCAAGCCAAAGAAGAGGCGAAACTTCTCCCACTTCTGCGAAGAAAAGCCACGCGCACGATCTCAGGAGTCACCGTAGTAGCCGTGATGACGAAGCCTTATCAATGTCCGCAGGCTGAACCATGCGCCTATTGTCCGGGCGGTCCGTCCATAGGCGTTCCTCAGAGCTACACCGGCTTTGAACCCGCTGCAATGCGAGGGCTACAGAACAAATTTGATCCGTACGATCAGGTGAAGAAGCGCATCGAACAGCTCACGGCTATCGGGCACAAGGTCGACAAGGTTGAACTCATCATCATGGGCGGCACTTTTCCAGCCACTCCCATCGACTATCAAGAGTGGTTCATCCAACGGTGTCTGGATGCGATCACAGGCAAGGAATCTGAAAGCCTTGAAGAAGCACAGAAGACTGCAGAAACATCAAGGACCCGAAACGTTGGCATAACTGTTGAAACGCGACCCGACTGGGCCAAAGAGTCTCACGTCGATCAGATGCTCAGCATGGGCGTCACACGCGTCGAACTCGGGGTGCAGAACCCCAACGACAGGATCTATGGTCTAGTAGGCAGAAAGCATACGGTTCAAGATGTGGTCGAAGCCACGCGTATAATGAAAGACGCCGGATTGAAGATAGCCTACCATCTGATGCCTGGAATGCCCGGGTCAGACAGAAAACAGGACCTCGAAGCTTTTAACATGATTTTCTCGAACCCGGACTTCAAGCCGGACATGATCAAGATCTATCCATGCCTAGTATTGAAAGGCACTAAAACATACGAATGGTACTCTCAGGGCAGGTACAAGCCATACACGACCGAGGAAGCCGCCAGCCTGATCGCGGAAATAAAAAAGACTGTCCCCAGATGGATTCGTATAATGCGTGTCCAACGAGATATTCCTGCAAGGCTCATCGTCGCAGGAGTCAAACGAAGCGATCTACGCGAAGTCATCCGTCAGGAACTAACGGAGCAAGGCCTCCGATGCAAGTGTATACGCTGCAGAGAAGTTGGACACAACATGGCAGCTGGTGGACCCACGGTAAATCCGAAAGACATCAAGCTTCTAACCACGAGATACCAAGCGTCGAAGGGAGAAGAAATCTTCATCTCAGCAGAAGACCATCGTAGCGACCTGCTAATTGGTTATCTGAGACTCCGCGTACCATCGCAAGAAGCTCATAGATCAGAGGTAAGGGCAGAACCATGTTCGATAGTGCGAGAGCTTCATGTTTACGGACCCTTAGTCCCGGTGGGCAAGCACGTCGGGGAGGCTTGGCAGCATAAGGGATACGGCGGTATGCTATTGATCGAGGCAGAACGCATCACGAGGGAAGATTATAACTTAAAAAAGACCCTTGTCATAAGTGCACTGGGCACCAAGCAGTATTACATGCGGTTTGGCTATCGGTATGATGGCGCGTACATGTCAAAAACGTTGGAGAATTGAACGTGAGCGAGAAAGATGAGACTTCCGGTTACAGTGGAGAAGCACGGGATATCCTGAAAAAGGCCGCGGTTGAGATAGGCGACAGGGTGCGCGTTTCAAGGAAGGACAGAGTTTGTGAGGGAATACTGATTCCCAGGTCTGAATACGGCGACGAAAAGCATGTTGTTATAAAACTGAAAAGCGGCTACAACATCGGCGTACATGTTGTAGCAGACACAAAGATTGAAAAAATAGGCGAAGGATCCAAACCGACTTTCAGTACGCCTCCAACCCCTGAACAGAACCTAGAGTTGCCGCAAGTAACGATTATGAGCACGGGCGGAACCATAGCCAGCCGTGTGGACTACAGAACTGGAGCCGTTCGGCCGGCCCTTTCGGCCAGCGACCTCTACAGTGTCGTGCCGGAACTGGCTGAAATAGCCCGCATAGATACACAGATACTTTTCAGTCTCTTCAGCGAAAACATAACCCCAAAGCACTGGACAGAAATCTCTAGGGCAGTTGCGGAACGAATAAACAAAGGCGTCGACGGGGTCGTGATCCCGCATGGGACGGACACTATGGGCTACACGGCTGCTGCGTTGAGCTTCGCCCTACAGAACCTGCCGGTGCCAGTAGTGCTTGTGGGTGCGCAACGCTCAGCAGACAGGCCTAGCTCGGATGCTGCAACGAACCTGATAGGCGCTGTTACTGCGGCCACGAAGGCCCCATTCGCCGAGGTGACACTTGCCTTCCACGAAACCCCCTCGGACAAGACAATAGTGCTTCATAGAGGAACGAAAGTCAGAAAATGCCACACCAGCAGAAGAGACACGTTCAAGTCTGTGAACGCATCGCCCCTGGCCAAGGTTACGGACCGAAAAATCACCATGTTGACCCATGACCACAGGAAGCGTGACCACGCCAGAAAGCTCATTTTGAAACCAGAATTCGACGAAAAGGTCGCGTTGTTGAAATTCCACCCGGGCATGAACCCAGCCATGCTTGACTGGCATATTGACAAAGGATACAGAGGCATAATCCTGGAGGGAACAGGACTAGGCCATGTCAGCAAGTACCTCTTCGAGCCCATACGAAAAGCCGTAGAACACGACATCGTAGTTGCTATGACGTCCCAGTGCATCTGGGGTCGCATAAACATGAATGTCTACGCGACCGGTCGCGACCTGCTCGCCTTCGGCGTTATCCCCCTGGAAGACATGATTCCCGAAACAGCCCTCGTCAAGCTCATGTGGGTGCTCGGACAGACACACGACATTGAGGAGGCGAAGAAGCTCCTCAGAACGAACATTGCAGACGAGTTTTCGCCCAGAACTCTTCTCGACAAGACAGGAGATCAGTAGGAGGTTATGACCATGTCTAAAGTTGATTACGATGAAATAGGATTGAAAGTGGGACTTGAAATTCACCAGCAACTGGATACGGGAGCCAAACTCTTCTGCCAATGTAGACCGGAACTCTTCAAAGAAGAACCAGAGATAACCTTCCTTCGAGGGCTCAGACCCACGCAGAGCGAATTGGGCCAGATAGACTCAGCAGCCTATTTTGAGTTTCAGAAGGGAGTGAGAATCAAATACGAGGCAAACTCTGAAACGTCGTGCCTCGTCGAAATGGACGAGGAACCCCCTCATCCACTCAACATAGACGCAGTTGAGACTGTCTTGACGGCGGCTCTCATGATGGGAGCAGAGCCCGTAGACGAAATCCACGTAATGCGTAAGACAGTTATTGATGGCTCGAACACAACCGGCTTCCAAAGAACCTGCGTGGTCGCCCTGAACGGCAAAATACAGGTGGGGCAAAAAACCGTCCTGATCCAACATACAAGTCTTGAGGAAGATGCAGCAAGGAAGACGGGGGACGAACAGGGTTGCATCATGCACTACCGCATAGACCGACTGGGCGTGCCGCTGATAGAAATCGCAACTGCACCGGTAATAAAATCCCCTGAAGAGGCAGGAGAGGTTGCGTTTGCCATCGGAAGAATCCTGCGCGCTACGGGAAAAGTCAAGCGCGGACTAGGCACAATACGCCAGGACCTGAACATATCAATCCCCAAGGGCATGCTGATAGAGATCAAAGGAGTTCAGGAACTCGAGCTTGTTCCATTGGCCGTTGAGTATGAAGTTCAACGCCAACTGAACCTAATCAAGATAAGCGAAGAGCTGAAGAAGAGCGCCATCAAAAAGGATGATGTAAAAGAAGAGTTCTTCGATATCACAGACGTTTTCAAACAAACGAATTGTAAGGTCATTCGAAAGGCGCTTGACAAGAAACAAAAAGTATTAGCTGTCAAGCTCCCCAAATTCAATGGATTCCTGAAATGGGAGCTGCTTCCAAACTTTCGACTCGGAACCGAAATGGCTGATAGGGCCAGGTTCTGGGGAAGAGTCGGCGGAATATTCCACACTGATGAGATGCCAGCGTACGGCGTGACGGCGAAAGAGGTCGAAGAAATCAGGAGCATCGTCAAGGCGGAAGAGCATGATGCAGTGGTGTTCGTAGCAGATAGCTCTGACAATGCCAGAGATGCGTTGAAGGCTGTTGTCGACAGAGCACGAGAGACATTGGAGGGTGTGCCAGCAGAGACCAGGGCGGCTAACCCGGATGGAACGACGAGATACATGAGACCCCGACCCGGAGCGGCGAGAATGTACCCAGAAACTGACATTCCGCCCATGCAGATAACGGAAGAATGGTTGAAAGAGATTGGTTCTCACCTGCCGAAGCTGCCTGAACAACAGCTTGAAAGGCTGGCGAAGACCTATGAACTAAATCAGAAGCTGGCCAAGCAGATCCTAGATTCTGAGCATGGCGAACTTTTTGAAACAATAGTCGGGGAAAGCAGTGCTTCACCGACAATGGTTGCCGTATTCGTGACCGAGACGATGAAGGCTCTGAAGCGTGACGGTGTCCACGTGAACAAGGTCTCAGAAGAGCAAATTCGAGAAATCTTCAGATGCATAAGTTCCGGGAGTCTGATGAAAGAGTCGATTCCCGACGTTACCATCTGGCTCTCAAAGAATGAAGGAAAAAACGTCAAGGAAGCAATCAGCAGCCTTGGGTTGAAGACAGTCTCTGAAGAGGAGTTGGAAACTACGATCGAGAAGGTCATTGCAGACAACGAGAAGCTGATTCAACAGCGGGGTGAAGCGAGCCTCGGGATCCTCATGGGAATCATAATGAAGCAACTAAGGGGCAAAACAGACGCTACACAAGCCGGCAACGTGTTGAAAGAGAAGCTGAAGAGTAGGCAAAAGTAATTCGTGGCTCTCATCTGAAACTCTTGACAGTGAGCACTGGGGACTCTTTCGACCTAATGCCTTCGCCACAATAGGGACACATATTGAACTCAGGCATCAAAGGCTTCCCGCATACATGGCAGACGTCTGGCAACGTCACATCTTCTCGAATTCTCCTGAACTCCTTCTTCAAACTGCTCATATCCGCTCTCATGGTTTCGACACTTTCCCTCAAGGGCTGAATCTCCCTAGCCTCTGTCCTCACGTTACACACTAGATCCTTGAGCTGCGCAAGGGTTTCATTACCAGCCTCTATTGTTTCAAACATCGCGTCGAGGACCTCGCTCTTGCTTTCCAATAACTGGGTCTCAACAGTAGAATGCGCCCTGGCATCCGAGAGCATCTTGTTCAGAAAAGTTTCCACGGGGTTTTCCAAGGCCAATCCGCAGGTGATCCCCCAAAGAATCAAGGTCACAACCGTGCTTATCCAAAAGTACGTTGAAGGTGCCATATTCACCAATTGCTCGCCGACGAGTGGGTACATTTGAAGGAGTCTGATCGAATTGTTGAAAACGAAAGCAGAGATTGCATCAAACATGTGCAGTAGAGCCACGAAGGTCAAAGAACTCAACAGCCACACGGACAATCCCTTGCGAGCCACAGTCATTCCCCTTGTTGGCCAAAATGTCGCATCAGAATAATAGGGTATCGTAATATTTAAGACGATATTCCCTTTTCGGAATATGTCGGAAAACACAGCCAACCCCCAAAACCCAGACTAAATAACAAAAAACCTACCTAGGAGGGGGGGTATCAAATGTTCGCGTGTTTTCAACCCAACAGTTGAGTAGGTCATGCCATCAGCAAACACGAGACCTCATGCCAGAAACCCAAAAACCGACTGGGGAGGGGGGAGGTGCGTTTATGGCGTGTTTTCAACCCCAAAACGCAGGTCAGTCCTCAAAACTCCCGCACGTTGCAATTTCCACCCTTTAATGCGACACGCGAGTAGAGAAAAGTCTCGATACTCTTTCTAAAGGTCAAAGTAGTGCGCACCATGAAAATACGCGGAACATGCAAAAATCCTAAAAGGAAAAGACTCTCTTCTATACCGTGGGATATCATTGCAAGGCAAGACAACGAAAGAAAAGCAGAGCAACTTTTCCCTCAGAGTCAGAATAGGCGAGTACGAAATTGAAATCAACGGACGACGAGAGGAAGTGATGAAGACAATCGAAGAACTCCCAGGCCTTATCGCTAACGTTGGAAAGGCTTTTGAAGATGCTAGACCCAAAAGAATTGCCACACTGACTGTCAAGACAGAAGCCTCAAAGAAAGAGACGAAAAATCAAAACTATCCGAAGATTTCGGCAACCGAAGACTGCGAAGAAGCCATCATAAAAATCCTACATACTGACTGGGGAAAATGGCGCCCACGCACTATTGACGAGCTTGGAGATGCATTGGAAGCAAATGGACAGAGCCACACGGCACGGGCCCTAGCCACAGCACTTGGCGCACTCGTAAAGAAGGGCACGATCAGACGCTGGAACACGGATGCAGGCTTCGTCTACATCCTCGTCGAAAAAGAAACTCTAAGCGTCAAAGGTGAATGAAGATGAAGAAAATGCAAGCCAAAATAAAAACCCCCTTCGGAGAGATTATCCTCGAAGGCGAAGACCCACAGGAAATTCTTGACATGCTCTCGACGTTCCCACAGGATTTCATGGAAAGAGTCTCGGACTTCGTTTCAACACGAGTCGTACCCTCTGGAGCCCAATTGAAAGGTATAATCGAATCTACCACCGAAGGTCCAGTCATCATAGCCCGCGAAAACCTAACACACTACGAAGCAATAGGCCTGACCCTTTATGCCTCAGAAGAAAAAAAGAGCACCGCAGCGCAGATAACGAAACTCCTAGAATCAAGCGGAATAAAAAGCATGGTCCCAGCCAGACTGAATGAAATGACCAAGAGAGGACAGGTCTTCAAACCGGATCCCAACAGACCAGAGTTCAAGTTAACAATGCAAGGAGAACGATGGATAGAAGATGACGTCTTGGCTCGACTTAGAGGCAAAATGGCTTGACCAGCGAATCGGATGGCATAAAGGCACAGATCAAGTATAAGGACATCGAAAAAACCTTCTCAGGCAACGTAGAGGAAGTTTGGCTGTCTATCAACAAGTTCTTCCTTGAATTCGTCCCCACTTTTGAAATCGCAAACAAGCTAATGCTGAACGTCGATCTGCAAAAGCTAACAAAGGACTGCGAAGCTATAATCGCTTTTTCAAAAGAAGGCCCATCCCTTCTAGTTTCCAGAAACAAACTAACCGACAACGAGACCCTGGAACTCTCGCTTTTAGCAAACTACGTTGGCTGCCAACTAGGAATATTGAAAAGCGATGCCGTCTCAAAGGAGGAACTCCAGATGAGACTAGGAAAAGACGCAAAAATAACGAGTACACGATTGGGCGAACTCGTCAAGAATCAAATTGCAGTACGAACTGCGGATGAAAAATACAGAATCACGACTTTCGGCATTACGCAAACACAGAAAGAGACCCTTCCGAAAATCAGAACAAAAGTAGGAACCTAGTTTCACTTCCAATCGTTCCTTTCAGGCATGTAGCGAGTCTGTTTCACCATTTGTCGGACGTTCGTTTCTAGTTCCCCTCTGGCCTTTTTGACCATCGAAAGAGACGTTACAGTCTTGTCGGGCTCAATCTGTTCGCGTTGCCACTGAGATTCCTTAGAAGAGACACCACCGCGAGAGCGCGCTCCCAGAGATCAAAAGTAACAGCCTTAATGACCGATTTTTCAGTGTTCATGCCAACCATGTTTTATCAGATCTGGTGCTCGCAATCTCCTTTTCAACTGTTTCCAATGAGTCTTTCGGTTTCACGGTGGCCTTTTTTGCGCGTATTGGTACCTGCGGGGTTTTCCTTCCCTAGTCAGGATTCCGTCTTTGACTAAGTCTATCAGAGCATGAGCCACCGCGGTCCGATCATAGTGAAAACCTCGCCTTGCCAGCTCAATGTGAACCTCGCTCAAGCCTTTGGCAGTCGAGAACCATCCTTCGTTCCAGAGTTTTTGAATCACCCCCTTGCATGTTTCTGCTCTCGGCTGCGGCGCAGTTCTTTCAGTTATCATCTGCGTTTCTCTTAGCTTTTCAGTTACAGCCGAAAGGATCTTGTCCACCGTGGTTTGCAGTTGGTCTTCTTGACATTCTATCTCGAATTCCACGTCTCCTATTTTCATTTTCACTCGAACTGGCGGCTTAGTTTCTTTCTCGGTCAATGTTTCACCTTATTGATATTGTATTGCACATCTTGTACATGCGCAACACTTAAATATCTAATGCCATAACTGTTGGCTATTGGTGAATCATGGTGATTGAACAATACACTATTGCGACACCACCGAAATATAACTTTCCACAACCCACCATAGACGAAGCGTTACCGCAACGCCTCTTAGAACAAAGCATGGGCTCGCTTAGATATCCGCAACGCCAGCATTTTCAATTAAATCAGCAAAGCTTTCAACAATCCGCCAAAATAGACTTACATGCAGAGACGCTTCAGCTCGGAATGCAGCCAATACTGCTGAAGCCAATCCATGAAGAAACCCAAATCGCAGCATGCGACACATCAACGATTAAAATCGGCGAAACAAGCACAGGCATACTGATAGCCGTCAGGGGCGCAAACGTTTGGAAAAAACACAGGAGCTATAAATACAATAGGTTCGGGCCATTCATCTTCCACATAACGGAAGAAAACAAAAAGGAAGTCTATGATGCAATAGAGAGAGCATACTTTGTTTCTGGACGTGTGCAAGGTCACCCAGGCATCGTCAACCTCATGCAGAACCCGACGCGCATAGCAAGCCTACTTGAAAGATGGTTGCAGGCCACACTGTCAGGGATGCTGAATGAGGGAATTGTTCTCTTTGACGGTTCATTGACAGCAGGAACCGTCGACACGCCAATTGAGCGGTTGAGAGGGATCTTAGTAAAGGCCAGAGAATGCAAGAACGTCGTCTTGGCCTTTTCAAAAATAACGAATTTACGAGCTAAAGGACGTCTGATAACTGACTTGGCTCTCGAGCGGGGAACCCCCTACCTGCTTGAAACAACCGGCTTGAGACCTAAACCACCGATCGTTCTGCTTGGCGACGTTTACGTTGCCAGACTATCTCACAGGAGCTTCGCTTTCAGATTAGATATTGATAAGGAAGATCCTTACGAGCAACGCATCGAAGCTCTCGGAAAACTCATTGGAAACGATGTGCTCTCACAAGGTTATCCTGAGACCCTGCGACTTGCGCACATTCTCTGCACCTTCACGGCGAATGAGGTCATAGCCATGCAACATTTTGTCGCGCGCAGATGCGGACTCATTATCATCAATAGACCTGATATGCATAGGCTTCTCTTCGGCCCATTCGGCAGGGGTGAATCTTACTCATGAAACTGTACAGGAAAGAGGGTAACATCCTGCAGATTTTGAGCTTTCCAAATGAGACCGTAGAGAAAGGTGATTATCTCCTTGTCGAGGACATGGAGGCGAGAAAGGCTTTGATAGCACAGGTGATTGACGTGCAATTTGCCAGTGTTCCAGGAGTTCTAGAAGAGCTCCTTCGAAGCCTTCCCGACGGCGGCGAACTTGTGCTGGGTGAGGATTTTGACCCGCTGGAGATTGCAAGTCACATCAACTACATTCAGGATGCGAGCCTGCTTGTCTGTAAAATTCGCGCGACAGTAGAAAATGAGAACCTCAGTCCAAGCAGCTCATGGCTCCCGTCAAGGTCGCAATCAACGATAAAGAGACTTCCAGTTCCAACGCTACTCAAGCTGGCCAGGATAGAGGGAAAGCTACCCATAATCTTAGGTGGAACGAAAGATTCTTCACTGCTGACGATTGACGCATCCCACCTCGACGGAAGGCTTAACATTATTACAGGCAAGAAAGAAACCGGCAAGTCTCACCTGTCCAAGCTTCTGATGATAAACCTGGTAGGGTACAAGGCGACGGTCGTTGTTTTTGATCTGAATGGCGAATACATAAGTCTCGGAATGACCGGCGACGGTAAAAGAAATGCACATTATGACAAGATCCACGTTTTGACACCGGGCCAGAACTTCAAGACAGCTCTCAAACACGTGAATCTTCATGTCTTGCTCGGAATTCTGATTCACGCTCTGCACCTGCCTGGAACGTCTGCTCGTGAGTTCAGGCGAATTTGGCAGTCACTCAGGGAAAGAGATATGTTAACTTTGCACGAGTTGGGCGAGGCTATTCGCAACTGGAACTGTAACCAGCTTGTTCGAGACGCGTTGTCCTCACGCTATCATGCCTTGATCAATTCTGGATTTTTCACTGATAGCGTGTGCGAAGCAACGCTTCTAGAGGACAGCCTTTTCAAGGCAGAGGAGCACGGCGGCGCTATAGTGATAAACCTGAAGAACACATCTGCCATCGATCGGCAGGTCGTGGTCGAATATGTACTTGGAAGACTCGTTGAGCAGCTGACGAGTTGGAAGATCAAGGCAACCTTTCTCTTTGCTGAAGAGGCACACCTGTATCTTCGTGAAACATATTGGGATGACATCGTCACCCGGATGAGACATTTCGGAATTTTCACGACGTTCATAACCAATCAGCCTGACACTGTCAAAGAGAATATTTACCGTCAAGCTGACAACATCTTCCTCTTCAACTTCACCAATGAACATGACCTGGAAGTTGTTTCGAGAGCTGCCCGTGTGGACGCAGAAACGGTGAAATCGATCGCTAGAGATCTTCCCCCGCATCATTGTCTGGTGCTTGGGAAAGTCGTCAAGGATTTTCCGATGGTTGTCAAGGTTAAAGCTATGGATGTCAAAACCATGGGAGAGACGAGGCTCTTCTTCAAGGACATGAACTGAACGCTTCTATCCTCTGCCTGTTTCTCTGAAAAAACGCTCGGAAACTATTTGTTAAATCATATGTTTCGACTAAGTCAAACTGTACCCACTTGAGTTCTTCAGCATCGCTAGAAGCCTTAAGCGTGTCGCCCGTGAGTTTCACAAAATAATCGATTATCACAAAATGGTACTTTATCCTACCATTTTCATCCTCGGTTATGCTGTCGACAACATCTATTTGCTCAGGCTTCTCAACGTCCAATCCAGTTTCCTCCTTAACTTCTCTGATAACCGTTTGTTCCGTGTTTTCTCCCAGTTCCACAAGTCCGCCCGGAATGCTCCATTTCCCCTTTCCGGGCTCATTCTTCCTCTTTTCAAGCAGGATCTTGCCAGAACAAACTACGACTGCTCCGACGCCTACTAGTGGTTGTTTGGGGTATAATCTCCTCAATGTGGAAGCCCGGCGATAGAATACGGGTTACTCGTATCTTAAGGCTTCTACTGGCCTGAGTCTTGACGCTCTCCAAGCTGGGTAAAGCGCAAAAACCACGCTGACTCCTGTGCCGAAAGCCAATGCTATCAACAGTGATACTTATACCCAACGACGAAAAAAGTGAAATTCAGCCTAATCTATCAGCGTTCCTTCGCACTTCCCTCTGATTGCCTTCAAAACATTCTCAGGCCTGAAACCATTTACGACCGCAACGCTCACACGAGCACGGGTTAGAATTCCAACTGCCTCTGGGTCGATGATCTGATGGATGCCCGCTTTGTGCCTGCTTCCAGAAAACAACCTGGACAGGTCTTTGAAGGTCAAATGCTGAAGCTTTATCGCATCCGCATGCTTCCTAGGATCCTTGTCGTAGATGCCATCCTGATCGGTGCCCTTCACAAGCAGGTCAGCCTTTACGGCTTCAGCGATTAAGGCCGCAACAGCATCAGTGGTCATGCCGGGTCTTAAGCCGCCCATCACAGGGATGCTTCCTTTCTGCAAGCATTCTGCAGCTTCTTCTATCGTGACTGGAACGTTCTTGCATCCTGCACAGCCCAGTTTCTCGATGAAAAGCAAGGCGAAAAGCCTTGAAACTGATATCGCAATCCTGTCCTGTGATTCCTCCCTCAAACCCAGATCCCTTGCAGTCCTGATGAATTCCCTCGCCAGATTGCCCCCACCGACGACGACGGCCACATCATGTCCTTCTTTCTTCAAGTCCTTCAGAAGCTGAGCGTACCTAGCGATTAGCGCAGGATCGATGGGTGAAGCCACGACCGAGCCGCCTATTCTCAACACAACCCGCATGAAACGCATCTTCCGCCACGAATATTCGAGCATTTCTAGTATAATGCTTTTTATAAAAACATGCCTAGACCCGGTTGATCCTCCCTGCCTCGCTCGCGAACCACTATCGAATCTCGCAGAGTTATCCTCATTCCGTCTCGAGCAGCAACCGTCGGAACCCCTGTTCTTTCTTGGATAAGCGTCGCCTCCTTCCCTGGACCAATAGTCAGCATCTGCATTCCCAGATGCGTTAGGACTGCCTGCTCAGGCCGCGCCTCTTCGACTATCTTTATAGCGTCGTCCGTCGTCATGTGCCCCTTCCAAGGCTTTCCAGCCGGCCGCATCACGCACAGTATGAGAAGCCTCGCTCTTCCATAATACTTACCGATGCCCTCAAAGTACTCGGTATCACTCGTGTAAGCGAAGGCTCCCAAGACTGGAACCTCAAACCTGAAGCCGACAGTCTCAGGGTCCGTGTGCCTGGCCTCTGTCACCAAAACGTCAACGCTGCCTAGCCGAAGCTTCATGCCAGGCACGGCTTCGATCGTGTTCTGTGTCATCTGCTGATGGTACTTCGAAATCGAAGGGCCGCAGGCGTTGCTGCCACGAATGACACTCTTGTTTGCTAATAAGGTTCCGTGCTTGCGAGTCATTCCATGTGTCATTGCTTCGATCAGCACTTCAGCATCCGTGTAATGATCCGGATGACAGTGAGACACGAGGACAGCATCAAGCCTCTGAGGATTCAAGCCCTCAATGATAGAATAAATCAACGCGCCAGGCCCCGGATCAACGTGCATGTTCAGACCATCAATCAGAAGCCTGATCCCAGCCGTCCGCCGCTTCTGAGTCATTGTAACGAAACGTCCGCCTCCTGTTCCAAGAAGAACTATTTCAATTTCGGATACCGAGAGCATCACCACCCAAGCAGCCAGAACATGCATGAATCCTTTTCAGTAAGAAGAAACGAGGAAACACCTTTTTAACGTTGCCTCAGAAAACCAAGAACGAAGACCAATATCCGGGCATACCTCAACGAAGCACATCTCAAACAAACCTATGAGAAACAACCTATTTGGATCCGAATATTCATGATACCATGAAATCCAAGAGGAGCATGCAATCGCCCTTATTGAAAGCAATACATCAAAGAACCGTCGAGCACTCTGTGCCATGACGCTGAGATCGATCAAACGCACGCTGTCAAGCTTATTACTGAAATAGCCCCCTTTCTTACCCTGCATGTCCACGGCTGATGTTGCGGTTCAAGTCTTTCGAGAACTTAAGAACGAAGACTTCAGGGTACTTCAGGCTATAGAAACAGCCATGAGTCAGCACGAATTCGTCCCCAAGGAGCAGATCGCCAAATTCACAAAATTCGACCTGGACAGAGACACAGACTTCATATTAAACCGCTTGAGCAAGCAGAGCCTAATCTACAGCACCAGAGAGGCCTATACAGGGTTTACACTAAACTACGCGGGCTACGACTGCCTAGCGATAAAGGCACTTGTCAAAGCCAACGTGCTCGAAGCCTTCGGAAAACCATTAGGAGTCGGAAAAGAAGCAGACGTTTACGATGCGTTAACCCCAGAGAAAAAGCAGGTGGCCGTAAAGTTCCACAGGCTAGGCAGAATCAGTTTTCGCCAGACCCAGAGAAAAAGAGGCTACGCCAAGGAACATGCTGGATGGCTTTTTCAATCAAGGCTTGCCGCGGAGAAGGAAATACGAGCCCTCAGATTACTTCATCCTATTGACATCGCAGTTCCAGAACCCATAGGCCAGAACCGCCACGTCGTGGTAATGGGAATGATCGAAGGAGTAGAACTTGCTCAACTGAGAAAGGTCCCGAGTCCTGAAAAAACCCTGAAGGAAATACTGCGAAACGTCAGGAAAGCCTATTTGAAGGCTGGGGTGATACACGGGGACTTGAGCGAGTACAACATCATTGTAAAGCCTGACAGGCACATACTCATAATCGATTGGCCCCAATACATCAGCAAGGAACATCCGAACGCTGAACAGCTCCTCACACGAGACGTAAAAAATGTACTGCAGTACTTCAGTCGTAAACGCATGTTGAAAGTAAGAATTATAGAAGCATTAGACTACGTGACTGGAAAAAGTAAGACATTGTCTACTCAGGCAGGCTCCAAGGCTATGTAGAGTATGTTGTTTCCCCGAAGCAGCACATTGCCATAATTGGTCATCAACTGCTCCTCCTTACACTCAGTCGCTCCTTCTAGAAGTATGTTCATGTGTCCGTCGCATTTGATCATCTTGCCTTTGTATTCACATCCGTTTTTCAGCATAACAGAGATGTTAGCGTTCAACTGCTTAATCAGGACATTCAACGGTTTCTTACTAGGCTCCAATACGAGCACCTTAATTTCTCATTATACCTTATCCACATCATAATTGACTATAAAAGTTTTATGAGTACCTATTAATTATCACGTCAGACGCCACCACTAATCCCGTAGGCACTCCGAAAGTCGAGCCCGCTCCTCGAAGTCTCGAACTCGGAAAATCTTCGAATAGAAGCAAAGTTCCATTCGCACAAGACTTAAGTAACGATTCATACTCCAAAAAGATAATGCAGAAAATGAAAATAATAGTTCTGGACCACGTCTACCTAGAGGAGAAACACTTAACAAGATTACGCTCACTTGGCGACCTTGAAGTTTTCAATGAGTCGCCGAAGACACTCGAAGAATTGAAGAAAAGGACAGAGGCAGTACACGTAGTCATAGTTGGTTGGACGAACTTGACTAGAGAAGTCATCGGTTTCGCCAAGAAGCTCAGAATGATTTCAATATGGGCTACAACGTGTCATTATGTGGACCTCAAAGCGGCTGCAGAAAAGGGAATAGTAGTCTCGCATGTTCCAGGTTATGCCACTGAAGCAGTGGCTGAACACACTTTTGCCTTGCTGTTGGCGGCTTCTAGAAAGTTAACGCTGGCTGACCAACATGTCAGAAAAGGTGACTTCGATTGGAGACCTTTCGGGGGCGTCGAATTGCAAAAAAAGGCTTTGGGCATAATCGGCACAGGTTCCATCGGCTGTCGAGTGGCCGAAATGGCTAGGGCTTTTGACATGAAGATTCTGGCTTACGACAAATTCCCAAACCTGAAGAGAGCCGAGCAGATCGGAATGAAATACGTTGATCTCGGAACACTTCTGAAGGAAAGTGACTTCATAACCATCCACGTCACCTTAACTTCTGAAACAGAGGGTGTGATAGGAAAAAGGGAGATCGATCGTATGAAAAAAGGGGTTGTCATAATCAACACGTCCCAAGGCAAGGTGATTAATGAAAAGGCGCTGGTTGATAAATTGAAATCAGGTAAAATAGCTTTCGCTGGTCTAGACGTGTTCTCGGAAGAACCTCCAGCCGAAGACAACCCACTGTTCAAACTTGACAATACAATACTCTCTCCTCACATTGGATTTCACACGGTTGAAGCAATTAGGAGATGCACGGACATCTGCATCGACAACGTTGCAAAGTTCTTGGAGGGACACGCTCAGAACAGCTGCTAGGAAGGAAGCACAACAGAGAGGAAAGGTGAAATGAGTTGTACCTAACCAGAGAAGAAGAGCGAATACTCGATGGTGAATTTGGAGAAGGAACCCAGAAAGCGCTGGAACTGCTCGTGGCGATTGGAGACGCATACGATTCTGAAAAAATGATCCCTATAACTCGTGCACATGCCGCTTCAAGCGGCCAAGAAGGGGACTTGTATTTTGTCGAACTTCTCGCAAATGGAGGCGCACGCTGCAAAGTGCCTACGAGCACGAACCCGGTGTACGACATCGAGTACTTCGACAGACTGTTTGTAGCCCCAAAAGACGAGGCTGAAGTAGCTCGGAGAGTCATGGAAGCCTACGAGCGAGTCGGTGCAATACTAAGTTGGAGCTGCATACCATACTTGGCGGAGAATATTCCACTTTTCGGAGAAACAGTCGCGTTCTCAGAGTCAAGCGCAACGCCCTACGTAAATTCGGTAATTGGCGCCACTACAAATCGTGAAGCAGCTCAAAGTGCGTTGGCTGCTGGAGTCATAGGGAAAACTCCTGGGTACGGCCTGCACATCAGAGAAAACCGGAAAGCCACATGCCTAGTCAAAGTTGAAGCAAACCTGAAGGACGAGTTCGATTACGCGCTTTTGGGATACTATGTCGGGAAGAAAGTAGGATACGGGATTCCTGCGGTAACGGGCATAACAAAGCTGCCGCAAACTGAGGAACTGATAAACTTCTGCGCGATGTCAAACACTTCCGGGGCAATATCAATGTTTTACATTCCAGGCTTCACGGTTGAGGCAGCGACGGTTGGAGAAGCGTTTCAGGGTGACGTTCCAGAAGACAAAATCACTGTGACAAAGCGGGAACTCGACCAGACTTATGAAGAGCTTCAATCGACGAGTAGCGAGTTGGATTTCGTCATGCTCGGATGCCCGCATTATACGCTTAAGCAGATAGAGCACGTGGCTAGACTCTTGAGAGGGAAAAACATACGCAACGATGTGGCTTTTTGGGTTTGTACGTCGGCCACTACGAAGATGTTGGCTGAGAGGAGCGGCCACGTGAAAACCATAGAAAACGCAGGTGGGCACGTCGTAGTGGACACGTGCATCGATGAGCCTTGCTGGACAGCTTACAAGAACAAAGTGGGCATGACTGACTCGCCCAAATGCGCTTACTACAGGAGATTCAAAGACGTGAAGGTGGGAAGACTACAAGACTGTGTTGAAGAAGCGGTAAAGAGGAAACGTGAATGAAGAATTCTGAAATGGCCTTAAAATGTCACAAGATCATTGGCGGCTACGGAGAAGGGGAAGCTCTGGTCTCGCACGAGCCTATCTGCTTCTACCTTACAGATCCCAAGACAGGCAAGATTAGAGAGAAAGGTCATCAACTAGCCGGAAAGAACGTTGCAGACAAGGTGTTGGTTTTCCCGTCAGGAAAGGCAAGTTCTGTGGTTCAGATAGACGGTCTCTTCAAGCTGGCAATGCATAATGTTGCTCCTAAAGCGATGATAGTCAAGGACGTAGAAACAGTGCTCATAGTCAGTGCATTCATCGCGAAAGTTCCGCTGGTCGACAGGTTGGAGAAGGATCCCTTTGAAGTCATTCACGACGATGACTTCGTTAAAGTAAACGCTGAAAAGGGTCAAGTCATGATAAGGAAAAGGTAAGAGCTTCGTGCCCTAGATATCTATATTTTGTTCTCCAGAAAGATTTTGATTCGGTCCATTGCTTCTTCGAGTTGTTCGTATGAGATCGAATAGGATATTCTCAGATGCCCTTCACCTGCTTTCCCGAAGCCTGATCCAGGTGCTGTTGCAACCGCGGCTTCCTTCAGTAGATCGGACGCGAAAACTTCATCTGATTTTTCGAAGTTTGAGAAATTTGGAAAAACGTAGAACGCTCCTTTGGGTTTGACATATGCCACGGATCGTGTCTTGTCGAGTTCGTGAAGCATGAGTTTCCTTCTTCGGTTGTACTCCGTTACCATCTGGTGGACGCAATCTTGTGATCCTGTTAAGGCGGCGAGTGCTGCTTTCTGTGAGATGGCGTTCGGACAAAGAACTGCGTAATAGTGCAGCTTGCGAAGGATGGCTGAGAGTTTCTTTCCTGCTGCTGCGTATCCGATTCTCCAGCCGGTCATGGCGTATGCTTTTGAGAAGCCGTTCACCGTGATTGTTCTGTCTTTCATTCTGGGCAAGGAGCCTATGCTGATTTGCTGGGCATCATCGTAGACGATTTTCTCGTAGATTTCATCTGCGAAGACTGTTAAATCGTGTCTTTGCGCCGTTTCAGCTATGATTTCAAGATCTTGCTTCGTGAACACGTGCCCCGTTGGGTTAGACGGGTTGCACATCCAGATCATCTTGGTCCTACGGGTTATTTTTCTTTCCAAGGACTCTGCGGTTATCTTGTAGTTTTCTTTTTCTTCGAGCGAGACTGGAACGGGTTTTGCTTCTGCCAGCAGTGTGTCTTCAAAGTATGCGGGGTAGTAAGGGTCAAGAATCACGGCTTCGTCGCCCGGGTTCAGAAAGCCCAATGCAGCAATTAGCATGGCTTCTTGGGAGCCAGAAGTCACGGTTATCTCTGTTTGGGGGTCAGCGTCGATTCCATTGTCTTTCTCTAGTTTTTCGGCTATTGCCTGACGTAGTTCCAGAGTTCCATCGACTTCTGTATAATGCGTGAAACCTTTTTCAGCGGCGTTCGTGGCCGCTTCCACGATATGCTCCGGCGTCTTGAAGTCCGGCTCCCCCTGCTCTAGATGAATAACGTTCTTCATTCCTGCCGAGAGCTCGAGCATTCTGCGAATCGCTGAGGGTTTTATCGCTCTCGCCCTGTCGGAGCCTTCAAACAAGCTTTTGGCCGCCCGTCCTGCACGCTTAGCTATGCCTCGCTAATGTTCATCAAGGTCATATAAGATTTGACATGCGAGGGGTGCCTTCGTGCCAAACTTGGAAGATGCATGCTACATAGCGAACGATTTACACATTGTTCGTCAGAGTATTGAATCGGTCGATCAAGAGTTTTCAGGACTGACCTGCGTTTTAGGGTTGAAAACACGCTTAAAACGCACCTCCCCCCTCCTAGGCCGATTTTCGCGTTTAGAGCATGAAGCCTCGCGTGTGCTGATGGCACGCCCTACCCAACTGTTGGGTTGAAAACACGCGAACAGTTGATACCCCCCTCCTAGGCCGGTTTTTTCGGCATTGTGTTAGGGCTTCACCCCTTTGGTGTATCTCAGGTTGATTTGAGGCTTGCTCCGCTTCTTGGCCCCTCTTCTGCAGAGCGATTGTTAGTCTCTTCGCGGTGGTTCACTCTTCTTCTTAGTGCAGTGCACGTTCTCTGGCCAGGCGTGATAGGTTGTTCGTGCTCTTGGGTAAGTCTTCTCTGAGAGGCGGAAACCCGGCCTCTGAAGAGCATGCTTCTTACCATCTTGGCCGATGTTCCTTCAGTATGCACGCCGAGCCCCGGGTCAGTTTCTTTAGAACCAAGCATGCCTACATTCACTTTAAACAACATTCTTGATCGACTAGGGCATTACAGCCTTCCATGAAAACTCGTGTGGAAGATCTGAAGGAACCGGCAAGGTATCGCATGTTCGAAGCCTCCCGCATCCAAAACTCTGTTCAACCCGTCCGCCACTACGCATCCGCATGCAGGTTCGCGCAATAAGGGGCCGAAGAAACCAACCCTAGCATTCGCGGTTTAGACGAATTCGCAAGCGCCAACAAACATGTCAACCCACGAAACCCAGCCCGAGCCGCAAGGGCCACGTCGGAAAAACCAAAAAGAGACTGCACAGCCGCGCACATACAAGAGACTCTAATCAGGCATGTTCTGATGGAAAAAGACTGGTCGGGCGGGCAGGATTTGGACCTGCGACAGTCCGGTTTCCGCATGTACGCCTGGTAGGCTGGGTGACACCCACCTTGGGTAGGCATCTACAGCGTCTTCGTCTGCTGGTTTTGCCAGCAGGCTCGGAAGCTCTGCCAGGCTGAGCTACCGCCCGACCAAAACTCCTAGAATGGTAGAAGCGAATTTATGCGTTTCTCCATCTCCCGCACAAATCCTTTTTTTTTTGTTTAGATTGTAGGGTCGCTGGGATTTGAACCCAGCGTAAGTGGAGATGTCTCCCGAAGTTCGTCTTCTCATGACCGTTTTCTTCTTTAACCTACGCTTGTGCCTTTGATCTGGGGTGTGGTTTGAGCCTCACTCAGTAGGGATATCGTTCGCGGCTCCTTGCGAGGTTGCTCGCTTTGTGGTGTTCAGTAGCCGAACATTCTTGACATTGCGATGAGGTCTCTGCCGTCTACCTTGTAGTCATTGTTGACGTCGCATACGCTGTTCCAGGCTGGATAACCTGGGAATGTTCCGAAGGCTCTTGATGCGAGTATTAGGTCTCTGCCGTCTACCTTTAGGTCTGGGGCTGGTGCTTCATTCTTTATGTATGTCGGGTATGAGCCGTAGCCTAGAATATCGTAGAGTGTGGCGCCTGCAATGTCCGCATCTATTGTTACCCACAGCGGCAATGTCACGTTTGTCCATGTGCCAAACCACGGGTTAGCTTCACCGTCAGAAAGACTACTCGGTCCTGTGATTTGGACTGCCACCTTGACAAAGGTTAATGATTTTTTGCTCAGAGTCAGATTTAGTGTTTCGACGTCAACCGCGCCTGTTGGGTCTGCAGGGTACATGTATGTTGAATTCCACGGCAGCATAGGAGCCAATGTCTCGTTCTTTGGATACCCTGATTGTAAGACGTCGTTGACGTAGACGTATTTGTTTCCCGTCAGGTCACCGCCCTGGTACAGGTTTCTTGTGGTTATGGTGATGTTGGAGACGATTGACATGGCAGTCCGCATTATGTTGATTTTTGAGAGCCCGTTGTCTGGATTTGCGTCAACGTAGATTGGGTTGTAGAGGTAGTACCCTGGGCTTGTTATGCCGTTGACCACGCTGCCCGGGGTGTTGGCAACCAGTTGGATTGTCGAGCCTACTGTGTCACCGACCCCGGACACCCATCTGAATGGGCCCGTGCCGATGATGTTGGCATCTGGCGTTGTGCTCTCAACGAGCGGGTTGTTCGTCGGGCTTATGGAGGCGTCGACTATTGGCTTCCATATGTGTTTTGGTATTATTATGCTACTCAGGACCCATTCAGCGGCCCAGACACTGTTGATGTTTAACAGTATTTGTATGTTGTAGTCGTCGATGATTTCGACTGACCTCATGTACTGCACTGTGGGGTACCACGATGGGGGTGGAAAGCCTTTGGCCAGCAGGTCTCTGCTTATCTCCAAAAGCGTGTAGTAGACATCCGCTACGGTGAACGGGTACCCGTCCTGCCAGTAGACATCTGGACGCAGCGTGATCGTGACGCTGGTTTTCGTTGCGCCACCGGCAGAAGGATCACTCCACGAGCCCACTGTCCAACTCTTGTAGAGTTGCGGAACCCATGACAGCGTAATCGGCTCTCTTGCTGCTCCGCCGTCGTAGATTCTATCCAATACCTCGAGGTCCCAGAACCACTGTGCGTAGACGATGTTCTGCAGCGTGACAGTTGACGAGAAGCCGTAGTAAGCATAACCGTTCGGGTAGAGACTGCCTGACGTGTGCATGTTGAGGGTAGCCCACCAGCTGTTTACTCCGATTCCTTTCTGGTTTACTAGGTTTGTCCAGTTGCCAGACGAGGCTGCATCAGCGTCAACTGGGGTGTTCTTGTAGTCCATGACGCCCGTAGCCGACCATAGGGGAACCGCGGCGCAGTGCTGGGCGAACTTGACTTGAGCATCTAACGCGGCTGTCATCCCCGATGCAAAGCTCGTAGCGAGTTTGATGGCGGTGAGGTCAGCGTTCAGGTCTGGGTAGTTGATGCCGTCATAGTTTGGCGGTAGGCCTGGGTGGTAGTAGTTGCTTCCGTTGTATAAGTCGAAGAGGTAGTCTGGGTCAGGACCGATAGCTGTCCATCCACTAATGTAAAGGTTGAAGTATTCGTTGAGAAAGATGACTGGTGGATAGGCTCTTACGTCGTTATGGTAATAGCTTGTCCTGATATGAACAGCGTTCAGTGCGGCGTTCAGGTGATCGCTGTAGTTCCGTCTCAGGCCGGTCATCCTTGAGTAGAATATGAGGTTGAGTTCTGCTCCATTTCCTCCTTGGCTTACGGGGTCTATTCTCCATCCATTGGCGTCGATCGCGTAGCCGTTCGCGTCAAGAGTCTCGTTTGCCGCGGAAAGGTTGCCCGTGTAGCCACCGTATGTGAGAGACTCTAAAGCACGGCCGGGAGCAATGTCTGGGTTGATGTATCCTACCATATACGATGGTACGGGAGTGTATACGGGGAGCACCGAGCCTCCTGACAGTGTTACTATGTCTGATCTGTTCACGCAGTACGCAATTGCCTGCCGTAATGGCAGTTCGCTGGTTGGGTTGTGAATGAACGGACCAGCGTCATTTGCTGCGTAGGTGGCGTTGTTGTTTATGTCCAAGAGGAAATAGCCCGCCTCACCACCATAGTTTGCCTCGGTGAACGGACCGCCTGCTGTGCCCCAGAGGGCCACATGTGATGAGTCGAGAGCCCAGTCCTCTAGCTCTAATGATCCTGCCTGCATGGCGTTCCATTCATCAGTGGTATCAGCGTAGACGATTATGTTGATCCCCTTGACGTGGGGACCGAAGAGCTCGTACTTGTTGTCTTCTCCTGAAGGATTAGGAGATATGACCCAACCATGGGCTGGAACGATCGTAATGGAAAGAATAACGAGCAACAGGAGGAAAAATAAGCTTCTATTCCTCATAAGACTTCCCTCAAACTCACTAACTATTTCCAAAGATATATTCTTTGTTATTCCAGCAGTTCAAGCAAGCCGACTTGCTGCATTGCACCAAGGCTAGAACTGCATGCTTTGTTTCACAAACTTCTTATCGATGCATCATTGGCGCATTTGAAATTGCAGCATATGGCATGTATAGAAAATTAAGAGGGAAGAAGCTTGATTAGGAAGATAATGTATCTCGTGTTGCCGGGTTTATACCAGCAATTTAGCGCGCATGCGTGTTCCTAAAATGGTCAAAAATGGCCATAATTCCGTTTTGCACATTTCTGCCAGTGCTCAAGAAGACAGTTACTCAAAGAAATCAAGAACAGATACGAAGCCCAAAGCCGTCCCTAGATCATGAAGGGGGGAATAAAAACCATTTTGGGCCAATTTCGGAACAAGCATGCGCGCTATATTTGTCCTCTAAAACCAAACATTTCCAAGTCTAGGGGGCAGTTTCAGCTACTTGGCACGCTAGTCCATGTAGGGCACTCTGCCTCCACCGCCACCGTTGGTTGCTGGGACTACCAGCACCAAACCATCAGAGAACGTATTATCGGCTATATCGGTTTCGCCTTGAACAGGCCAAGCATGAGCGCTTATGCGGTATCCGCCTAAAGCAAGGGCTGTAGTGTTCCACGTGAAGGTAAGGTTTGTGAAGTTTCTGCTTGTTAAGATAATTTCGTACATTTCGCTGATTATGTCTTGATTTACTAGGACGGTGACGTTGATGGCTTCTGTGTCATTACCATAGTTGAATATCATCACGTTCACGTTGATGGAGGCGTTGCTTCCAAGTTCAACACTGCTTTGTGAAGTTTCAACATTCGTTATTCCAATATCATGTGCAGCCCAGGGATAAGGTTTCATAAGTGGGTAGTTGTCCTGATTGTTCCCATCAATAACGTAGGGAATATCTCCTATTCCATCGCTGCCTGTCTGATTTTGATAAGGATCACTGTACAAATCAACGCCACCATAATCGCTCCAATAGTTTCCGTCGGAAGGATACCCATCATCCCACACGTTTGTCGAATTATATGAATATACCGTACCAGCACCGTTGTTCACAAAGTTGTTATGATAAATGCTGTTGTCTGAAGAAGATTCAAGGTCGATGCTATAGTAGTTGTTTGCTGTTATGTTGTTTCCTGAGATTGTGGTGTTGTTTGTTTCCCATAGTTCAACGCCGACGGAAGTGTTGGATAGGTTGAGGTTTTCCACAGTTACATTGTTGCATTCAACGAGTATGACTTGCCCGGCGTCGCCAACCGCATAGTCTGACACGTCCTCAAGATAGACTAAGGGTTTGCCGTTCACCAAGTTGCCAGTCACCACATTCCCATAGGAATCAACCACAAATAAGCCGCAATTAACAAACGAGTTTTCGCTCACGCTGTTATTATTAGAAGTCGCAAGCCAGATGCCACTAAGGAATGACGTGATTACCATGTTTTTGATTGTTACGTTGTTTCTTCCCGTCAAATCCACTCCTTTAGAGTAAGCTCCTGTGCCTTGTAGCGTGTAACCTGCTCCGTCTATTATGATGTTGTCTCTTTGTACGCTGATTGCGCTGGAATAGGCCGTAACGTTTCCCGCGATGTTGTCCGTTAATGTGTAGGTCACGTTGTCAACGCTGGAAATCGGCGCTGTCGGGGGGTCTATGCTTCCGTCGGCCCTTATGTAAATGGTTTCGGTCGGAGGCGGACTTCCACCTGCAACGGGAAGATACCGAAGGTTGCCTGACAAGCCGCCAAGTTTGTTCACGATCTGCACCGTGTTCCAGTCAGACGAGAACTGAACGGTGTAGATTCCGTCTGTCGGAAACGAGGCCGAGCTTTCAGTAGTGCCGAAAAGGAAATGCAGGGTTCCTGCTCTGACTGGAATTTTGATCTGATGAGCGTCGTAGTCGAAGCCAAAGTTTGTGGCCAGCATATAGGTGGAAATGTCCTCGTAGAACTCTTCGTTCAGAGGTATCGCAAGAGAGCCAGTGCCAGGCACTATTCCCATTAAAAACAAAGCATTCAAGCCATAAGCAGTCCACGCATCATTTGGTGTGCCTGCTTGGGGAGAATCGTTCGTCAGCAATATGAACTTGTTGACAGAAGGCACGTATAATTGCGAAGCCATGAGATGCTCCCATGCTGTCGTGCTGCCATTTCCAGTAAGCATGCTAACCATAGTGGCCTTCTCTGCAGCAGTGAAATAGCTCCAATACATCTGCAATGCCGCCCACGCGGCTATCGTGTTCTCAAGCCTTTCTCGGTCATCGCAGAAGTGGGTGCAAACGTAGCTTCCTGCCCATAGGGGACTTGACCAGCCACTAGCCAAGAACTTGTAAACCAAGTCTGCCACCACAGTATCAAAGTATGGAAGGCTATCCCCATTGGCAACGTATAGTTTAGCAGCGATCATCGCGAACGGTCCTGCCTCACACTCAATGCCCGTCATACCCGTGTAACCCCAATAAGCCCCATTCCAATGCGTAGAATAGTCTTGCTCAAAGGTGTTTACGGCATCTGAAATCGATCCGAGAGCAAGGTAGATGTCCGCAGTCTCCATATACTCATCATAGTATCGTCCAAACCTGATTGTCCTAGTCGGATAATCTAACGCAGGAGAGCCAGCCACTGCAGAGCTAAACTGAGTCAATGCAGTCCCCCTGTCCCAGCTTGCTGGGAACCAGTCATACAAGTTACAGGCCCAACGGTAGTAGATGAGAAAGTCTCCACGACTCCAAGTAACAGGCAGCTGATCGGCACCAGAACATCTGCTTATTGCTGCGCTCAAGAAACTCCTATCGTAAGAAGTTCCTTCTAGCTCACTCAGCCTAGCCTCTTCAAGCTGAAAGGCAGGATCAGCATTGGGATACGCAAGACCATAGTTTGGGCTGCTGACTCTGTGGAAGAGATAGCCCGTGTGTTGTATGATGACATTAACGTTAGACCAGTCCACACCATTAGCCAAACTGTTAATAGTGTCAGCTAGCGACGCACTTGAAAGGCCTGCTTGAACCTTGGGAACAAGTGGAACAAGGCTGACGGGTTGAACGTTGACCCCCACTGTCAAGATGCCCATTAAAAGCATTGCGATCATTACAGCAGAAACTGCTCTCCTAGACATTGCTTCTCCTAACCTCCACAAAGAGATGGAGTTTAGCCGCATAAAGCAATTGTGGATGAAAGTTCTATTCTTCCAGAAAGCTGCAGAATCTCCTTGTCTTCAAACTATCCACCAATATTCGGAGCTTGACACGCCCTCCGAAAGCCCGCACGCTAAATAACATAGGTAAAGTCTAAACGCCCAAAAGGTTTTGACTATTTTACAGTCGATGTTGAACTGTGCCAAGAAAGCCTTTGGATTTGCCAATTGATAAAGAACTATTTCGTGGCGATATTTCATTCTTTGGCGAAGGTGAGAAGCCCAAAAAGAAAGTTCGTCTTACACCTGCTCAGAGAGTTTTGTTTGGGAGCTAAGAAAATAGCGCGCGCTTTGAATATGTGACAGGCGAACATGATGACGGGGGAAAAATCTTTCGCAAGCCGGCTTAGGATGAGTACGAAATATGCGTCACGCATTCGTCCTAAGTGTTCGATTCTAAGTGCGCCAAAAATAGCATCGACACAACGAGACCCACTCTAAGCCAGTAGTTCTCCAGTTTTTCCATCGAATACGTGGATCTTTTCCTCATTCAGAACAACCCAAACGGACTGGCCGACTTTCACGTCTTCAGCAGATGTAGTGACGACAACGATAGGATAGTCTCCAGCCGTGAGATGACTATGGATTTCTCTCCCTATTGACTCGAACATTTCTACTTTTGCTTCTATTGCGTTCTCTTGGTATTTCCCGATTACCCCTATGTCTTCCGGTCTGAACCCCAACACGACTTCTGATGTTTGCATCTGCTTCAGTTTTTCTTGCGCCCAATAGGGCAGCTCAAACGTTGCGACTCCCAAGTCTATCTCCAGCTTTCCACCTTTCCTCACCAACTTGCCATTGAGCATGTTCATCGGAGGGCTTCCGATGAAGCCTGCCACAAACGTGTTCTTAGGAGCATCATACAGTTCAGTAGGGGCCGCAACTTGCTGCAAGATGCCATCTTTGAGAACGGCCACTCTGTCCCCGAGTGACATCGCTTCAACTTGATCATGCGTGACGTAGACTGTTGTTGTTCCCAGCTTCTGATGCAGTTTTTTCAACTCAACTCTCATGTACACTCTTAGTTTAGCATCAAGATTCGCTAGGGGTTCATCCATGAGGAAAATTTTCGGCTGCCTAACAATTGCCCTTCCCAATGCAACCCTTTGCCTTTGGCCGCCGCTGAGCTGCTTCGGCTTTCTATTCAGAAGCTGCGAGATACCGAGCAGATCAGCTGTAGCCTTGACCATTCCAGGGATTTTGGCCGGGTTTACGCCCCTTACTTCAAGAGGAAAAGCGATGTTTTTGAAAACCGTCATGTGCGGGTAGAGAGCATAATCTTGAAACACCATTGCTACCTCCCTCTGCTGAGGCGGCAAGTACACTCCGTGTTGGGGGTTCGTGACGAGTTTGTTGTCAAACCAAATCTCCCCACTGTCTGGTCTGAGCAAACCTGCAATGCATAAGAGTGCCGTGCTTTTGCCACAGCCCGATGGACCTAGTAGGATGAAGAATTCCTTTTCTCCTATATCCAAATTCAGATTTCTGACAGCTTGAACCTCGCCGTATTTCTTCGTTAGATTCTTTATGAGCACTCTGACCAGTTTAGATCCTCCTAGCCCTTGACAGCACCTGCCATGTATCCCTTCATTAAATATTTTCCTAGCACGAGGTAAACGATTACCAGAGGCAATGCATACCATATTGCTCCAGCCATCAAAACATTCCATGACGCGGTGGTTGTTCCCTTCAAGTTTGCTAGGGCGACTGAAGCTGGCTGAGCTCCAATTCCTTGTGCCAATATGAGTCCGAAGAGATAATCGTTCCAGATGCTTGTAAACTGAAACACTCCTGACACGACAAAGGGTAATGCTGAAAGGGGCAAGAGAATTGATTGATAAATCTTCAATGTTCCAGCGCCATCGGTTTTTGCCGCCATCGTAAGGCTTTCGGGAATGTCCTTGTAGAAATTTCTGAAGAGAAGAGTGCACATAGGAATTCCGTAAACGGTATGCGCTAGAATCAATGCCCACACCGTGTTGAAAAGGCCCAATCTGGACATTGTTAGCACAAGTGGGATGAGCACTGTTTGATAAGGGATGAATATCCCTATAGAGAAGAATAGAAAAAGCATGTTTGAGCCTCTGAACCTGATTTTCGAAAGCGCGTAGCCATTAATTGAACCGATTAGGCAGGAAAAGATTGTGGCGAATATTGTGAACGTGAGACTGTTCAATAGAGGTTGTCCCATTGTTTTAAAAGCGATCGCCCATGGCTCCAGTGTAGGAGATAATGGGGGCACAACGGGAACTGTTGTGATCACATCCACATTCGTTTTGAGCGAAGTTGTGATGTCTGCCCAGAAAGGCATGACAAAAGCGACCACGAAGAGGACGAGCACAACGTAAAGCAAGATTCTTGTTGATCGCACGGTTATCACCCTTCGCTCCTCCTAGAAGACATGTACAAATATGGCACAACTATAACCATCACAACCATGAATAGAATTGTTGCAATTGCGGCTCCGTAGGCATAGTGGTCTAGACCGAAGGTTTCTCTATACATATCTAGGGGCAAAACGAAAGTAGAGTATCCAGGGCCTCCGCCGGTCAGAATATTGATGAAGTCAAAAGCCTTAAGCCCAAAGACCATGAGAATGACAAAAGTGGCCAAAGTGGAAGATTTCAATTGTGGTATTATGATTCGCCAGTAAAGTCTGAAACGGCTGGCACCATCCACTTCTGCTGCCATTACCTGCGACTCCGGGATGGATCTTATTCCCGCAAGGAACAACAGCATGATGTAGCCAGAGAATTGCCATACGAGTGCTAAAATCACACAGTACAGGGTTAAACTTGAGTCAGTAACCCATCCAGACGCCAGAGAGCCTAGTCCAGCACTTCTTAGCAGAGTGTTTATGACCCCATTGGTAGGATCGTACATCCACGCCCACAAGGATGCTGTTATTGCAAAAGAAAGAGAAAAGGGCAGAAGGTATATTGTTCTGAAAACCCCTTCCCCTCGTACCCTGTTGTCCAAAAGGATTGCAAGGACAAGACCTAGACCGATGGTGGACGGCACGAATAGCAATATTAGGAATAGATTGTTCAGAAGGGAAACCCGAAATACCGAATCTCGCAGTAATTCGGCATAGTGACTGAAGCCTGCGATATTGTAGCTGGGTCTGAGCTGATTCCAGTCTGTGAATGATACTAGCACATTATATCCGATGCTGGCGTACACGAAGTATCCCACTAAAGCAATTGACGGTAACAAAATGAGGAGGCCGACCATGCTTTCTTTCAGCGGATGCCACCTTCAGTTCTAAGTGGTACTCGACCTTATATAAGTACATCGAAAAGAGGACATAAAAAAAGAGGAATTTAGTGCAGTGTCCAAACCTTGGTGTAGTCGCCTGCGTTATCGGTTATGGCTTTCGTTAGAGCCGTCGCAGCAGTACTTATTGCGGCACTTGAGTCTTTCTTATAGCTGCCTGAAACGAGAGCAGAGATTATATCAGCAAGCGGCGTAACGAATGACTGTGGCATTGCACTTCCGTGAACGGTGCTTGGATACATGTAGGTCACAGTACCGAAGTCATTGAGAGCTGTCTGCTGGTAAGGTCCGTATAGTGCTTTATCTGCTGTAGTGAGATCGTTGCGCGCAGGGATGGAACCCTTGAGCGGGTTGAACGCGTTCTGCCCTTCTTTTGATCCGACCTCTCTCAGCCAGTCGAGAGAGTTTGCCGGATGCTTCACACCTTTCGGATGTTCAAAGCAGTCAACGACTAGACCGTACATGTTCGAGGTCCCAGGCACGGGGAACGTTCCATAATCTTTGTTGTAGGTTGCGCCTGCTTTCAGGAATTCTCCGTTAGCCCAGTCACCCATTATGTTGAACGCTGATTCATTGCTAATGACTAGTGCGGTTGCTCCGTCCCAAGTCAGGGTAATATGATTTGCATTGGTGTAGTTCAAGTACTTGGTAAACATCGTTAATGCATGTCTAAGCGTTGCATTGCTGGCATCAGTCACCTTGCCATTTATGAAGTCCTGATAGAAGCCTATTCCCTCGCTGGCCATCATTTGTTCCAAGACGTGGGCCGCGGCCCACGGGCCCTGATCTCCGAGCGCTATCACAGAGAATTTGGAGTCAGACATTAGAGTTGCGTTTTGGCTTAATTTGTCGCATGCCGCAAAGAACGCATCCCAAGTTGTTATGGGGTAGGTGACATTGTTTGCATCTAGAATGTGTTTATTGTACCATACGACGTTTGCTCTGTGAATGTCCAATGGAACGCCATAGTAGTTATCGCCGAACTTGACCATGTCCTTCACTACAGCAGGAAAGACGGTGTCAAAGCCTTCTGAACTCCAAAGATCGTTTATTGGATCAAGGTACTCCCCATCTATGTATGGCTTCATTTCGTAGCCTGCGTGCACCTGGAACGCATCGGGGGCTTCCCCTGCAATAACGAGCGGTTTGATAACTGACCTGAACACGTATCCTGCGCCGCCCGCGACAGGGTCTTGGATCACGGTTACATTATATCTGTTCTGGAAAACATTGACGAATGCATTTATGGCATCTGCTTCCCCGCCGGAAGTCCACCAATGGTAAACTTCAACCACATCAGCCGACGCAGGAGGCCTGGTAAAGTACCATACTCCGGCTCCAACGACAGCACCTGTGATTATGATCGCCAAGAGTATCGCATAAGCTGTTTTCATTGCACCAGAATTCTTCCTTAACATTTAATCGCCAAGATATCTGTTTAGATGTCGATGTCTTTTTAAGATTTTCCTCTGAAGCATTCGCACCAGGGACAGCTGGGGACTATCGACAGCATCGTTTCATGATGATTTTCCATCCCAACATCGTTCAAGGGAAAAGGGTACACCCTGCCTACACCCGTCTCTAGGCTTCTGAATCGTCACGATTGTCAGGCATCATAGATTCTCATCAACCATGGTAGGTTCAATTAAGCCGCGTGAAATGAAGGATACACGAAACTTGAGGGATGAGGTTATTCATAGTTTAAGCCTGAAGAAACCTTTGAGTTTTTTGTTTCCCGCTGATTCTTGAAAGACTTCGCATATCTCCAAGATGGTACCGCAGTGTTTGCATTGAACGTAGCTTCGTTCGCGGGTCGCAGTGAGCCAAAAGCCCTCGGCTGAATTACATTTAGGGCATTTGCTCAATGATTTATAAAAAGCTTCAATCTCCTCCAAGCTCAAACTCTTTCCCATATCATCTGAAGCCTGCGGTACCATTTATACATTATGTCGTATTATTTCAGATGCTATCGCCCGAAAATAACCATCCTTCATCGCAAACAACCATAAGCCTGGAGAAATGGAGTGCAGATAATTCACTGACTTCTGTCCTTTGAAAGAAGATCAAACTGTGGAGGGCCACAGTACATGTGTGGAAGCTCATGTTCGCATCGAAAAATCGATCAGTAACACCGCATTTTGAAACGTTTTCCTCGTCAAACCTGTAAGTCAGTCCTTTAGATCCCCATGGCGCCCACCTCCGTCTTCTCAACCACAGGTCATATCGTGATTCAAAATATTCGGAACTACTACATATCCGACTAAATAGCTCGTCGACTCAAGACTATTCAGAGGATTAAGGAGAACTGGTCTTACAGTCATGCCAACAGCGGCCACTTAAATTAAGGCGACGTGAGCATGACCGAACGTTATCAAGCTGAAGATGAAGCGACATGCTTGAGAAAAAGAGAAAACTTTGGAGAACTGCAATACTTGCTATTGCTCTAGTCATAGCCAGTGCAGTTGCCCAATCTGCAAGACCCGCGGCTGCTTTAGCCGCATCAGGCAGAGTCATAGATCTATATACGCAGAAGACCCCCTTCGACGGCAAGGGAATAAATCAGTCAAGCGATGCCTTCGAACCGCAAGAACTGGTTGTGCTGTACGCATTCGTAACGTACAATGATGCACCGGTGGCCCAGAAGCTCGTAGCCTTTCAGGTCAGCGGACCAGCAAACCTAATGCAGAATATCACCATAGGCGGGTCTGGCACCACAGACCAGGACGGAATTGCCAATTTCTCATTCAGAATTCCCTGGCCTAACGATAACCCTCAAGAGAAAATTCTAGGCACGTGGTTTGCCATCGCCACCGTCAGCATAGCGGATCAAACAGTAATGGACACTTTGAATTTTCAAGTCGGCTGGATAATCAAGATAACTCACATAACAACCCTGAACGCCTCATTACAGCCCCAAACGCGATTCTTGAGACGCGAAACAGTCACGTTTAACCTCACGGTCGAGAACATCGCGATGACAGAAAAATCTGCGGCAATAACAGTAGACGTTCAAGATGCGGACCGCCACCCAATAATGCATATACAAGAAGAAGAGGTGGTTTTTCAACCAGGCATAAATTACATAACTGTCTCGTCGCAAATACCCGTCACGGCCACGATCGGACCGGCCTCGATTTCGGCATCGGCCTATACAGCACCGCCTGAAAGCGGGGGAGTCTTGTACAGTCCAGCCGTCTCAGCAACGCTAGAAATCATAACGAGAGATGTTGCCATAACTGCGGTGAAACCATCTAGGACCTCCGTGACAAGTGGCGAAACGCTGTACATTGAAGTAACCGCCAAGAACAAGGGAAACGAAACAGAATCTTTCAACGTTACCGCATACTACGACAACACACCGATCGGCAAGGAATTGGTAGCAGAGCTTGCCCCCCAAGACGAGGCAAAAATCGTCTTCAGATGGGACACAAGTGGCATTCATGCCGGAAGCTACGTCATCAGCGCCGTGGCAGATACGGTTGAAGGAGAAATTGAGACTGCTGACAACACTTTTGTAGACGGATCGGTCACAATAGTCTCTCCATCTTCATCTTTCGTTGTTTCATATTGGATAATCGTCCTATTCATATTCTTCATCGCACTGATGGGTAGTCTTGTTTTGATGCTGTTCTTAGGCTATTTGAAAAGGCGAAAGAGGAGAAGACCGTTAACCCGCTTGTTTATGATCATGGCTCGCCCCCACATATGAAGGCACCGCCGTGACGCGTCGACACGAGTAAGGGACAAGTCTATTTCTCCGCTCATCAAAGCGGGGAAGAAGTGCTCGGTGAACATAGAAGATTCTTCCATAAAGACTAATGAACTTCCCTGATCTCTTTCTTTTTGGGGAGGGCAGTGAGAACACGGCGAAGATATTCATTGACTAGATCATTTAAACGTCATTGGAAGGTCCTTTTAAGCTGATGTGATCCCTGCCGAGGAGAAGGAGCATGCAAAAAGATAGGAAGTGCATGGGCAGAGCGAAATGCTTGATCATGGTGGTTTTGATAGCGTTGACCGTTCCGAATTTTCTGCTTGTGACATCTGCTTCTGCAAGTAGCGAGTCAGGGATATTCGTCGATTTGTTTACGCAGAAAACTCCATTTGACGGCAGAGGAACAAATCAGTCGAGTGACACGTTTGGCCCTCAGGAACAAGTCATACTGTATGTTCTCGTGTTACGGGACGATGCACCCGTCAACGGTACACTGGTAACATACGAGGTACTGGGACCACCCAACGCTTCCGGGGACATAAGATTCTTTCAGACCTCTGAAACAAATTCCAGCGGAATTGCCAGGACCCAGTTTTCTCTGGCCGTCGTAAATCAAACGGAGGCCTTCGGAACTTGGACCGCAACGACAAGTGTCCAAATCGAAGGAAAAACGTACGGCGACACGTTGACATTCAAGGTCGACTACATCATCAAAATCATTTCTATAAGAACCTTAAACGAGAATTTAACGGAGACGAGAAATTTCGGAGAGGGAGGCTATGTTGGCTTTGAGATCGCCCTTGAGAACAACGCAAGGATCAAGAAGAACACCACGTTGGCGATCACTGTTTTCGACGAGCTAGGCGTGCCAGTGAGCTCGTCTCAAATTGATGATCTGATCGTTCCTCCTGGCCAAAGAATTCAGTATTTCTATGGCAACATGCCCATTACAAATCTTGCGGTTCCAGGCAACGCTACAATCACTGCAGTTGCCCTGGAAAATGACCTAATTGCTTATGGTCCCCAGGTCTCAGCAGGTTTCAGCATACAACCTTTCAACCCGATTTTTCCAACCTTCATTGACGCTTGCGTCTACGTTGAGGCTTCGCCCACGATAGTTGAGGCAGGTGGAACAGTCATGATAGGTCTGTTAGTGATGAACCAGGGAACTGTGAGTCTGAACGATTTCAATGCCACGCTTGCAGTGAACGATTCTCTATTGAGTTCATATTTCATCAGTTTTCTCGGTCCTTATCAAAGCCAAGCCTTTGAGTTCAATTGGAACACAACTGGGCTTTCTGAGGGAATCTACTTGATAACAGCCGAGGTTCAGGCTTTCCCCCACGAGGCGAATCTGTCAGACAACACCTATTCAGTTCAAGTAGAGATATTATCCGAGAAACCGACATTAATACATGACATAGAAGTCGCATATGCAAACAGTTCCGAGAACAAGGTTTACCAAGGCGAAACCGTTATCTTAACGGTGGGCGTGAGGAACAACGGCAACTTCACGGAATCGACTAACGCGAGTGTATACTACGACGATGTACTGATTGAGAAAAGACCCGTTCAGGAGCTTTTACCTGAGACAGAACAAATTATAGTGTTCGAGTGGGATACTACAAAGGTGCCAAATGGAACATACCAAATAATCGCCAAGGCAGACCCGGTTCAAGGGGAGACGAACCTTGCAAATAACATCTACTACGATGGATCAGTGCAGATCAAGCTTCCTTTGCGTCCGCCTCCGATGCTTCCGTCACGGCTTGTCGCAGTGACATTTTTCGCATTCACACTTGTAGCAGGGGTAATAGCATTCTTCTTCCTGCTGATCATGCTCGACTACCTGAAGAGGCGCAGGAAAAGGAGACATCCAGAAAGTCATTTTACGTTAATAGCTCATCATGGCGTAGGTTGATAGTGTTTCCTGTAATGAGCTTTGCAAGGCTCGCATGAAGGCCTAGGCTGTTCTGACGTAGCAGACTCTGACGGACCAGAATAGGAGACAAACTAATCATGGTTGTTCTCGGCAGATGGTTTGGGAGGAAATACGTTAGTTCCTTCACGTATTATTCGCCTCAAAGCTGATGTGACGGGACTATTTGCTTTAAGAGGCTTGACCCAGCATATGAGCAATCTTTGTAAGGATGGCGAGCAACAACCCTACCTATCGTCGATTCTGTCGATCGTGACGAGGTTTGAATGGCCCTGTCGACTAGGCATTGTCTGACTTTGACGTTATCTGCCACAAAGCTAGGAGCAGAAACACTGGAAGGGTTATCACGAGCATGAGACCGAAGAACAGTGCTGTCATCCATTGCCATGAACCTGGAAAGGTGGACACGCCTAGGGTCAGCACGACCGCCAAAGATAGGCCGAAAGCGAAAAGCAGCCATATTATGGCAATTGCCTGCTTTGTATTTATTGAAAACTCTACCACCATCCTCACCTCCTCTACTCGTCAGCGTTAAGCCTACTTCTCTTTCTCCATATGCTTTACCGCGCTCTAGCTAAATAAAGCCTTATAGAAGAATGTTCTATCCAGCGGCAATCCCGGCTTCAATCATGCATGTTACGTCATTCGGATATGTAGATGAATTTCCTATGGTAATGGCATCAGTATTGATGGTGGGCTGTAGTCAAGTCTGAGTTGGCGGGCCCGCCGGGAATTGAACCCGGGACCCCCGGATTTCCATGCAAACCTTACGGCTTAAAAGTCCGGTGCTCTATCCTTACTGAGCTACGGGCCCTTTGGATTTTTTGTTAGCCGTTAGAGATCAGGGTAAGTAACTTTTTAGTATTTCGTTACTTCTCGCTCATCGCTTAATGAGGTTTTCGAGAATAAGAGGGTCAGGTTTGAAGGAACACGCGTGCAAATGAGACTTGAACGTTTCAACTTTTGAGGGGACCTGGAAACTTAGGAATCTTGTTTTAGAGGTTGATTTGTCAAACAGATTCCAGAGAATGCTTTCATGATCAGTGGCAGATATACCTGCATGTTAACAAAGGTTATTTGCTCAGTCTATGGCACATGTTGAACGGTGTACAGGAATGATTTCGTGGAAACGCTCCCTTTGGACATTGAACGAAGAATACGAAGTGGCTAGGAAAAAGAAGCAAGCTCTAGACAATTTGCTGAGCACGGGAAGGATATCACAATCGACGCATGACATGTTCGACATGGAGATAGCAGAGGCCATAGACGAGATTGAGAACCGGCAGAAAACACTCTTGCAGAAAATGAACGTGAAGATAGCTCAACTTGGTGATCAAGTAAAGACCCTTGAAATTCTTCTGGCAGACTTCGAGATAGAACACATAACAGGGGAAATTGATGAAGAAACATACCAGCGTGAAATCAACGTGCTGTCCATGGGACTCGAAACTTCCAGACTGGAATTGAACTCGATAAAAGAAGCGGCAGATCAATTGGCAAGCGGCGGCATATTCGTAAAGCAGGCTGATGAACAACAGGCCACAGAGATCGGAATGGAACAAGAAAAACCGCAGAAACCCACAGTCGAGCTTCAGGCGAATGAAACAGACGGAACTCCCTCAGCGGAGGCCGAGGTTCGAGGTATAGAAGCGGCGCAGTCAGCAGAACGACCGGCTGAAACCAAAGAGAATCAAGGATCATCATAAAGGGAAAACAGTCACTCTTCCCTTTTTTTCTCATTGAGAAACCGTTGAGCGCCAACCGTAGCATTTTATAGCCGAATGCGTTGTCTAGACGAGGGAGTGAAAGCGATGCCTGAAAAGACAATAATGACCTTCCACGAAAAGTACGTGCAATATGATATGGGAGAAGGACACCCCTTCAGAGGAGACAGGTTCAAGAATTCCATGAAGTTCTTCGAAGAGCACAAACTATTTCAGCAACCTGATCTCGCACTTGTCACGCCAGAACCTGCATCAAAGCAAGACTTGCTAAGAGTACATGATGAAAAATACGTAAATCTGATCTCGCGATTAGCAAAAGAGAACAAGCCGTATGATTTTGAAACGCCCGTCTCAGCTAAAATCCTCGAAGCTGCAATGCTTATCATCGGGGGTAGCATCGAATGTGGAAAAAGTGTCGCTCTAGGAAAAGCCAAACGTGCGATCTCTTTGGGGGGCGGACATCACCATGCGGGCAGAAGTTACGGAGGCGGATTCTGTCTTTTTAACGATGTGGCAGTTTTGATTGAGTATCTGAGATGCCAACATAAGGTTGAAAGGTTCTTGGTGTTGGATTATGATGTCCACTTTGGAAACGGTACGAGTGACATATATTACCAAGATCCAACCGTGCTCTACATTTCCCTGCATCAGGACCCGGAGACTCTCTACCCCGGGACTGGTTTCATCGCACAGGCAGGCGAAGGAAGCGGAAAAGGCTACAACATAAACGTGCCGCTACCGCCTGGAACGGGAGATGACACGTATCTCTACGCCTTGAACGAGGTATTCGTGCCCGTGGCTGAAGAGTTTAACCCCCAGATTATCATAGCGAATGGAGGAAGCGACGCACATTTTGCGGACATGCTTGGAGACCTAAATCTGACGGCTAAAGGCTTTTTTGGCATCGCCCATCTGATCGGTGAAACAGCCGATAGAGTATGCAAAGGCAAACTCATTCTCGTACCTGGAAGCGGATACAACCCTCAAGTTTTGCCGTCTTGCTGGTATGCCCTTGCAGCCGGTGCCATGGGTTTGAAGGAAATCGATGTAGAAGAACGCGAACAGCCGCCGAAAGAGCCAGCGGAATGCCGGAAAGCGGTTGAGAAGACAGTCGACGAAGTGAAAAGGTCTTTGAGAAATCATTGGGCAGGTTTCGGCGGTTTCGCAATGAACACGGTCCCATAGCTTCCAATACGTGCATTGGTTTTCAGCGCCAAAATAAGTCTGACAAGGCCTTCTTGATTTTTTATCTCTCAGCAGAATCGTCTGTAGTTTGCTTGAGGCTTTAATAGTTAAGCTTCTAAATATGCGGTTGTTTGATTAGATTCCGGTGAATCATGCATGGAAGATATGGAGAAGACGCGTGAACGGTTCCCCATAACCAAAAACAAAGCATTTCTGAATCATGCCGCGCAGTCGCCTCTGCCGAAATCATCTGTCGAGGCCATGAGCAAGTATGTCCACGATTTCTCAAGCTTCGGTTCGGCCCGGGGCGAATGGGACGATTATGGTAAACCACTGTTTGCAAAACTGATCGGGGCAAGACCTGGAGAAATAGCCCTCGTCGAAAACACTTCAATGGGCCTGAACATAGCTGCAAACGTTCTAGACTATCCACATGGCTCAAAGATCGTCACGACAGATTTAGAGTATCCTTCGGTAGTTTATCCTTGGCTGCGAAAGAGACTAGGCGTGAAAGTCCACTACGTAAAGAATGCTGGTGGAAAGATACTGTTGGACGACATGGAGGAAGCAATCGATGACAAGACGGTGGCAGTCGCCATAAGCCACGTTGAATACGCAAATGGTTTTCGTCACAATCTCCGCGTGCTGAGCGAAATAGCACATGAGCATGGAGCGTATCTGATAGTTGACGCGATTCAATCTGTGGGAGCCATGCACGTCGATGTCAGAAGAGATGACGTTGACTTCTTAGCCGCAGCCTGCTACAAATGGCTCCTAGGCCCATCGGGAGCCAGTTACCTTTACGTCAAAGATGATCTGATTGAAAAGTTTGAACCCCCACTCGTCGGATGGGCAAGCGCTGACCAGAAGATCTTCGACACTGATGATTTTTGGGACATATCGAGCCTGAAACTCTCAAAAACCGCGAGTCGCTTCGAAGTCGGCTCGCCAAGCTTCGTGAGCTTCGTGGGCGCAAGAGAATCCATGAAGTTACTGCTGAGCGTCGGGGTCGAAACTATCACCAAGAGAATCATGAAATTGACGAG
>Ga0315289_10001027_pt1 | contig 43648 bp, 37 predicted proteins | sample YL17G11_40_MG_FD_203452 | JGI IMG/M metagenome (GOLD analysis project Ga0315289, IMG submission 203452) | Sediment microbial communities from Yellowstone Lake, YNP, Wyoming, USA - YL17G11_40 | ecosystem: Environmental > Aquatic > Freshwater > Lake > Sediment | place: USA: Wyoming | collected... | reverse complement strand
TCAGCCAGGACGTCTACAAGACCCTGTTCCAGCCTGCGAAATCCAAGAAAGGACAGCCCGTCCCGGTAACATTATCTTTTGATAGAACCATGAGCCCCCGGTAACATTATCAGTTGACTTGACACGGAACCGGCCCGCGGGCCGGCGGAGGGCGCAGGGGGTGACCGAGGCGGGAGCCGAGGCCGCCTGCGTAGGTCCAAACCCGCCAGCCCTCCCCACGGCCACACCGCACCGATGCCCGTGGCAGCCCACCGAGCTTCTTCGGCCGCCGTGCACACCTCCTTCACACCGCTGGGGTATCTTCTCGGGTGAGCGGCACACTGGCCGCGCAGAAAGGTGGACTTGGACATGCGTACCCCTCGATCGCTCTGGCCCGCCCTGCCCCTCCTGGCCATTGCCGGAATGCTGGCAGCCTTCGCCCCTCCTCCCGCCTCCCCGAACGGCCCTGACCGACTCAGAGGCGGACGGGCTGGCCTTCATGCGCGAGGAGGAGAAGCTGGCACACGACCTGTACATGGCATGGGCTGACCTGTACGGGATCCCGGCTTTCACCAAGATCGCCCGCAGTGAAAACATGCACATGCAGGCGATGCTGACGCTGCTGGAGGCCTACGGCCTGCCTGACCCGGCGGCCGGCAAGGCGCCTGGCGAGTTCTCCGATCCGACGCTCCAGGCGCTCTACGACGATCTGCTCGCCCGCGCCAGCGAGTCGCCCGTCGAAGCACTGCGCGCCGCCGCGCTGGTGGAGGAGACCGACATCCTCGACCTGCAGGAGCGGCTGGCACAGACCGACGAGGCGGACATCACCCGGGCCTATCAGAATCTTCTACAGGCGTCGGGCATGCACTTGCGCGCCTTCGCCCAGCAGATTGAGCGCCAGACCGGAAGCGAGTACGAGCCGGTGCTGCTGGATGCCTCGGTGTACGCGTCGCGGGTTGACGGCGCCCGGCCCGGGGGCTCCGGTCCTGGCACGCGCGGTTACCGCAGCGGCCGCTCCTGGTAATCTCCGCATCGAGGCTGGTGGCTGCGGCGGCTCACTCCCTGAGCCGCCGCAGCGCGCCTCGGCACGCTACGAGCACTCCCGGCGTGCGCCTACCGGTATGACCCGGCGCGAGCTCGGACTCGTCGGCATGTTACAATGCCGCGCCGGTGGGGTCCCGCGCGTGTCGGTCATCAACCAGTATTCGTTCGTGTGGCTGTCAGCCGCCGGGGTTGTGATGCTGGCCGTGGTCCTGGCCGCCCGGCGCGCGCCGGCGCGGCAGTGGTTGGCACTGGCCGCATTGGTTCTGGGCCTCGGCGCGGCCTACGCGCTTCTCCGCCCCTCGCCCGCCTCTCCGGACGCCGCCCTGCGGCTCGAGTCTTCGATCGGCGCCGGCACACCAGTGCTGCTCGAGTTGCAGAGCCCGTATTGACTGGCGTGCATGGCCGCCAGCCCCGTCGTGGACGGGATCGAACGCCAGCACGCTGGCCACCTGATCGTCGTGCGCCTGAACGCTCAGGACCCCTCCGCCCTCCCCTGGTTGTCGCGCTTTGGCTTCCAGGCCACCCCGACCTTCATCCTGCTCGACGCCTCCGGCCAGGAAACGTGGCGCAGCGTGGGCTCGATTGATCCGGAGCGCGTGGCCGAGACCCTGGCGACGCCATGATGCGCCGGCTGTTCTTCGAGCTCCGCTACCTGTTTGGCCGCCCGCCGTGGGACACGGGCATCACCCCACCCGAAGTGCTCGCGTTTCTTGAGCGTACGCCACCCGGCCGGGCCCTCGATCTCGGCTGCGGGACGGGGACCAACGCCGTGGAATTGGCGCGCCGAGGCTGGGATGTCACCGCCATCGACTTCTCGAGCTGCGCCGTTGTGGCCGCGCGCCGCCGCGCGGCCGCGGCGCACGTTCCGGTTGTCATCCTCCAGGGCGACGTCAGCGAGCTGCGCGGGGTCCACGGCCCATTCGACTTCGTGCTCGACATCGGCTGCTTCCACGCCCTGATGTCGGAGGGACAGGCCCGCTATGCTGCCCACGTGATCCGGCGCACGCTCCCCGGCGCCACCTTCATGCTGTACACCTTCCTCGACGATGGGGAGAACCGGGGACGGGAACTCCCCACCGAAGCCTCCCTGCGCCGGCTCTTCACCCCGGCCTTCGCCGTCACTTCCGTCGATCAAGGGACCGACCGGCAGCGCACGTCGGCCTGGTTTACCTTCCTGCGGACAGGCTGATGCCACGCCTCCTGTTCCTGTTCCTCGACGGCGTCGGCCTGGGCCGTTCGGATCCGCAGTCGAATCCGCTGGCCGCCGCGCACTTGCCAGCCATCGAAGGCTTGCTCGATCGACGTTCGCTCGTGGCTGAGGCGGCACCCTTCGAAGGCGATCGGGCAACACTGCTGGCGGTCGACGCCTGTCTCGGAGTCCCGGGCGATCCGCAATCGGCATCCGGCCAGGCGACGCTGCTCACCGGGCGCAACATCCCGCGCCTGATCGGCGAGCACTACGGCCCCAAACCCAACGAAGCCATTGCGGCCGCCTTGCGCGAGAACAACCTGTTCATGGAAGTCATCCGCCGCGGCGGCTATGCCCGACTGCTGAACGCCTATCCGCCGCGCTACTTCGAGACGATCCTCTCTCGCCGGAGGCTGTACTCGTCTATCCCGCTGGCGGCGGCGCTTGCCGGCTTGCCGTTGATGACCGCCGACGATCTGCAGGCCGGACGAGCACTGTCGGCCGATTTCACGGGCATCGGGTGGGCGGCACAGCCCGACTTCCCGCCGGCGCCGGTGTATGGACCGGAGGAAGCCGGGCGGCGGCTGGCCCTGCTATCGGAGCAGGTCGACCTGTCCTGGTTCGACTACTGGCCGTCGGACTACGCCGGCCACCGCGCCTCGCTCGAACAGGCCATTGCCCTGCTGGAGACCTTCGACCGCGTGCTGGCCGGGCTGCTCGATGCCTGGCAGGATCGGCCGGATCTGGTGGTGCTCACGTCTGACCACGGCAATCTCGAGAACCTGGCGCACCGCGGCCACACGCTCTCGCCCGTCCCCGCCCTGCTAATCGGCCCTCTTCCGGTACGGCGCGCTTTCGCCCGCGCCCTGACCGACCTGACCGGTTTCCACGACGCCATCCTGCGTACGCTGTTCGAGATGTAGGGGCACGGCATGCCGTGCCCCTAGCCCCCTTCGCCTGCGGTGCCCTCGATACACCACCTGACAGGTGGGGCGTTGCAGCCCTCAGGCTTCGCCGCTCCGTAGCCCCAGGGACACCTGCAATCGCGGGCCGCGGGCTTCAGCCTGCGGCTACGCGCCCGCGATCCCCCTCCCTGCCCTCCGGAGCACTTGCCCCGTGACGTCATGGCCGCGGCCTGGGCGGCGACTGGTGTAGGCAACACATGCATCGTCCTTGCGAATCTCGCCGACGGACGCTGATGCGCTCATGTACATTAGAACCCACGTGACACGTGGCAAACCACGTGACACGTGGGTCGTCGAAGCGCCTTCCCGGTCGAGCACTGCTATACTTCCCCCGCATCCGATTTGCGGCGTCAGCATGGACAGACCTTCAGGAACGCTGGATACAGAACACCGCACGATTCTCCTGAACCTGGCACGACAGGCCGTCGAGTTGGCCTCCGCCGGCCGGCTTGGCCCCGCGGTGCCTCTCGACGACTTGCCCGAGGCCCTGCGCGCTAGCCGGGCTACGTTCGTTACCCTCACGCGCCAGGGTGCGCTGCGGGGCTGCATCGGCGGCCTGCAAGCCACTCTGCCGCTGGCACAGGATGTCGTCGAGCACGCACGCGCCGCGGCCACCGAAGACTTCCGCTTCTATCCGGTTCGTCCGGAGGAGACCGCCGAGCTCGAGATCGAGGTCTCCATCCTCTCCGAGCCGGTGCCGCTCGACTACCAGCACTCCGACGAGCTGCTCACCCGGCTTCGACCCGGCGTCGACGGCGTGATCCTGACCTCGGGCCTGAACCGGGCGACCTTCCTGCCCCAGGTCTGGGAAAAGGTGGCGCAGCCATCCGTGTTTCTGGACATGCTGTGCGAGAAGGCCGGCCTGCCGCGTCGCGCATGGCGCACCGGACACCCGGACATCCTGACCTACCAGGTCGAGAGCTTCCACGAGGCCGAAGCGGCGGCCGCCTGACCTGCGGAAGCCAGCGCCCATCCTGCGACCCACGGATTTGACTCGTGCGCTTCTTCCTGCCACAAATCACTCCGCAACTGCGCATGGGCATGCGCTTGCCGGACGGCCTGCGCTCGCTGCGCCGCCGCAACTTCCGCCTCTTCTTCTTCGGCCAACTGATCTCCCTCATCGGCTCGTGGATGCAGACCACGGCGCAGCAGTGGCTCGTCTACCGCCTCACCGGCTCGGAACTCAGCCTGGGCGTCGTCACCTTCGCCGCCTTCCTGCCCGTGCTGGTCCTGTCGCTCGGCATGGGGGTGATCGTCGACCGGTTTGAACGCCGGCGGCTGTTGGTGATCACGCAGACCTGGTTCCTGCTTCAGGCGGCGGTCCTGGCGGTGCTGACGGCGCTCGGCGTAATCCAGTACCAGCACGTTATCGTGCTGGCGCTGCTGGCGGGCATCGGCAACGCCCTCGACATGCCGGCGCGCCAATCCTTCTACGTCGACCTCGTCGATCGCGACGAGATGATGAATGCAATCGCCTTGAACTCCTCCGTCTTCAACGGGGCGCGCATCATCGGTCCGGCGATCGGCGGCGTGATTGTCGCCCTTATGGGCGAGGCGCCGGCCTTTGGACTGAACGCCATCAGCTTCCTGGCAGTCATTGGGGCTCTGCTGATGATGCAGCTGTCGCCCTTCGTACCCCCGGTGCGGCACGGCTCCGGCTGGTCCGAACTGCGCCAGGGGCTCGCCTATCTTGTCGCCGACCGGCGCGTCCTGGGTCTGGTCAGCATGGTGGCGGCCTTCAGCGTATTCGGATTCCCCTACGTTGTCCTGCTGCCGGTGTTCGCCGGGGAGGTCCTGGGCACCGGCGCCGCCGGCCTCGGCGCGTTGCTCGCGGCACAGGGGGTCGGCGCGCTGGCCAGCGCGCTCGGCCTGGCCTTCCTGGGTGAACGGCGCTCCAAGGGACGGATGCTGTTCGCCAGCCGAGCGCTGCTGCCGGTTTCCGTGCTCCTGCTGGCCGTGTCCCGCACCCCGCAGGTCTCGATGCTGGCGCTGGTGCTTGGGGGCTACACGCTGATCAACCAGTTGGCAATCACCAACACGCTGATCCAGATGGTGGTCCCGGACGAGCTGCGCGGCCGCGTGCTCAGCACCTACACCTGGGCCCTGGGAGGGTTCTGGCCGATCGGTTCGCTGCTGACGGGGTGGATGGCGGAGCGGATGGGCGCCCCTCGAGCGGTACTGGTGATCGCGGGCGTCAGTGCCGTGATGGCGCTGGCAGGCTGGGCGGCCTTCCCCGAAGCGCGGCGGATGGACTAGGCGCGCCGGCTAGAGCTGCTCGTACTGGGCGACGTTGAGCACGAAGATGGTGGCGCGGCGGGAGCCGGGGTCGGCAACGCCAGCCAGCACCTGGCGCACCAGGCCGAGCGCCTCGTCCACCTTCTCCGCCGGCATGCCCATCAAGAGCGTCGTGTTTCCACGCCGCAGGAAGCCCCCGCTCGACGCCAGTCGGGTGACGCGGTAGCCCGCCTCGATCAACGGCCGGCCGACCCCGTCCGCCTCCCCGTCGCCCAGGATGACGATGACCAGCTTCACAGTCCCATCTCCTCATGTCGCTCGACGTCAAAGGCGAACACCGTCGCCCCGCGCACCTGCACCGGGATCGGCGACGGCATTGGCCCCGGGATGGTTTCCAGCGGCGCGGCGACATACTCAATCCGCGTGCGGCATACCCGCTCCAGGAGTTTCAGCGTACCGGGGAGCCGGCCTTCCCCCAGCCCGACGAGCAGCAGGTGACTGCCCTGCCCCAGGAAGCCCCCCTGGCTCTTGAGACGCGTGCACCGGGCGCCGTTGCTCGACAGTGCATTCATCGCCCGATCCAGGTCCCGGTCCTGGACGACCACAAAGACCAATGTGCGCACGGGCGCGACCGGCGCGCCAAGGACGGCCTCGTGCGGCAGCGGCTCCGCCTCGATCTCCAGACTCAAGTCGACCTCCGCCACCAATTCGCCGTAGGACTCGTCGGACAGAATGCCCTCACGCCGCAACCGGGCGAGCATGGCGCGTTGGGCTCGCAGCACCTCGCGCCGGGCGACCGCCAGCTCTTGCTGACCCATTTCAGGGGCACGGCCGAAGGCCTCCTGCACCGCGCCGGTCAATGCCTCCAGCCGCTGGCGCGCCGACACCCGAAGTTGGTCCCAGGTATGCGTGGTGATCAGCCCGTCGCGATGCATGCGCTGCAAGTGCTCGTAGCCGGCGCGGGCAGCCAGCGCCCGCGCGTGCCGCCGCTCGTACTCCAGGCGTTCCTCGCTGCGCTCGATTACCTTCAGCCGGCGGAGCAGGCCGTCCATCGTCAGGCTCTGAACCAGGATCGTGAACAGGACCACGCCGAAGGTCAGTGCCAGGATCGTGTCGCGGGCGGTCCCGAGCGCCGCCGGAAGGCTGAGGGCCAGGGCAAGGGCGATGGCCCCGCGCGGCCCGCCCCAGAACAGGACGTGGCTCCAACGCCATGGGGTTCGAGCCACGAGGCGTGACGTCAGGTAGGTGACCACAGCCCGGCTGATCAGTACGGCAGCGATCGCCCATAGGATCAGCCTCCAGGTTTGCGCCAGCACCCAGATATCGATGGTCAGCCCGATGAAGAGGAAGACGGCCGAGTTGGCCAGAAAGGCGGCATACTCCCAGAAGTTGAACACGACGATGCGCGTGGTGGGCGACATGCCGCGCGAGCCCAGGCTCCCGGTCACCAGACCGGCGGCCAGGACGGCGAGCACGCCGCTCACATGCATCTGCTCCGCCAGCAGATACGAGCCGAACGCCACGACCGTGGTGAGCGTCGTCTCGATCAGGTAGTCGTCGACGCGTGCCAGGATTTGCGCGGTGATCCATCCGAGCAGCAGGCCAACGACCAGCCCGCCGGCGGAGACCCACAGGAAATCGACCACCCCTTCCCAGATCCCGAAGGCGCCGCTGAGCGCCCCGGCGAGCGCTAAGTTGAACAGGACGATCGCCGTCCCATCGTTGAACAGGCTCTCGGCTTCGAGCAAGACCTCCAGGCGTTTGGGGACACCCAGCTTGCGGAAGATCGCCAGCACGGCGACTGGATCTGTGGCGGCGATCAACGCACCGAAAACGAGCGCCACCGGCAGCGACAACCCGCCGACTAGGGCCAGCGTACCTCCAACGGCAGCCATCGCCAGCAGGACGCCCGGGACGGCCAGGAGGAAGATCGTCGTCCGGTCGCGGCGCAGGTCGCGCAGCGGCAGATGGAAGGCCGCCTCGAAGACCAACGGCGGGAGAAACAAGGACAGGATGAGTTGAGGCGTGATGCCGATGTCGAGCTGTCTCCCTAGGGAGAGGAGCAGTCCGGCTATCACCAGCGCGACCGTGTAGGGCACGCGAAAGCGACGGGTGACGACCGCCACCAGCGTGACGACCAGCAGCATCTCGAGCACCAGGATCTCGATCTGCAGCACCTGGCTCATGATTCCGGACCTGGCGTCACCCCGCCTCCCGCCTCAGTGGCCGTCCTCATTGTCGCGCCGCGGCTACGCATCGCCAACTCCGAGGCTCGGGTTCGCCTTTTCCCCTCACTCCGATCCGCTCACTGGCCCGCACAGGCCCGGACGCCTCCGTGAACGACCAGGATCGCCGGCTTCGCCGACCCGTGCCACGAGCCTTGCCTGCATGGACATCAGGGGCCCTGTTCGATCCAGCGCGGTTCATCGCCGTCAAGCTCAATCGGCTGCCCATCGGGGAACGTGATCAGCGTACGCTTCGCCTCGCGCCGCACCTCCAGCCCGTGCCAGCGAACGGTGATCGGGCGGTCGAATGGCAAGGCGCCCTCGAGGCGGAGGCGCGTCGGCGAGACCAGCCGTAGGCCGAGGATGTCGAGCAGCGCCTCGACCGGCGCTGCGCCGGCAAGATCATGCCGGTCGCCCAGCCCTTCCGGCGCGTCGGCGTTGTAGATCTCGAAGAAGGCTTTCTGCTCCCGAACGCAGGCCGCCAGACCGTCCATCACCCGCGCGAACAGCTCGGAGGCCTGGCGCCGGTATCCATAGCGCACCAGGCCCTGCATGATCATCGCGTTCCACGGCATCCACGTCCCACCGCAGCCTTCCCGCCGGTCGGGCCGGTAGGACGGATCGTCCGCCGGGATGACCGGCAGGCCGTACCGGCGCCGGTAGCGTGCCGGATCCAGCAGCGTACGCTCGACCATAGCGTGCGCGCGGCGGGCATCCGGGATACCGGCCCACAGGGGCAGGAGCTGCGTCACCTCGCCGCGGCCGTAGTCAGCCGCCAGCACCTCGATCTCGGTGGACGGATCGATACCTTCCACCTCGATCGATTCCACTTCGGCGAAGGTTCGCTCGCCCGTCGCCGTGCCGTGCTGGAAGAACCAGCGGAAATCCGCCGCGCTCAACCGCTCGTTCGCCACGCGTTCGGCGGTTCGGCCGCGCACGGTGAGATGCAGGCCGCGGCCGCCGGCCTCCTCGCACCGACAATGAACGATCATCCGCGCCGGAGTCTCGAAGGCGCGGTCGATCGCCAGGCGTTGCGGCCCGCGCAGCACGGCGATCCGCCCGCCAGCCGGCGAGCGGTGGGTGTCGCGGTCTACGCTATGGTAGCTGGCCGTGGCGTCCGACCAGGAGCCCTGTACCGCGCGAACCAGCTGGCGGCGGTGCTCTTCCAGCTCAGGGCGCAGGTCGTCACGGTCGAGGGCAACGGCCATCTCGAGCAGCGCCTCGGTCTCGCGGATAAGATAGCATGCCAGGTCGACCGTCTCGGCGACCTGGATGTCGAGCCCCTGGCTCCACGGCTGCCAGCGGGCGAAGCTCGGGCTGTCCTCGAGCAGGGCGTGCAGCGCGGTGTCCCATTCAGGGAAGCCGTCCTGATCGCGGTCGTGGGCCGGCGCGAACCAGGCACGATAGAACTCCACCAGACGCGGCAAGGCCTCGCGAGCGAGGCTCCACTGCTGCGTGCGCGTGCACCAGGCATGCACCCATCCGGCCAGCAGAGGAAGGCAAAGCGAGCCGCCGCGCTGCCCCGCCAGCCCGGGACGGCCGTCGATCGAACCGTCGGGGGACTGGACGCTGAGGTAGTTGCGCAGGACCCCTTCGGCCAACTCGGGCGCGGCGTGGGTCACCAGGCCGATGGCCGTTCCGGCGCGGCCGGCATCCTGCCCGCTCCAGGCCGAAGGATGGTCGCGACCATCGCCACGCTCCGAGTATCCCTGGTCGGGCTGCCGCGAGGCAACGAACGACGGGTGGCGCAGGTAGCGAGACAGGCCGAGGAACGAGCGCAGCGCGGCGTGCTGCGAAAGGGCCAGCAAGGCGTCCCATTGCGGATCACCGGTGTCAAACTCGAGCACAGCGGCGTCGGCGATCTCAAGGCGCGCCAGCTCGGCATCCCACGGACGCGCCGCCACGGTGCGCGCCAGGTCGAACGAGTCGTCGACGGTCGTGCACCCGGCGTGCACCCAGGGGATCACCCGTCGCGCCCCAGGGTCGAGCGACAGGTTGATTGCCAATCCGGGGACGGGCGCTGGCTCGGTGGCCGCCCCACCGGACAGGAAGACAACCGGCACGAGGTTCCCGGCGCGGCCGGACAGCACGGTCACACCGCGCACATTCACGGCCGCGGCCGGCTGCCCCCCCTCCAGCGGTGACAACTGGACATGCAGACCAAGCCGGACGCTGACCGGCTCGCCCGAGAGGTTGGTCAGGGCCAGCCGACCGGCCAGGGCATGTGATTCGGGCACCCAGGCTTCGGTCGTCAAGGCCAGCGACGGGAACGGCCGGCACTCGACCTTCAGGTAGTTGGGCAGGAAGCGGCGCACGCAGGGGGGCTCGACGAATCGCGCCGGATCGGTTTGCCGGCGGCCTGCGAGGCTTACGAATGGGAACAGGCGCATGCCCCGCGCCCGCCGTCCGTACGACGTCTGCAGCGCTATGGCGGCCGGATCGCCCCCGGACAGGTGGAGCTCCCAGATCTGGTCGTCGGCATAGTCGGGCGTGGCGAAGCGCACGTCGGCGGCGAGCGTCAGGACAAGCGGATCCTCGGCGGTCAGCGACCAGTCACGCATGGCCCGATTGTACGGAGGCGCGGGCAGGAGGTCAAAGGGCAATACGCGCCCCGACCCTCCACACGGGAGTGTGCAGAGGGAGAGCCACGTCGGACCGAGGGCAGTCGGCGGCCGACACGGTGGACCCCCCGCCGGCTCCAGGTTCCGGACGCCGTGCTAGAATGCCTCTCACCCTTCGCCAAGGAGCAGACCATGAGTGGGGACCCGATCGTGCGGCGCGGCCTGTACTTCGAGGAGTTCCAGGTTGGGCAGACCGTGACCACCCCCGCCCGGACGATCACCGAGGCGGACATCGTCGCCTTCGCCGGGCTGACCGGCGACTACAACTCGATCCACACCGATGCCGTCTTTTCCGCCTCAACGCCCTTCGGCCAACGCGTGGCGCACGGATTGTTGGTCGTCTCGATCGTCTCCGGCCTGGCGATGCGCACCGGCGTGATGGAGGGCACCGTCCTGGCCTTCCGCGAGATCGTCGAATGGAAGTTCAGCAAACCGGTCTTCATCGGCGATACCGTCCACGCCGTGCTGACGGTCGAAGAGACCAAGGCCCTGGCGCGCCTGGGCGGCGGCGCCATCACGTTGTCGCTTGACGTGCGCAACCATTCAGGCGAGACCTGCATGCGCGGCCGCTGGATCGCCTTGATGCAGAGCCGCCCGTGAGACGGCCCGGGCGCGGATGCTATAATCCGCGCGCCTCAGGCGAGCCTCGCCAACGCCGGCACGTCGCGGGAACCGTGAGACGGCCCGCAACGTCCTAGGAGCAGGTGAACGCCATCACCGGCCATGCCGCGCCCTGACGACCCACCCGCCCCTTCCGGGGACTCCGCCGGATCACAACCTGCGCCCAGCCAGGGTTGGACGCTGCCGCCCGAATCCCGCGCCACCCGCGCCTCGCTAGCCGACACCGGCGCCACCCCGCGCCCGCTCCCGCCTTACGATCGAGACGGCATGCCTCTGCCGCAGCGCGTCCCCGAGCGCGACCTTTCCGCGACGCGGGTCACTCCGGCAGCGTACGTCCCGCCGCCCGAGGCGACGCAGCGTCGCGCGTCCGGTGGACGCCGCGGCTGGGGCTCGGGCTGCAGCGGCTGCGCTGTGCGTATGCTCATTCTCGGCCTGTTCGCACTGCTGGCACTGCTCATCGCTGTCGCCTCCTTCGGACTGTACCAGTACTACAGCCTGGCCTCGAGCCTGCCGTCGGCGGACGACCTGAGTAGCCACGCCGCCCAGTTCGAGACTACGCGCATCCTCGATCGCGACGGCGACCTGCTGTACGAGATCCTCGACCCCAACGCCGGCCGTCGGACCTACGTCCCCATCGAGCGCATTTCGCCCTTCGTCCTCGCCGCCACGATCGCCACCGAGGACAAGCTGTACTATGAGCACCCGGGCTACGACCTGTGGGCCATCCTGCGTGCCGTCTGGCAGAACCTGCGCGGCCGCGAGGTGGTCTCCGGCGCCTCGACCATCACGCAGCAGGTTACCCGCAACCTGCTCTTCACCCCCGAGGAGCGCAACCGCATCACCGCGCTGCGCAAGATCCGCGAGGTGCTGCTGGCGGCCGAGATCACACGCACCTACTCCAAGGACGCCATCCTCGAGCTGTATCTCAACCAGAACAACTACGGCAACCTGGCCTACGGTGTCGAGGCCGCCGCCGAGACCTACTTTGACACCACAGCCGACAAGCTGACGCTCGCCCAGGCCTCCTTCCTTGCCGGGTTGGTGCAGGCCCCGGCGGTCTATGACGTGTACACGAACCGCGAGGTGACGCTGAACCGGCAGCGGCAGGTCCTTGGGCTGATGGTCGAAGCCAGCGCCGAGGCCGGCTGCCTGTACGTCGGCAACGCCAGCGTCCCGGTGTGCGCCACCCCGGAGGAGGCCGGCGCCGCCGCCGCCGAACTCGAGAACTTCACCTTCCACACGCCCGACGTGTTCATGCGCTATCCGCACTGGGTCAACTACGTTCGCACGCTGCTCGAGGCGATGTACGACCCGCAGACGATCTACCGCTCGGGCTTCACCGTGTACACGACGCTCGATCCGGCGCTGCAGGATGAGGCGGAACGTCTGGTGAAAGATCAGATCGTTTCGCTGGCGGAGTTCAGCGCGACCGATGGCGCGTTGGTCGCCATCCGTCCGGCAACGGGTGAGATCCTGGCCATGGTTGGCTCGGCCGACTTCTACGACGAAGAGCACGCCGGACAGGTCAACATGGCCATTCGGCCACGCCAGCCCGGCTCGTCGATCAAGCCGCTGACGTACACCGCCGCGTTCGAGAAAGGCTGGACTCCATCGACGCTGATCTGGGACGTCCCGTCTGAGTTCCCTCCGTCGGGCGATCCCAACGACCCGCGCGAGCCGTACAAGCCGGTCAACTACGATGAGCGCTTCCATGGCCCGGTTACGGTGCGGACGGCGCTGGCCAACTCGTACAACGTCCCGGCGGTCAAGACCCTCGACTTCGTCGGCATCTACGATCGGTCCGACACGCCGCAGAACGAGGGGTTGGTCGCCTTCGCCCAGCGGCTGGGCATCACCACGTTCACCCGGAGCGACTACGGCCTGGCGCTGACGCTGGGCGGCGGCGAGGTCACGCCGCTGGAGTTCACCTCCGCCTATTCCGCCTATGCCAACGGCGGGACACGCGTACCGCCCTTCGGCATCACCCGCATTGATGATTTCACCGGCAAGACGGTCTACGAGTACCGCGCCCCGGCCGGGCAGCCCGTGATCCGCCCCGAGCACGCGTACCTGATCAACTCGATCCTCTCCGATAACACCGCCCGGACTCCGGCCTTCGGCCCCAACTCCGTTCTCAACCTGCCGTTTCCGGCAGCGGTCAAGACCGGCACGACCAACGACTTCCGCGACAACTGGACCGTCGGTTGGAATCCTGACCTGGCCGTGGGCGTCTGGGTCGGCAACGCCGACTTCACCCCAATGGGCAAGACCTCCGGCGTCACCGGCGCGGCGCCGATCTGGAACGCCTTCATGCAGTTTGCCGTCCCGCGCCTGACCAACGGCCAGCCGACGGCCTTCACGCGACCAAGCGGGATCGTCGACAAGGCAATTTGTGCGCTGTCGGGCGCCGAGCCGTCCGAGTGGTGCCCGGACCAGCGTCTCGAGCAGTTCGCCCTGGATCAGCCGCCACTCCCGGCCGACAGGGACCTGTGGCGGCGCGCGTGGGTCGATAGTTTCTCGCTCGAACTCGCATCCGACGCCTGCCGAGAGTACGCCATCGAACGCGTCGGGCTGGCGGTCACCGACGCGTGGGCGCAGAAGTGGCTGAAGGACGATGCACAGGGCCAGACCTTTCTCGAGGACCGGCTGGGTATCGAGCAGGACGACCTGTTCTTCATCCCGACGAAGGTGTGCGACGCGAACACGCCGCACCCAGTCGTGGCGTTCACCGCGCCCGGCGAAGGATCGGTCATCACCAGCGTTCCGTTCTCCATCATCGGCCGGGCCTCGGCGGGGTCAGACTTCAAGGACTGGGTGCTCGAGTACGGCGTTGGCAGCCACCCCGACCACTGGCCCGACCTGGCGATCAGCTCGTCGGCCCTGCAGGACCCTGGCCGCCTGGTCGACTGGGATCTGGCCGGTGTGCCCAACGGGCCGATCACCCTCCGGCTGACGGTGCGCAATACCAACGGCGGAAAGGCCGGCGCGGAGCTGCACCTGGTCGTCAACCTGCCGACGCCCACGCCGACGTCGACTCCCACCCCAACGTCGACCCCCACGCTGACGCCGACCGACACGCCCACTCCGACCGAGACACCGACCCCGACGGAGACGCCGACGCCGTAAGCCCACCGGCGCGTCGCATGGGCGGCGCCAGCACCGCAGGTCAAAGCAGTGGGAGCTGTGGGTCGCTCTCGTGAATCGGGTCGAGCGCTAGCCGCTCTTCCAGGCTGCCGCTGGTCAGGGTGGTCTCGGCCGCCAGGCGGCGAATGTGACGGAACTTGACCACTCGAAGGCCGGCCTGGAGCCAGGCGCGCAGGCGCGGGTCGCGGCGTGCCTTCTCGGCTACCAGAGGCCCTCGCCCGCCGGGCAGGACGTGGATCACCTCGCCGGCGTCGTGCAGCGCCTCACCGAACGCGGCGTGGGTGCGAACGCGGAAGGTATAGCGATCCATCCCGAAGGCATCGCGCCAAACAATGTCCTGCGGCTGGGCGACGGTGTAGCCCAGACGCTGCCCAAGGTCGTGTAGCAGGCGCGTGATCTCGTCTTGATCGCGGGCACGCGTGTCGGGATCATCCTCCGGTCGGAGCCTCCAGCTGCCCGGTGGTTCGTCTTCCACCGCGTACGATCGCAAGCAAGCCTGGATCAATCGGCGCTCCGGCGTGAGCAGCCCGGGCAGCCGGCGGCAGGTCTCGGTATCGACCGCCTCCTCCGTCACCGTCTCCGCCAAACGCAGCTGATCGACGACCAAACGCTCAACCCGGTCAGCCAGCGGCTCGCCGGCGGTGGCGGGATCGGCCAACCAGTACAGCCCTATCTCCGCCTCCGATCCGGCGCCGAAGTGGACGAAGGTTCGCTTGTCCGCCAGCGATTTCTCGAAGCGTTCGTTGAGCAACGTCAGCGCGCGCGCTTCCTCGGCCTGCAGCAGTGGCGCCAGCACGCGCTCGCTGGCCAGGTTGCCCCAGGCGGCAGCATGCAGGCTGGCATACGGAGAAGGCTCACCGCGCGCCTCGATCACCTGGCGCGCCGGCAGGGTCATGTGCGGCGTGAGGGATGCGGCGTCGACGGCGGTATCCGGCCGGGGGCGGCGCACCCAGCTCAACACGGCCTGCCCATCCTCGGCGCGCATCGCCTGGCCGGTCATCTCGAAGCCAGCGGCATCGAGACCGAGGGCGGCAGCAGCCACGAAACCGGGTTCGGCCTCCGGCAACAGCGCCAGCATCCTGGCATCGTCCGCCAGCGCCGGCGCCAGCGCTGCCAGCGCTGTGCGCAGGGCTGCGGCGTGCCACGCCCAGTCATAGCGCCGGCGATGCAGCGCCACGCGGATCGGAGCCGCCGCTTCGCGCCCCCACAACCATGCCGCCCACAACGCCGACAGCGTCCAGTAGGCCTGGTTGGGGCGCGGCAAGACGGTGACGATCCGCCGCACCTGGCCGCGTGGCAGCGTAGTGGCCAGGTCGCGCGACGGGCCGGCGAACAGCGCCAGGGTCCCTGCCACGGGTTCGCCGGCACGAGGCCACGGATGCACAGGAACGCCCGGCAGATCGAAGGTCCACTCGTCGACCGCCGCTTCCAGCGCGCGCCAGACATTGACCTCGACGAAGTGCGGCGAGGCCGTCAGCTGCCGTGGGCGTGTGCGTCCTTCGGGAAAGCCCCACAGCGCATTGGTGGCATCAAAGGCCGAGAGCAGCAGCGCTTCGGCGCCTCGCCGAATTGGGGGCTCGAGGTCGAGTGCCGCCAGCTTGCTGACCAGCGTGATCAGCGCGAATACCGCCCGTCCCGGGTAGACCGCCAGCGCGGCTTCGGCGTGCTCGCGATCCGGGTCGCCTGCCGGCGCGATCTGCTCAAGGGCCAGAGCCTGCTGCAGCCCGCGCCGCGCGTAGCTGGCGGCCAGCTCGCGATCGGCGGCGGAGGTCGATTCGTCGCCGCCGTGGCCGCACTGCGGGCAGGTGTACGTCCGCACCACCGGGATCCCAGCCTCACGGTCCCATACGAATCGGTCGGCTGGTACCTGCGTCTTGCAGCGCGAGCACGCCGTCTGGTACAGATCGAGGATGAAACGCTCCAGGCGCGTGTTGTCCTTGGCTGCCGTCCCAAGCCGGGCGAGCGCCGTGCGCAGGTCGGCGGGCGGGATCGGCTGGGCCGCGCCTTCGAGGACGAAGCGCGTCACCGGGTTGTTGCAGGCGGTCAGGACCCGGACGCCGCAGGCCGCCAGCTCGATCGCCAGCCGCGGGCTCGCACCGAAGGGGTCAAGCACCCACGTGCCTTCGGGCTCGCACAGCCGCAAGGCGCGCGCAGCGACCCCGCTTTCGAGCGGCGGGAGGAAGCGTGCCAGTGGGCCGGACCGCGACGGCGGCCACCCTGTCGGAAAGGCCAGATCGTCCATGCTCACCTTGCCGGCCGTAAAGCCGGCAGTTCCATTCTGCATCAGGATGCGGCGCTATCCAAGTGCGGCCGCCGGCCCCGCCACGCCTCCACCCGATTATGAAGCCAGGCGGTCCGTTCCCTTGGCACGGTCGGCGCCGGTCGTCGGGGGCCCGGCGTGGCGCCCGTCCACAGCTCGCCCCCGCGCGACGCTGTCTTCATTGCGCTTTCGACGGCCGGATTTGTCCGTGGCGGGGCGTCGTTCGGCCTCGCCGATCCTGGCGCCTCCCATCGGTCAGTTCGCCCTCGGTGCAGGGAGGTTCGGCGCCTCGCTGGTCTACTTCCTCGCCGGGCGGGGAGTCGTCGCCAGGTAGCCACAGCCAATCCACGTAGGGACACGGCATGCCGTGGAACAGCGTACGCAATACGACATGTCGAGTTTGCCCTCGAATTGGCCCTGGACTAGACTCTAGTTGGCAGGAGCATCCTCCGGCAAGCTCATCGCCCCTGCCGTCGAATCGTCCTCCCAGGGGCGCCAAGGCGGCTGCCGCCCTCCGCGAATCCCCCCTCAGGAGACGATGCATATAGACTAGTTGAGCGCCGCAGTCCGAGGCCATTAGGCCTGATCCTACACGCAAGGCTTCGTCCAGAAGGAGGAATCACAAGATGAAGGGGCAGACTTCCAAGGCACTCAGGATCACCCTGCTGGTCTACGCTGTTTGGTGGGCCGTATATGGCATGCTCCATGTGGTCAGCCCTGAGTTGATGCAGGCGAAGGATCCGGCCATCGAGCGGGTCCTCGGAGCGGCGTTCCTGGCCTTCGCGTTTGGTGCTGGATTGGCGTACTGGAAGAAGGCCTGGGACCGAGTCAAGCTCGTGGTTCTCGTACAGATCGCCTGGATGATCCTGTACACCATCACCATGGCCTGGGGCATCTTGGCGGGAGGGATAACCGCTGCCGCCTGGGCGCCCACGATTCTAGGAGCGGCTTTCGCCATCCTGCTGGCGGTCCTCTACACTCGCGAGAAGTGACTCGGCGGATAGGTAACCGAGCCATCATGCAGGCGCATGGGTGGCAAGGGGAGACTGGAGGTCACTGCACCACGCATTGACAGAGTCCGCAGCAGGACCCCAATAGACCTGGCACGAGCTCGGCCCAACGGAGTGGCCCTTTCCGGCGGCGCTGACATCGATGCCTCAGAGCGCCAGCATCTAGCGCTGTCGACCATCGGCGATGCTGGTGGGATCGTCCACGCAGGCATTCCATTGGCCCTCGCACCTGTCCCAGTCTGCAGAGCTGTGCCCTGAGGGCATCCCGCACGGATCAAGAGGCGGATCGGGCCCACGAGGGAATGCCACCCACCCGCTCCGGCGCCGATCCGCACGTTGTGCCCCTACTCCCTCCGCGCACTCCTCTCGCCCCTTCGTCTCCTGATCCAATCGCCTGCCCAGCGCAGCCCCTGCCCCACCTCCGGCACCTTGATGCCGCGACGCAAGCCGCTTACACTGGAACCAAACGGCGGAGTCACCATGAGCCTGCGTTGCCTGCTGACAGCTGCACTGGTTGCCGGAACGATGACTGGCTGCCTCCCGGCCGCTGCCCCTACGCCGGTCAGTCCGTCGACACCGACTGCTGGCGAAGCGGGCGTGACCCCGCCAGCGCCGTCGCCCACACCGGTTTCGACCGCGGTGCCCACCCGGTCGGCTCCCGCCGAATGCCCCGTCCCATCCGGCACCCCGATTCCCCCAGATCTTGCGGACCCGGCCAGCACCGCACAGGCCATCCTCGGCTTCCTCAACGGCGGAGGCTCCCCATCCGCGCTGCCGGACCTGCTGCGGGTCGCCTTGCGCGCCGCCGGCCCGGAGGACCCCGCCGTCTTGATCGACCTGAACGGTGATGCCTGGCTCGACGTGGCCGTCGCCACCTCTGACCTGGTCAACCCGCAGGGCTCCCGCCGCGCCCCATCCGCCCTCCTGCGCGCGGCCACGTTGCAGGCTGGACGACGCGGGTCCATCTTTGTCTTCTACTGCCAGGACGAGGGCTACATCCTCGGCGAGCCTACGCTCTCCGACCCCGATCGCGTGCCGGTCCTCCACGGTGTGGCGGACCTGACCGGCGATCAGGTTGACGACCTGCTCGTCGGCTGGCGGACCTGCGGCGCGCATTCTTGCTTCGAGGACTTCAGCGCACTTTCCGCGGCGGGCACACAGATTCAAGTCCACCGCCTCGAGCCGAGCGCCGATCTGCCCTACCCAGAGGTCGACCTGCCAGCAACCGGGCGCGTGTCGATCATCGGCACGGGCATCGCCTCGGTGGGCGCTGGCCCGTTCCGCCGGCTGACGCGTACATGGGCCTGGGATGCCCCATTGCAGTCCTTGGTCCTGGCCTCCGAGGTACTCGAGCCGCCCCGCTACCGCATTCACGTCCTGTTGGATGCCGAGACCGCTTCTCGCCGCGGCGAGTGGACGACGGCGCTCGACCTGTATCACCGCGTCGTCCTCGATGACGCGCTGCTGGACTGGGTGGACCCGGTCGCCGAACGCGCGCACCTCACGGGCTACAGCATGTTCCGGGTTGTGGTGACCTACGTGCAGATGGGCGATCAGGGCGACGCGCAGGTGGCCTACGGGATCCTGCAGAACCAGTATTTCGCCGGGTCGGTGGGCCGCGCGTATGCTGATCTCGCTCAAGCCTTCTGGGAAACCTTCAGCGCCAACGGGGACCTCGCCCGGAGCTGCCTGGCCGCGCGTGCCTTCGCCGCAGCACACACGACCGAGGTGCTCGACCCGTTGTACTTCGGCTACGCCAACCCGGCCTACACGCCGGAGGACGTCTGCCCGGCTGCAGGGTAGAACGTCGGAACCTCCGCAAGACGCCACGCGGCGACATGAAGACACGCACCCCCGATTTGCTCAGGACTGCATCCGGCTCCAGGCGCCGCCATCTGCCAGTCGTCTCGATCGGCCCGATGTACCGAGCGGCCGGAGCCTAGAGGGAGCGTTGTCCGCCCTATCGTCCGCCGTCGGAATGGCATGCACCGCGGGCCGAAGTGGTCACGCGTGGACAGACCTTGGGGCCTGAGGGCTACGGGGTTCCGAATCCCGGGGAGCCGAGCACACGGGTGAGATCGGCGTAGCTGTCCATCCACGCCATGCGGCGCAGGAAGTCCGAGGTTGAGCTGCTTTGAGCGCGCAATGCCCGAACGGCCGCGCCCACCGGGTCCTCGCCGGCCGCTCCTCCCGGTTCGTCCGCATAGGCTCCGTAGAACGCGAAGTACGCCTGATTGAGCTTGCGCAGGAAGTGGTAGCCCTGATCGTAGAATACCTGGCGGCGCGTCTCCATGTAGGCTTCGGCTTCCTCGACCTTGTCGGCCTCCAGCAGCGCATCGACCTCGATACGCGTGGCGTGCATCTCGGCCCGGAAGTCGAAGACGGCGGGCTCGGGCGGCACCAGGGCCGGCGAGTCGGCGGCCAGTGGCGCGGGAGCCGCCGGAGGCGGTGCCAGCTCTGGGTAAGACCGCCGCAGCACCTGCTGGCCGATTTCCGTCCCGAGCAGGGAGGCGGTCGTCTCGTTCATCGTCCGCAATTCCGGCGTCGTCTCGTAGTTGAGGCCCAGCGGGCGCAGGGACAGGTAGTTGTGCACCCACTCGTGGACAACCGTCTCAAGCACCCAGTCGAGCGCCGTCGTCTCCTGGACCATCGTGGGATAGGTGCCAATGCCCCCGACCGGAACGACCAGCGCGGAGACGTCAACCGCCCGCTCGACGCGTGACTCGAGCGCCACGTGCTCTTCGAGCGGTAGCCCCGGTTCAAGCTGAATATTGGCGTCCTGACGGATCACCGACCGCGGCGAGACGATCAGCGCATCCGGCAGACGCGAGAAATGGAAGGACACCGGCGGGAGGATCTCGCCCCCTACGCCCAGCCCAAGGTCCGCCAGAACGACGGCCACCTGTTCCTGCAGCACGGCCTCGGCGGCGGGTTGGAGACGGCGCAAAGACTCACGCGTCGCGGTCAGATCGGAGGCTACCGGGATACTCGCTGACGCGGGGTCGGTCAGAGCCGGGTCGGCGTAGATCTCGGCCAGGTTGGCCTGCAGCTCCTCCGCCGACTGGATCAGCCGCAGGTATTCGAGCACCACCTCGCGGCCCTGGGCCGGATCCAGGTACCCGGTGTCGCCCAGGCTGGCCTGGCCGATCTTGACCGCGGCGGCGTCCACCGTCCACGTCAGGAAGTCGAATTCGTCAGCCCGCGTGAAGCGGCGCACCTGCTCCAGTGGATCCTGCAGCCGCACGCTGCTGTACGTGAGCAGGATCGACAGGGTGAGGGTCCACAACAGCAGGCGGAGTCCCACCCCAAGCCTTCGACGGAGATCGACGGCGAACATGGCGGCATCTTACCAGCCACTGGAGCTCCTCGCCAACCCGGACGCGGGAGGCGTGTGCTATACTTCGTTCTCCCCGGCGTCCGCCGGGGCGTGAGCCTCCGGGCAAAGTCACCCTGACCGCATGAATTTCCTTGTCACCGGCGCTGCTGGTTTCCTTGGCTCCGCCCTGGCCAACCGCCTGGCCCGGGAGGGCCATCAGGTGCGCGGGCTGGACGACCTGTCGGCCGGCGATCCTTCGCGCCTCGACCCCGGCGTGCTGTTCACCCGGGGCGACGTCGTCGACCGCCCGAAACTGTGGACACTGCTGCAGGATGTCGACTGCATTTACCACCTGGCGGCGCGCGTCTCCGTCCCGGAGTCGGTGCTGTACCCGCGCGAATACAACGCCGTCAATGTCGGCGGGACGGTCAGCGTGATGGAAGCCATGCGCGACGTCGGCGTGAAGCGCGTCGTCTTGACCTCGTCCGGGGCGGTGTACGGCGACCAGCAGCAGCAGCCGCTCTCCGAGCCAATGGCGCCCGACCCCCGGTCCCCGTACGCCGTGTCCAAGCTGGCGGCCGAGTACTACGTGCGCACCATCGGCGCCCTGTGGGGGATCGAGACCGTAGCGCTGCGGGTGTTCAACGCGTACGGTCCGGGGCAGCCGCTCCCGGCGGCGCACCCGCCGGTCGTGCCGCACTTCCTGCGCCAGGCATCCCGGGGTGGAACGATTGTCATCCACGCGCGCGGCGAGCAGACGCGGGACTTCGTCTACATCGACGACGTCGTAGAGGCGCTCGTGGCCGCCGCCACCGCCCCAACCGTCGACCGGCGGGTGATCAACATCGGCTGCGGCGTCGAGACCAGCGTGCTCGCGCTGGCCCAGATGGTGCTCGAGGTGATGGGCGGCGGCGCCGAGTGGATCTACAAGGATGACCAGGACGCCGGGTCCTCGCGCATGTGTGCCGACCTGACGTTGGCGCGCGCCAAGCTCGGCTACCAGCCGCGGGTCACGTTGCAGGATGGACTGCAGCGCATGCTGGCCCGCGATCTGCGCTTCCAGCGCACGCAGCCGACGACCGCCTGACAGCCCTTCGGGCAGTCCCCGGCCGGATCAGCCACTCGCCTGCGTCTACCTCAGCTCTTGCCGGCCTAGCCTCCCCCTTGAGTTTCACCTTCGGAGGTCACGCGTCGGAACCAGTCTGAAGCCTACATTCCGGAATCACCTGGTCGCAGGATTCTCCTCGTCATCCATCCAGTATGCAGGATTCGCCTCGATGTAGTCGCGGATCCGAATGTGGTCTTCGTCCTCCCGTACGACGTGTTCATAGAATCCGCGTTGCCACACAGGTGCGCCGCGCCTGCCTCGTTCGAGGGCGATCCGCCGCGCCGAGAAGGTCCTGAAGGCACGGACGATCTCCGAGAGGGCATGCCTCTTTGTGGGAGCCGCCGGTAGCACACCGAGATGTTCACGGCCAGGCCCATAGTCCTGGGTAGGGGCGGGGTTGAAACCCGCCCCTACGGCGTGTTCAAGGAGAATGATCGCATGCACATGGTTGGGCATTACCACGAACATGTCGAGGCGGGCGCTCGGGTAGTGGTGCGGGATTTGAGCCAGTGTTTCCTGGGCGATCTTGCCCAAAGGAGTCATATGTACGACTCCATCAATGACCTCGCCCAACAGACAGATCCTGTGCTGCGTGCACACGGTGACGAAGTACGTCCCTGCCTGGGCATAATCGAAACCGCGCAAGCGGATCGATCTCCACCTGCGCGGTGCGGTGCCATCGACGGCCGCGATCTCCCCCTGCAGCACCCGTCATGCGCAGAGGCGACGCACGCATCGCCCCTGCGCTCGCAACCTACTGGACCGTGAACTCCAGTGTCTTGACCAGTTCCTCGCCCAGGTAGATGTCCACCCTGTAGCTGCCGGTCGGCCACAGGCTATCATAGCTCAGGGTGAAGTGAACATGCCCGCTACCGGCAGTCAATTCGCTCTCTTCGAGAACCAATCCGGGCTCCGTGTCGGCCACTTCGACGGCGGTCCACACCGCCTTGATCGCGGTGTCATCCGGGGCATTCTTCAGGTCGGCTTGGGCATAGAACACGGCATCCTGCGCATAGGACGTAACGCGTGACTCGCCGGCCTCGTCGGCCGACATCCAGGCATCGGCGACGTTGGCGGTGCTGACACTACCTCCACACGCCAGCACGCCCAGGACCAGCGCCAAGAGACCAACCCACACACTAACCGTTCGAGCTTTCATACGTTCAACCTCCTCCATGAGTTCAAGGGTGATGCATTTTACCCCAAGGACGACGCGTGCCCGCGTCTCAGCGCAGGACTTGCAGGAGATTGGAGTAATCGTCCGTCCACAGGCGCAGATTGGCCGGAAGGACGGGGCGCATGGCCTGGCGCGCGGTGATGCCCGGGATCTGCAGCGTGTCGGCGTTCCGGGCCAGGAGCAGCCAGATCGAGTCGTAGCTCTGGATGCCATCCCCGCGGTCCTCGATCAGCACCGTCTGCAGATCCAGCGTCTCCGCCAGGCGGTAGACCTGCAGGCCAAGATCGAAGTAGCGGTTCGAGACATTGACCGCCAGGATGCCGTCCGGGGCCAGATGCTGAAGGTAGACGTCGAAAGCTTCCTTGGTCAGCAAGTGCAGGGGCACGGCGTCGCCGTTGAAGGCGTCCAGCACCAGCAGGTCGAAAGCCTGGCTACCCTGGTCTTTCCATTCCCGTTCTAGCGACAGGCGCGCGTCGCCAGCGACGATGGTCGTCTGTGCAGGGGAGTCCCGCAGGAAGGAGAAGTAGCCGCCCTCTCCCTCCGCAATCTCGATCATGTCCGGGTTGATTTCGTAGAAACGGAACGCGTCTCCCGGCTGCGCGTAGGTGGCGATGACGCCGACGCCCAGCCCGAGGCCTCCGATCCGCAGGTTGGCCGGACGGGCCGGATGGTTGAGGAGTGCCAGACCGACGCCGCTGGTCTCCGAGTAGTAGGTGGTCGGCAGTCTGTGCCGCTCCGCCGATTCGAATTGGAAGCCGTGCACCGTCCGGCCATGGGTCAGCTGGTAGGCGCGCAGGTCCGGCCGCTCGGTGTTGATCTCCCACACCCGCAGTACGCCAAAGAACCCGCGCCGGGCCAGAATGGTGTTCGAGGCGAAGGCCTGCATGACGGCGATCATCAATCCGCTGAGGAACAGCAGGCTGACGGCGGACACCACGACGACCGGCCGAAGTCGCCGGACCTCTCGCGGGGCCTGGGCTGCCGCCTTGCGCCTGCGTCGGCGTGGACTCGATGTCCCTTGCCGGTGGAGCACGATCGTGGCCAGGATCCCGCAGGCCACGACAGCCCACTGCAGTTCCCAGAAGCCGGTGGTAAACAGGAACGGGGCGATCAGATTCACGAAGATGCCGCCCAGCGCCCCGCCGGCGGCGACCATCAGATAGAAGGAGGGCAGGAAGCGAGTGGAAGGCCGCAGGGCATACAGTTCACTGTGGCAGATCATCGAGCACAGGAACAGGAGCAGAGCGTAGATCACCATCTGGGTGGCGATGCTGAAGGGCGGGTATTTCGCCAGCATCCACACGCTGACAAAGGCCATGACGAAGTAGGCGATCAGGTAGGCCCGGCGTGAATACGGCCGCCCGCCCGAGAAGGCCAGAATGAAAGTCAGCAGGTAGATGGCCAGCGGCACGACCCACAGGAAGGGAATGGCGGCCACCTCCTGCGTGATCTGGTTGGTGACCGAGATCAGGAGTGTTGAAGCGCAGGCGGCCAGGCCGAGCCAGAGCAGGTGCACGCCTGCCGAAGGGCGCTCCTCCGCAACCGTCGGCGCGGTTCGCACTGCCTCCGCCGGGCCCGCCGAACCAAGCCGCGCCATACGGAGCGCAAGGACCGCGGCGCCGATGGCGAAGGCGACGTAGGCTCCCGACCACACATACACCTGGGCGCGGAGGGTCAATCCGGGCTCAAACAGGATCGGGTAGGTGAGCAGCGCCACCAGCGACCCGGCATTCGACAGCGCGTACAGACGGTACGGCGTCCTGCCGCCGGGCTCGCGGCTGAGCCAGCCCTGCATCAACGTGCTGTTCGAGGCCAGCATGAAGTACGGCACGCCGACGGCGACGGCCAGGACCTTCAAGATCCCCAGCAGCGGCAGCGAATTGTCCTGCGGGCGCCAGCTCGCATCCGGCGTCAGCGGCGAGGGCCAGGCGAGCGCGGTGACGATCAGCAAGCCCACCGACAGGCCGAGGCAGACCAGGTGGACGACCGCCTGCGGACGCGAGCGCAGCCGGCCCAGCAACCAGTAGGCATAGGCATACCCGCCGGTCAGGACCGACTGGAAGAACAGCAACACCGTCGACCACACGGCCGACGTCCCGCCAAACCAGGGCAGGATGACCTTGCCGATCATCGGCTGGATCTGGAACAACAGGAAGGCCGACAGAATGACGCTCAACGCGTAGGCTGTCATCATGATGATTCGTCCTGGCGCCAGAGTGAGAGAGGCACCTCAAGTATGTCCCAAGGGTGACGGACGGGCAATCGCCTCGGGCCATTCCACAACTTCGATCCGGAGGGAGGCGGCGGCACGTCTAATCAGGGTTCGCGGGGGAAACGCTCCGCGCCTGCCGGATCGCATCTGCATGAACAAGACCCGCGCGGGCCAGCACGGCGCAGGGGAGTTGTCCCGTGGAGTGGAGGAAAGTGGTGTGTCCAGAGCGCAGGCAAGCTCCGTCCCGTCGTTCCCGCGCCTCAGCATCGAGCCGCAGGGGAGGCTAGGAGCGGGGAAGGAGCACCCTCCCAGGGTGGCCGTACCGGCGCAGGGTTGCCGGTCACCATCTTCCCCGTTCGAGCCGCGCCTCGGGACGCTTCAGCTCTTCTTCCCGGGCGGCGACGATGCGCACAGCGCAGGCCTTGTACTCCGGGATCTTCGCCTGCGGATCGAGGGCGTCGATGGTCAGCAGGTTGGCTGCCGCCTCGGCGAAGTGGAAGGCGATGAACACCACACTCATCGTCGACTTCTGCGTCACGCGGGCGCGCAGGACGACCGAACCGCGCCGTGAGGAGACGCGCACCGGCTGCCCATCCTCCAGCTTGAGTCGCGCCGCGTCCGCTGGATGGACCTCCACAACGGCTTCGGGGTACAGGTCATCCAGCTTGGAGTTGCGGGTAAGCGATCCACCGTGCCAGTGCTCGAGCACGCGACCGGTGGTCAGGATCAGCGGGTAGTCCTCATCCGGCATCTCGACCGTGGGCCGGTACTCCAGTGGGTGAAACCTCGCCCGCCCACTCGGGAAGGACTCGGCGAACAGGAAGGGCGTACCCGGATGGCTCACGTCCCACACGGGGGTCTGCAGGCCCTCGCCCTCCAGCCGGGAGTAACGCACGCCGGCGTACTCGGGAACCAGCCTCCCCATCTCCTCCAGCACCTCGGACGGGCTTGTGTACGTCCAGCCGGCGGTCGGCGACTCAAGGCGGCGCTCGATGCGCTGCGCCAGGTCGCAGACGATCTCCCAGTCCGGGCGCGATTGACCGCGCGGCGGCAGCGCCTGCCGGACGCGCTGCACCCGACGGTCCGTGTTGGTGAACGTCCCGTCCTTCTCGGCCCAAGAAGCCGCCGGCAGGAACACGTCGGTGTAGGCACCCGATTCGTTGAGGAACAGATCCTGCGCCACGAGGAACTCGAGCTGCTCCATCTGCTGGCGGGTATGGTTGAGGTTGGGCTCGGACATCATCGGATTCTCGCCCATGATGTACAGGGCGCGCACGCCCCCCGGACCGACGGACGACAGGATCTCGGTCGTCGTCAATCCGGGGGAATGGTTCAGCCCGCCGGGTTCAATGTTCCACGCCGCCTCGAACTTGCGCGCCGCGGCTTCATCGTCGACGCGCTGGTAGCCCGGGCAGTGCCACGGCATCGCGCCCGAATCGGACGCCCCCTGCACGTTGTTCTGCCCGCGCAGTGGATTCAGCCCGGTCCCGCGCCGTCCGATGTGCCCGGTCGGCAGCGCCAGGTGGATCAAGCTCATGGCGTTGTCCGTGCCGTGGGAGTGCTCCGGGATGCCGAGCGCCCAGTAGATGGCTGCGTTCCTGGCGCCGGCGTACATCCGGGCGGCCTCCAGGATCGTCGTGCCGGGTTCCTCCTGAACGGCCGTCTATTGTCAGGTCAATGCGCTCAGCCGTGGGCCACCCGCGTCTCCGGAGTGATGCTTGGGGCCCTCATCTGCGTCCTAGTTCCTGCATCGCCCGACATGTCGCTTAGCTCGTCACCGGCTTGAAGCCGCCTGGCCAGCGCCGTCGCGCGAATTGAATGGCGGAACCGGCGGTCACGCCGAGCCCGCAGATCGAGGTCTCGGTCATGGTGAAGGCGACGTCGTCGAGGACCTCCAGGTCATCAGGGCGCAGGCGTCCTTCGGCCAGCCGGCCGATGATCTCCAGTTGCCGCGTCGTGCCGAGTGGCCAGGGAAGCACTTGCCGAAGGACTCGTGCGCGAAGAAGCGCGCCAGGTGCCAGCACGTCCGGCGCAGGTCACGCGACTGGTTCATGACCATGATGACGTCCGAACCCAGAGGCAGTCCGGCCTGGCGGAGACTGCCGTAGGTGAGCGGCAGGTCGAGCGCCTCCGGCCTGGCGAACGCTCCGGGGGCTCCCCCGAGCAGAATCGCCTGAAGTTCCCCGGTCACACCGCCAGCCAGACGCAGTAGTTCGCCGAGGGTCATCCCGAATGGGATCTCGTACGTGCCCGGTTTGGCACTATCGCCGGACAGGCAGAACAGCCAGGCGCCTGGTGAGTCCGCCGTTCCGACCGACCGAGAGGCTTCGATGCCAATCCCTAGGATCCACGAGGCCATACACAGCGTCTTGACACTGTGGATCGCCGTCGGCATCCCGAACAGGCCGTCGGCAACCGACACGCCCGCCCGAGACCGCTCGGCCGAACTCCACATGCCCTGGTCGCGTGAAGCGTGGGGCCTAATCAGCCGGATGGCGCCGTCTGGGCAGCAATGTCAGCAAGGCCGGTCATCGCTGCTGGCCACGGAGGCCATCCTACGCTCCGAGAGGGGGCGTACCTTGCCGCGCCAAAGCGTCCGACCGCCGCGTTGCCTCCGGCGATCGAGATAGACTTCCAGCCGGGTGCCGTCTGGGTCGTCGAAGTAGAGCGCCCAACTGATTCCGTTGTCGGCAGGATTGACTTCAATCCCTCCGGCGCGCAGACATCGATAGACGCGCAGGAACTCGCGCAGTGACCGCACTTCAAAAGCCAAATGGTCAACGGTGCCGGGGCCGGGCGCGACGCCGGTGGAACGCCGCGCGCCCGCCTGCAGCGCCACCTGGTGGTGAGCCGCGTTGCAGGCAAGGAAGGCGAACGCGCCACCTACCCGCTCGGTGACCCGCAGACCGAGGAAGCGCGAATAGAATTCGATCGATCGCTCAAGATCGCGGACGCGCACCCGGGCATGCGCCAGGAGCACGCCTCGAGGGCGTAGTGCCCGCTGCGCGGCCTCCGTCGCGGGCTTCCCGTACGATACGCTCTTCCGCCGCGACCTAGTGGACATCGGCTCTCTCCCGGGCGGCGCTCACACGAATTGCACCGCCAGTCGCGTTATGCGCGCTGCGCCTCGCGCGATTTGCGTTGTTCGTTCAGAACGTCGACCACTACCGCCAAGATGAGGATGGCGCCGGTGACCAGGTTTTGCCAGTAGACATCGACCCCCAGCAAATTGAGCGAGTTCGCAAGCACGCCCATGAACAGGGCACCTAGGAACGCCCCGAAAACTGTGCCCTCGCCTCCATTGAGGCTGGCCCCGCCGATAATAACCGCGGTGATCACACGCAATTCCACCCCGCTGCCGATCGTCACCGAAGCCGAGCCAAAGCGCGCCGTAATCATCAGGCCCGCCACGCCAGCCAGGAGTGCGACCAGACAGTAGTTGAATATCTTGACAAGGCCTACGTTGATTCCTGAAAGGCGGGCGGCTCTCTCATTCCCGCCGACGTAGTACGACTGGCGAAAGAATCGCGAGTTGCGAACCAGGAGTTCTCCGACGAAGACGAGGGCCAGCATGATATAGATCGGGTATTGCACGCCGAACATACGGCCCTGCCCGATTACCGTAAACGCGCTCGAGAGATTGAGAACCGCCCTCCCGCGGGCCAGGACGAGGAGCAAACCGCGGAGGGCCATGGCCATGCCTAGCGTGGTGATGAAGGGATTGATCTTGAGTCGGGCAACGAGCAAACCGTTCACCAACCCCACCCCAAGGGCGGCGCCCAGCCCAACCGCCATCGCCAGAGGCGCCGGCGCGCCCGCGTTGAGCGTCAGTCCAGTCACAACCCCGGCGAAGGCCAGAGTCGAGCCCACCGAGAGATCCAACCCCCCCGAAATGAGGAGCAGGGCCATGCCCACCGCGATCGTGGCTTCCATCGAAAGTGCGATGAGAATGGCCTCGATGTTCGCCGTGCTGAGGAAGACGGGCGAGACGAGGCTCATGACCGTGCCCGCCACGACAAGCACGAGGAACAAGGCGGCCTCGCGCTGTGCCAGCAGGTTGAGGATGCGGTCTCGGGTCAACACGCGGCCGCCAGGGCGAGAGGTCATGTGCACCTTCCCTTCACCACTTCCGCTGTCTCCGCCGTCATTCGCCGCTGTGTGTATCCCCGATGCGGCGAGGCGACGTCCGAGCCCCAGCCGACGCAATCTGGCCGTCGGCGAATCCAGGTAGCTCCCGCTACAGCGCCTTGGCCCGGGCCACCGCGCTCCTCTCGGAACCCGCGGCCCCATTGATGTCCGCTGCGTGCGCCAGTATGTCTGCCTCGTTGAATCGTTCGCGAGTCACTTCCCATGCCACCCGGCCATCATGAATGACCACGATTCGATCGCACATGCCGATGAGCTCGGGCATATCGGATGAAACGATAATGATGCCCGACCCGCCGGCTGCGAATTCACGCAGCTTGCGATAGATGTCGGCACGTGCCCCGACATCCACGCCGCGCGTCGGCTCATCACAGATGATGACTTCCGGTTGAATGCCCATCCACATCGCAAGCAGCAGTTTCTGCTGGTTACCTCCCGAGAGGTTGAGCACCTTTTGGGACGTGGAGGGGGTAGCGATGGCGAATTCTCGTATCTTCTCGCGCGCGTGGCGCGCCATCCGGTCCCGGTGGATGAACCCCAAGCGATTGGTGAACCGGCGCAGGGCCGGCGCCACCAGGTTGTCGTCCACCGCCATGGTCAGAAACAAACCTAACGCTTTGCGGTCTTCGGTCAAATAGGCAATCCGACGACGAATTGCATCCTGCGGCTGCGCGATCACGACCTGCTGCCCCTCGAGCAGCAACGTTCCGGCATCGATTGGATCTGCGCCGAAGATTGAGCGCGCGATGTCCGTGCGATGTGCTCCCACCAATCCGGCGAGACCCAGGATTTCCCCGCGGTGAAGCTGCAGGTTAACATCGTGAAAGACGCCCTTTCGCGAAAGCCCCTGCACAGTGAAGAGAGACTTGCCGCGGGCCTGCGTGCCCACCTCTCCATACATGTTGGTGATCTGCCGACCCACCATCATCGCCACAAGGTCGTTCTCCGAAACCTCGCCGACCATGCGGGTGCCGATGAACTTACCGTCGCGCAAGACCAGCACCCGGCTGGCGATCTGGAATACCTCGAACAGCTTGTGAGTAATATAGATGAATGACATGCCCTGGTCTTGCAGCTTGCGAATGCTAGAGAACAGGCTGGCCGTCTCGGCTTCGGTCAGGGAAGACGTGGGCTCATCAAGAATAAGGACTTTCGGGCGAGTGGAGATCGCCTTGAGGATTTCGAGAATCTGCTGCTGGCCCATCGGCAGGCGCTTCACCGGCAGGCGCGGGTCGATGCGCAGGTCGAAACCCCTCAAGAAGGACTCGGCCTGCTGGTAGAGATCCCCCCAGCGGATATTGTTGAGGTGGCCCACCGGCTGGCGGTTGGCAAAGATGTTTTCCGCCACCGATAGGCTGCCCACCATCGAGAGCTCTTGAAAGACCATGCTGATCCCGGCGCGGATGGCATCCTCCGGCGAGGCAAAGGCGACGGGCTGTCCCTCCAGCAGGATGCGACCCGAATCCGGACGCAATGCGCCGCCCAGGATCTGCATGAGCGTACTCTTCCCGGCACCATTCTCGCCCACTAGGGCGAGAATCTCCCCGCGTTCAAGGCCGAACGACACCCGGTCCACCGCCAGAACGCCGGGAAAGGCTTTGCTGATTTCGTCGGCACGCAGGACTTCAACCATGGTCGCCTCAAGCGATCAGGGGCGAGGCTGCCCTCGCCCCTGATCGGCGATTGCCCGCCAGATGCCGCTATTTCGCGTAAAGCGCGTTGGCGTCCAGGTAGAACTGCAAGTTCGACTTGTCGATGTAGTTGACCGAGGTGTAGACAACTGTCGGCCCGGTCGAGGCTCCGGCCTTGGCGTTATCGACCGTTAGCGGCGCTTGGTGGTGCACGTAGTTGTACAGCACCTGGAGCGCCCAAAACGCCATCGCGGCGTCGTCCTGGGCCACGGTCCCGGTCAATGTGCCCTTCTGGATCGCCTGAAGCACATCCGAGTTGCGATCCATGGCCACGGTCTTGACCTGGCCCGCCTTGTTGGCTTCAGAGACGGCCGTTGCCGCTCCGATGCCGGCAGTGGAGTCTGTGCCCACGAACGCGGCCAGGTCCGGGTTGCGGGTCATGATGTCTTTGGCGACGCTGATGGCGGTGGCCGTGTCGGCCTTGGTATCGCCCACCTGGACGACGGTGATGCCGGGGAAGGCCTTGAAGGCTTCGCGGAACCCTTGCTCGCGGTCATCGAACATCTGCGTGCCAGGGATGCTGAGAATGGCAACTTTGCCGTTGCCACCCAGCGCCTCAGCCAACTTGGTACCGCCGACGAAACCCAGGTCGTACTGGTGCGATCCAACGAAAGCAATGCGCTTCGATTCGGGCAGGTCGCCCAGGATGGTCACGACCGGGATGCCTGCCTCGGCCGCCTTGTTGATGGATGGCGTAAGTGACGGCTCCACGGCGAAGACGACAATGCCCTTCGGCTTACGCGCGATGGCCTGGTCGAAGGCTGCCACCATGGCATTGATGTCGTACTCGGCCGGCCCGACGTAAGTTGCCTTGACACCTAGCGCCTCGCCCGCCCACGCCCAACCGTACTTGTGGGCGTTGAAGAACTCGAGGTTGCCCATGCACGACACGTAGATGTATTCCTCGTCCGCCGTGCTGGGCACTGCACCACTCGAGGCCCCGCTCGGTGCCGGGGCCGCAGTCCCGCACGCCGCCAGGATGACCGCCCCGAGGATCACCAGGCATGTGAGACGCCTGACAAGAATGCTCTTCATGGATTCCTCCCGTCCACGCTTAGCTAGTCTGCTCATGACGAAGCGTTCCACTCTCAGCGGGTTCCTCCCATCCTCTCTCCTTTGCTCTCGGCCTCCAGCCGGCGCATCGCGGCGGGGTGTGCCTGTCCCTATCACTCGCTCGTGTTGCCGGCGGCGCGGAAGGCGCCTCGCGCCGACCGCGGGTCCTTCATCCCGGGAAGGCACTCCGACCTTCGAGGAGCATGCGCCCGACGATGAAGGACGAGCGGACGCTTGGTCTCGTGCCGCCTACCAACTCTCGAGTTGGGCCGTCATCCCATTGTCGACCATGATCGACGCGCCCGTGATGTAGGAGGCCTCCTCGCTCGCCAGAAAAGCGGCGGTCTCTCCCACCTCTTCCGGCTCACCCAGCCGTCCGAGAACCTGACGGCGCTCGACCGCCTGCTTGGCTTTGACCGGGTCGGCATCTCCCGCGAAGATGCCTTTGATCAGCGGCGTGTAGATCCAGCCCGGGCATATGGCATTGACACGGATCTTGTCTCGACCGTGGTCAATCGCCATGACCCGGGTCAGCGCCACCACCCCGGCCTTACTGGCCGCGTAGGGCGCCGTGCCGCCCACGTTCTGATACGAGTGGACCGAGGCCATGTTGACAATCGCGCCTCCGCCCGCCTGCTTGATATGCGGGATGGCGTACTTCGAGCACAGGAAGACGCCGCGCAGGTTGACGGCCAGGCAGCGATCCCATTCCTCGGCGGTGGCATCGAGCACAGACTTGTACACGCCGATGCCGGCGTTGTTGACCAGCACGTGCAGGGCCTTGAAATGCGCGAGCGTCTTCTCGATCATTTCGCGAATGGAGCTCTCGCTGCTCACGTCACAGTGAATGAAGAGGACTTCCCCTGTGCCGGCCGCCAGTTCTGCGGCGGCCTTCTCGCCCTCGGCGCGGTTGACGTCGGCGATCACCACTCGCGCGCCCTCGCGCACGAAGACGCGCGCGATCCCCTTGCCGATGCCCATTGCCCCGCCGGTGACGATTGCGACTTTGTCCTTCAGTTTCATCGTCGAGCCTCCTGGTGGATGGTGCGACCTGCCAACCCGCATTAGAGCGGTTGGCGGGGCGTCGAGAGAAAGTCCGGGCCATCGGCACCGACTGCCACGTTGTCTTCGATGCGGATCCCGCCAAAGCCCTCGATATACACTCCCGGCTCCACGCTGGCGACCATGCCCTGGCGCAACACACCGCTCGCGCCGGGCGCGAAGAACGGGATGAACTCGTGATAGCGCAGGCCCACCCCGTGGCCGGTGATGTGTACGAAGTACTGGCCCAGGCCAGCCCGGGTGAGAACCTCCCGCGCGGCCGTGTCTGGATCGCTGAAAGACGCACCCGGGCGAAGCTCACGCGCGGCCGCTTGCTGGGCGGTCAGCACGGCGTTGTAGACCTCTCGCTGGCGCGCCGTGGGCGTGCCTGCCACAGCGCAGTACGTCAGGTCCGACCAGTATCCGTCCACCTGCGTCGCCAGTTCGACCATGACGATGTCGCCCGCCTCCACTCGGCGCGTTGTGGAGGGGACCAGCAGCGTGCCCTTCGTGCTGCCGACCGGGCCCGTTCCGACCTCCGCCATGGCACGCACCAGGCGTGCCCCCTTGTGGCCGGGGCCGTCTGCGCGAATCTTGGCCTCCACCATGGCTCCCACCTGGGCCTCGCTCAACCCGGGCTTGAGACGGGTGAGGAATTCGTGCATGCCCATCTCGGCGATCTGGTTGGCCACACGCAGCTTGCCGAGTTCGTACTCGCTCTTGACCGACCGCACCGTTTGCAGAAAGTCCGTCGCGTCAATGACCTCGCTCCCCGAGAACACCTCCGTCAGTAGCGTGGCCCACGGTAGCGCGGGGACAACCGGTTCAGCGGACCGGTAGGTGGGTGCAATCACCTCGAAGCTGCGTTCGACACCGATACGCGCTCCGCCCAGCCGCAGCTCGTCGCGTGCGCGCGAGAGGAGCATGCGGTAGTTGGTATACAGGTCGCCGTCCTTCAGCAGGCCCCAGCCGAAAGGCGTGATGTCGCACCACGCCTCGTCGGTGTACTCCCGCTCCACCTCCGGCACGAAGAGCCGCGCGCGTCCCTCGTGCGGCAACACTACCACGGAGAATCCGTGATGAGGCCAATAGTCGGTGAGGTAGACCACGTTTTCCGACAGCCGGCAGACAAGGGCATCCAGTTTGGCGGACTTCATCTCCTGTCGCAATCGGTCCAGCCGTATGCTATCCACTGCACTCATGATTCCTCCTCTCACCGGTCGCCGGACCGTGGGTCTAGGGGGCCACGTGTCCCTGGCGATCGATGCGCGAAATGCCCTGCCCTTCATAGGCCACCGCAACCAGATCGGTCTCGATGACTTCACCCGCTTTCATACTGCGCGCGCTTCCGTTCTCGATGGCCTTCTGAATGCCGGCCGGCGGGTAGCTGGTGAACGGCTCAAGCGCGCAGTTGTACGTCCGCCCGTACCAGGGATAGTCGTTGTGCCCGCCATACACCTGCCACATCCACAAGTACTTGAACAAGGCCGGGTCCCAGGCCATGCCGAAGCCTACTTCGCGGCGGGCGTTCGTCAAGCCGTACCACCCTTCGCACAATCCCTTGAAGATCAGCACATCGACCGAATGGGTTTCCTTTGGCAGCACTTGACGGACGTCTTGGAGCGCGCCACTGCGCCGGTTCTTGACCTGGGGGAAGGCGTAGCCCCCGCCCGGTTCCCACAATCCGTTCGCATGGAACGACAGCACCTCAACCTCGCCCGCCGGCGCATCGACCCGGCAACTCTCGTCGAGAAACGGCGCGCCAAAGGCCGGGTGATGACCCCACATGATGGAGTACGCTTCGGCCGATTCGTTGACCAACCGCTCGTGGATGAAAAGACAGCCCTTCTCGCGCTCCAGGGTGAGCACGCGTTCCAAGGTCAGGGGCGAGCGATAGCAGCGGGTGGAAAGACGCAGCGAGACCCGTTCGGGCGTGTCTTCGAGCCGATCGGCGAGGAAGGGAAGCAGCGCTACTTCCCCATGTAGCCCCTGGTTGGCTCCCAGGTAAGGCTCCTTGGCCCAGCCGGCCGAAGGCAGCACCTCCTGCCAGCCGCCGAAGTAATAGTCGTGAAAGGCCCCTTCCGGCAGCGCGCTGGTGGCGACGAAGGGCGCGCGCAGCGGAAGCGGGGATTGCCACATAAAATCGATATCCCGCGGCTTGTAGGTGAACTCGAAGACGTCCGCCCCTTTGTCCAGCAGAAGGCCAACGCGAATCACCTCGTTCTCCAGAAAGGCGACCCGCATCCCCTTGTAGGTGTAATCCAGCGACAGCCGGCATCCAGTCTTCCGTCCCCAGGTGTACATGGCTAGCCTCTCCTTGTCGATCAGGCTTCGGACGAATGATCCCCCCGCAATCAGCCGGAGGGCGGCAGCTCACGCCGTGGCCCAGGCGGACGTTTGCCGCGCACCGCAAGTCGCCCGAACCAGCGGGCAGCGAGCCGCCCGAAGTCGGAGCGCCACATGTCGACGAACACGGCCAGGGCAATGATCCCGCCCAGGGTGATGTTCTGCCAGGAGGCGGGCACCGCATTCAAGTTGAGGCCGTTCTGCACCACGACGATGATGGCGGCGCCCACCATGGTGGCCAGGATATGGCCGTAACCGCCAGCCAGGCTCGCGCCGCCGACGACCGCTGCGCCAATTGCCTGCAACTCGGTGCCCACGCCGTAATTCGGCGAGCCGGAATTGAGGCGCGCCGTCATCAAAATCGAGCCGATGCCCGCCGTAACCCCGGCGATGACGAAGGCCATGAAACGCGTCTGGTGCACGTTGATGCCCGACAGGCGCGCCGCTGCCTCATTGCCGCCGATGGCATAGATGCGGCGGCCGGCGGGCGTGTATTTGAGGAAGCCCCACGCCAACCCGTAGAAGATCAGCACGTAGAAAAACGGCAGGGCGATGCCCAGCATCTTGCCGTAGAACAACGGCTCGAGGAAGGGTGAGACCGAAAAGATGGGTGAGCCGTCGTTGAACAGAAACGCAATGCCGCGAAAGATACTCATCGCCGCCAGGGTTACGATGAAGGTCGGGATGCGCCCGTAGGAGGCCAGCAGCCCGTTGAACGCGCCCATGAGTGCGCTCAACACCAGCACAATCAGGATCGCCACCGGCACGGGCACCCCGTTGGTCTTGATCAACTGCGCCATGATCATGGTGAGCAAAGCAATCGCCGAGCCGGGGGAGAGGTCGATGCCGCCGGTGAGGATGACCAAGGTCGAGCCAATGCCAACGATGGCCACGATGCTCGCCTGTAACGCAACATTGTTCAGATTGTCGAGCAACCAGAAGCGGTCCGTGGTCAGGCCCACGGCCATCGCCACCACGATCAGCGAGAGTATTGGGCCGAGTATGGGGATTCGCAGCAGACGGCTCAGGCTAGCTCGCATAAGGGGCTCCCTGGGGCTGGTGATTCCCGCGCGAGGCGATCTCCAGCAAGCGGTATTCGCTCAGCTCGCGGGAGGGGGAAATCTGAAGAATGCGTTTGTCGCGAACGATGGCGATGCGGTCGCTCATGGCCAGGAGCTCGGGGTAATCGGAACTGATCAGCAAGATGGCGATGCCCATGGCCGTGAGTTCGTTGATGATGCGATACACCTCGATCCGCGCGCCAATATCTACCCCCTGCGTCGGTTCGTCGAGGATCAACAGCCGAGCCTTGGCAAACAGCCAGCGTGCGAGGATGATCTTCTGCTGATTGCCTCCAGAGACGAACTGAACGGTGCGATCCAGCCCCGCCCGGCTGATGTCGAGCTTGATGAAGTAGTCCAGGCTGACCTTGGCCTCACGACCGAGGTTCAGGAAGGGGCCGGAGAGCAGCGCCGCCAGGCCCGCGATGGTGATGTTCTGCGGCCCCTGGAAATTGAAGAACAACCCGTCCGCCTTGCGGTTCTCAGGAACCAGCGCCACTCCGGCCTTGATCGCATGGCGCGGCGAGGCCAAATGCAACGACGTGCCATTGAGGCGGATGGTCCCGGCGGTGGGCGCGTCGACGCCGAACAGGGCCCGCGCGATCTCCGTCCGACCCGATCCAACCATCCCCCCCAGCCCAAGCACCTCGCCAGCGTGAATCGAGAAGCTGATGTTCTCAATCCCGCTTTCGGTGCTCAGCCCTTCGACCTCGAGCGCCGGCTGGGCGGTCGCGTTGTGCTGCTTTGGATAGTGCTCCTTGAGATCCGCGCCCAGCATCATGCGCACCACCGAGTCCTCATTCAACTCCGGTGTGAGGCCGCCCCCCGCTAGCCGGCCGTCCTTGAGGACCGAGATGCGGTCGACGACCTGGAACACTTCGTCAATGCGATGAGAAATGTAGAGAATGGCTTTGCCCTGCTCGGCCAAACGGCGAATTAAGCCCTGCAACCGCCGCGCCTCGCTCAGCCCCAGCGCCGCCGTGGGCTCATCCATGACTAGCAGCGTGGACTCTTCCGAAATGGCTTTGGCGATTTCGATCAGTTGCTGCTCGGCCACCGACAGGCGGCGCACAACCATGTCCGGGTCGATCTCAATCCCCAGTTCGCGCAGGGTGCGTACCGACTCGCGGCGCATACGTTCCCAATCCACAACGCTCCCCTGGGCGCGGGTGGGCAGGCGTCCAAGGAATATATTCTCAGCCACCGTCAGGGAGGGCACCAGGGAGAACTCCTGGTAGATGGTTGCCACGCCCTGGGCGCGGGCAACTGTGGGTGTGGTCATGGCGACCACCGCCCCGAGGTGGCGGATGTCGCCGCCATCTGGTTGATGGACCCCGGCCAGGCACTTGACCAGAGTCGACTTGCCGCTACCGTTTTGACCGACGAGCGCGTGGATCTCGCCCGCGCTGAGCGCCAGCGAGACCCGATCCAGGGCTTGCACACCCGGAAAGGCTTTCGAGATTTCGCACACTTCCCAGAATGCAGGCGCAGTGCCGGTCATGCGGCGTGGCCTCGAGTTCGAGCCCCTGGTCGCGGGCCGGCATGGCCCGCGACCAGAGAGGGTAGCTTTGCGGATCCGTTACCTGCCCGCTACGGGCAGGCGTACGCCTTCGACGGTGCCGGGAACAGGGTCTCAGGGTGGCACAGGAAGTTGATCGCGTTCGTCTGGTCCACGATCGTCACCGGGGTCTCCACCCAACCGCCAGGATACGTGCCCTTCAGGCAGTCGAAGGCCACGCGCATCACCACTTCGCCCATCACGAACGGGGTGGTGTTGACGGTGCCCGTCCAGCGGCCGGCATAGATCTCTTCCAGCCCGGTCGTGTCGCCATCATTGCCGAAGTTGGCGACGTCCGCGCGGTTGAGCGATTCAGCCGCCTTGGCCGCCCCGATGGAGATGTAATCGTTGGCGGTCACGATGACCTGCACCTCGGGGTGGGCCTGCATCAGGTCCATCATCGCCGAGTTGCCGGTCTCCACGTTCCAGGCGGTGGGCAGGCTGGCCACCACTTCCATCTGCGGGAACTGGGAAAGCGCGTCCAGGTACCCGCCGATGCGTTCGGTCGAGTGGTAGCCCGGCTGTCCTTCGAGCACGCCCACCTTGGCCGTGCCGCCGAACATGCCCGCGACGTACATGCCCATCTTGTAGGTGCCGCGGCGCTGGCTGTAGCCGACCACACCATGCACCGGCGCTGGGAAGTTCGGGATGTCGTTGTTGACGATGATCACCACGATGCCTTGCTCCACTGCGCGTTTGACCAGCGGGGCGGCGGCGGCTTCATCATGCGTCGAAAGGATGATCGCATCGACGCCCTTGGTGATCACGTCCTGGATCATACCCATCTGGCCGGCGATGTCGGCCCCGCTCTGAGGCGCGAGCATGAAGGTCTCGGCGCCCAGCTTCGCGGCCTCGGCCTCGACACCGGCACCAATCGCCATGTAGTAGTTGAACTCGGTCGCCGGAGGCATGTAGGCGATATTGGGCGTGCCGCCCTTGAAGGCGGAGGTGGAACACAACGCCTGCGAGCCGGCCACCAGCGCCACCGGTTTCACCGCGCCATAGGGCGGCTCATAGGAGCCCAGGTCGGGCGCCGCGACCGGGCCCGCTTCCACGGGCGCCGCGGTCGGAGCGGCCGGCGCTGCCGTCGGAGTGCCGCAGGCGGCCAGGGTCACAATCAGGATCGCCGCGAAACCCAGACGCCAGAGGCTTAGACTATCGGAAGAACGTATCCCAGACATCGAATTCCTCCTTAGGTTATCTGCGTGGGACTCCTCAACGAACGCGTGCACGTTCGCATGCAACTCTCTCCCTCCTCTCGTTTGGTGCACCTCCTTTCGCCTGCCTCGTAGCGCGACGGCGTGCAGGGCCGGCGTAAGCGCCCAACGGCCTCACAACCGACCGAACTCCGCCAAGAGTTGTTCAACCGTTTTGCCTTCGCGAATGCGTTTGCGCGTGGCTTCCTCCTGTGCCGCCTGGGCTTGCGCCTGGGCCAGCACCTCCTGCGCCTGGGACTGAGGGACTACCACGATCCCGATCTCATCCGCCAATACGATGTCGCCCGGCGAGACAAGCGCGCCGCCGCATTGGATTGGCACGTTAACTTCGATGGGTTCCATGCGCTTGGAATACGGCGAATGCGTCGAACGTGGGACAATGGCTCGGCTGAAGATGGGAAAGCCCAACTTCTTGATTTCGTCCGTGTCGCGGATGGCCCCATCCACGACCGCGCCCACCACGCCCTTTTGTTGGCAGAGCCCGGCCATCAGGCCGCCCCAAATGGAGGTCTCCGTCTCGCCCGCGGCATCCACCAGGATGACATCGCCCGCCTGGGCCACGGCCAGCGCGTCCAGGCAATCCACCAGGTCGCCCGGATATAGCCGCACGGTGAGAGCCACCCCGGTGAAACGTGCCTCGAACAGTGGACGGATATCGCTGCGCAACACGCCGGATCGCTCCAGGCAATCGGCCACAACGCACGATGGGCTGAAGATGGAGAGCAGGGACCGATAGCCTTCGACAACCGCAGCCGGCGGGCGGCTGGAGTTGGCATTCACAATTCGTCGCATTGAAAGATCCCTCCCGAATGCCCGTGACGCTGACGAACGCTAGGCGCCGGTGATGCGCCGCCCCTATGCACGGCGCGCCGAGGCCACCGCATCCACGAACTGGCGGGCGGTCGCGGTCAACTCATCGAAGTTCTTCGCGGCGATGGCACTCTTCTTTACGAGATTCCCGCCGGCCGCCACCGCCGCCGCACCGGCGTGAATGAAGTCGGGGGTCGTCTCCAGCGACACGCCGCCCACCGGGACAAGCTTCACCTGCGGCAAGGGCCCGTGGATGGCCTTCAGGTAATCTGGCCCCCCGATCTCAGCGGGAAACACCTTGACGAAATCCGCGCCGCATTCCCACGCGGTGAGGATCTCCGTCGGCGTGTAGGCGCCGGGGATGACGACCGTGCTGTACCGTCGGCAAGTTGCGATCACATCGGGATTCAGTGTGGGCGCGACGACGAATTCCGCGCCAGCGAGAATCGCCGCGCGGGCCGTCTCAGAATCAAGGACCGTGCCCGCCCCCAATAAGACCTCGCCGCCCAACTGCTTGGCCGCCTGGGCGATGGTCCCCAGGGCATCCGGAGTTGTCATGGTGAACTCAATGGCGCGCACTCCGCCCTGCGCCACGGCGCGCGCCACGCGCACCAGTTCCTCCGAGCGGTCGAAGCGCACAATAGCCACCACACCGGTTTCTTCAATAAGGCGGATTCGTTGCTCCCGGTCCATAATCTCTCCTATCGTGCAATGCGCAAGCTGGTGCCCGTCGTGCCGCGCAGCAAGGTTTCGGTCTCTTCGCGCGTGGCCCAGTTGAAATCGCTCCACGAGGTCTGCTTGAGCGCCGAAAAGGCATTGCCATAGCGGACGGCCTTCTCCACCCCGCCGCTCAGAAAGCCGTAAATGAAACCCGCCGAGTAGTTGTCGCCCCCACCCAGGCGGTCGACGATCTCCAGGTCGTAGGTTACATCCTCGTAGAACTTGCCTTCTGAGTACGCGAACGCGCTCCACGTGTTGCGCCAGACCGAGGGCGTCCCGCGCAAGGTGATGGTGACGGCGCGCAGGTGATAGCGCTCGGCCAGTTGCCGGGCCGCATCCTTGTAGTCGGAGGCCTTGATTCCAAAGACGCGCTCCGTGTCTTCCTCGGTGGCGATGAGCACGTCGATGTTGGGCATGAACGGTTCCTGTACCGCCCGCGCCTTGTCCTGCGACCACAGCTTGGCCCGGTAGTTGAGGTCGTAACTCACCAGGCAGCCTTTGGCGCGCGCCGTCTTGAGCGCCGCATCGGTGACAGCCGCCGCGCTATCGCTCAGGGCAGGCGTAATGCCGCTGGTGTGAAACCACTTGGCGCCTGTGAGAGCCTGCTCCCAGTCGACCTCCCCCGGCTGAATGCGGCTGATGGCGGAGTACGCGCGGTCGTAGAGCACTCCGCTGGCACGCGGCGACGCACCGTATTCCACGAAGTACAGCCCCATGCGATCGCTCTTGGTCCATACCAGATGGCGAGTGTCGACACCGAACTCGCGGGCCTTGTTCTGCGCCATCCGGCCCAGGGCGTTCTCCGGCACGCGGCTAACCCAACTGGCGCTCAGGCCAAGCCGCGCCACACCCGCAGCCACGGTCAGTTCCGACCCGCCCACGGTCATCCCCAGCTGAGTCGCCTGCTCCAACCGCTGGAAGTCGGGAGGGGCAAACCGCACCATCGCTTCTCCGAATGTCACGACCTCAGCCATCAGGCCTCCTGTGCAATGAGCGCGGCGCTCACCCCGCCGGCGCGCTCCAATCGATGAAGATGTCGAGGAAACGTAAAGCCTGAGGGCCCGGATTGCGCACACCGTGGACGATACCAGGTGGGATCGAAACGGCCAGCCCCGGGCGCATAGGATAATCGGTCTCGCCCAGACGGAGGACACCCTCACCCTCAAGAACGTAATAGAACTGCTCTTCTTTCGGATGGGAATGAACTGGCAGCGCCTCATTGGGGCGAACGCTGATGAGCCCGATCTTCAGCGACTCCCGCCGGAGCAGGTGTTTGTTGTCTGAGTGTTCGCGAGCCACAGCTTCGAGCGTGTTGGCGTCGACAATCAGGTCCATGTCCGATCCTCACTTTGAACGCGACGACGTCTCTCAGCCTCAACTCCCCCGGCGCTTCCGCGGCGCGGAGGGGCGCGGCCTACTTCGCCCGGATAGGAGTGGCACGGGTCCGACTCGAGCGGACGGCCGGCGTCGCTTGTCTGCCGCAGCGAAGGGTTCCTGCTCGAGCTGCTCAACCCCGCGCCCCCACCCAAGCTGGCCCGAGAGTACCGCGCCTGCGCGCTTCAATTCGTCGGTCAGCGCGCCGCGCGTTATGTGCTGCTCGATGCGTTCGACCGGCCCGGCTAGGCTGACCGCCGCGGCGATCCCCTTGTGGTCAAAAACCGGAACGGCAACACACATCACATCCGCTTCGTGCTCCTGCTGGTCGATTGCGAAACCTTGCTCGCGCACCCGCGCCAATTCGGCTCGCAACGCGCTCATGTGGACGATCGTCTTGTCGGTAAAGCGCGCTAGGCGCTCGTTCGGGTAGCGGGCGCGCAATTCCACTTCAGGCAAGTAAGCCAGGAGGACTTTGCCGACACCCGTGCAATGCGCCGGCGAGCGATTGCCCACGCGCGAGGACATGATTCCGATGGGGTGTAACCCGGCCAACTTCTCGAGGTAGACCACTTCCGTTCCATCCAGGACGGTCAGATGGACGGTCTCGCCGAACTTGTCGCGCAGCCCTTCCATGACGCTCACCGCCTTGTGGCGGATGTCGTTGTTCAGCAAGAAGCGGCTGCCGAGCTCCAGGCAGGTTACGCCGGGCCGGTATTTGCCCGTGAGGGGATCCTGTTCAACAAAACCTTGGGCTTGAAGAGTCACCAGCATACGGAAGGTGGTGCTCGGGTCGAGCTGAGTGGTCTTGCTGAGCTCCACGAGTGAAAGAGGCGGTTCGTTGGAAATGAAGCCACGCATCAGCATCAGCGCGCGGCTGACAGAGCGGATCTCGTACCGAGCTCGGGAGGGGCGGGGATCGGACGCAGTCACCTTGACATTTTCATCTAATACAAATGGCTTGTGTACGATGAAATCGTACGCGAGAAGTGGTCCAATGTCAATAGCGGGGCCGCGACGACGATGAGGCAGGCGGCCAACAACTGCGTGGCCCGACTTGCCATCGATTGCGCGCTAACTGCGCATAGATGCTGCCGGGGTATTCCTCGGCCACGCTTTGGCGCCGGGGCATCACCGCGTTGGCCTGCGGCCGTCTCTTTCACGCTTCAGTTCACAAAGGCCTTCTGTGCAAACCGGGAGGATCTAACAGGCTGCGGAAGAAGGACCCATGGTTCAGCAAGGCAGGGCGAATGGCAGATGGCTCCCCGCGCCGAGTGGGCGTTTCCCACGGCCCCAGCGCGGCTTGGCGCGGCAGTGTGGCCCTGGCCCACGCCACCCATCCGCACCCAGGGTTTCTCCGCAGCCTGCTAATACTACCTTGTTAGATAAATCCGACGCTCAAGGGAACGCATGGCGGCCTCGATAACCTGGAGAAACAACTCTTCGGTGACCTGCCTTCTTCTTGCCGCCACGCTCAGCCGCCCGGTTGGGGGGAAAACCCCGCTTGGGCGGGGGCGAGGTGCGC